>Ga0209986_10002288_pt1 | contig 17613 bp, 14 predicted proteins | sample BlataG_FD_183168 | JGI IMG/M metagenome (GOLD analysis project Ga0209986, IMG submission 183168) | Deep subsurface microbial communities from Black Sea to uncover new lineages of life (NeLLi) - Black_00105 metaG (SPAdes) (version 2) | ecosystem: Environmental > Aquatic > Marine > Oceanic >...
CGGGTAGAGGCTCAGACATCCTTCCAGGCCTTTGGTGAGTATCAGGTTGCCATCCAATAGCCGTTTTTTTCCGGTTCCGAGGATATTCCGTAGCTTGGCCGGCAGTGCAAAGCGACCCTTGTCGTCCATGGTGGTGAAGTATTTGCCATAAAAGCCAGACACCGAACTCTCCATAGTCTACCATTTTCACCCAATTCGTGCCTCCAATATCACATTCTTCCCACTCAAGTCAAGTGTTTTTTTGTGGATGCAAAAAGAGGGCTGCGTCTGTAACTGACTATATGCCAGCAAGTAACAGATATAGAATCCTTGACATATGGCAAGTGGTTGGCAAGTGTAAGGATACCTACCAGGTTTTTTTTCGTTTTTTTGTGAAACAAAATGTTTTCTGTGCGCGGCCCGCCTCTGGCGGGTCCTCGTGCGCCGCGTCAGCGTGATTGGGGAGGCGGCGTCTGCCTAAGGCGGACGCCGCCCGCGAATGAACTTACTCTATCGGCCCGCAGACGGGTGCGGGACCTTCGAAGAAGAGATAATCAACCAGGTAGGTCAAGTCTGCAACGTTTATCCCGACTTCGCCATCGACATTGGCTGCTTCCAGAACTGGCGGTGGTGGGCCCTCAAAGAACAGATAGTCGACAAGATACGTGAGGTCAGCAACATTAGGATTTGAACTGTCGCCGTTTACATCGCCACAAATGTAGTTGTACAGGATTGAGTCAGGCTCAATTTCCCTGTCGGGAATGCTGTCGTTATCATCATCGATATACATCGTGTAGTCAAAATCGGATCCAGGTGCATTCAAGGTGGCCGTAGATCCCGAATCGACCGGTATACCAGCATAGGTCGCTATACTTTCCATGCCCGACAGCAAACTTGTAAACAGGGTGACATTTAGCGAATCTTCACTCAAGCTTTCAATCACCAATGTGTAATCGGTAGTATCCTCCTTGAATAGTGACACTTCCCCGTAAGACGTATGTATACCGAGAGTGTCATCATCGTATCTCCAGTGAGAGTAGTATGAAAAAGGTATCGTGATCTCGGTTGAATCGGCGTCAATAGGACCGTTGTGGTTTCCTTGGTCATCGTACACATGTAGTTCCGCGTCACAGGCAATTGCCGCACCAATCGTCGAGGCAAGACTTGTTACTGGACCAGGTTCAATCGTACTCTTGTTCGGAGAAACGGTGATCACTCTGTAACAAGGCTTATGGGCGATGGCTGGAGTTATGATGAATTGGGTTGGGCAACCAGGGGGCTGTGGAAGGCTACTCCAATTGTGGATATGACCGCAAAACGCTAGGTCCATTGAGTAATCATTACAAGCATTAAAGAATGTACTCCTACTATACCAAAAGACCCCATCATTGTCCGACCCGGTATAGTAAGGGTGATGTGTGAGGACAATCTTCAAATATGAACTGAGGTCTGTTCCATTTGGAACGCCGTCCAATGCGTCCAAGTCTTGAACGAACTTGGTAACCTCGTTGTCATATATATTTGACAATCCTTCTCCTTCTGGAGGGTTAAAGTCCCAGTCCCCACCTGGACAAGATGGGAAATTTGGGCAGGGCCATATATCCCAGCCGGAGTTCAGGGAGAAAATCGCACAGTTCCCATGTGTCACCATGTAGTAGTTTGGGCCCATGTAAAAATAGTAGTGTGTGAAATCGTAGGGAGGAGCTACCTGGTAAAAGCGTCTTGCGTCGTGATTGCCAGGGCAGAAGTATATTGGGATGGTATAGTCGACATCAAGGTAATGGACCCCATCGTGTTCATGAATGTACGACTTCAGCGCTTCATAATTGAGGGCACCCACAGCACCTTGACCCCAATCAACCAGATCGCCTGTGCACATTACGAATTCAGGAGCCGGGTCTCGATCCCTAATGGCGTCAAGGACCTTGACCCATCTATCCTGCCCAGTGACTGCTACTACATGCGGGTCCGTTATGTGAACGAAATAGTATGGCTCGACATTGCTCAGGTTAATGAGGATGGAGACGTTGTCAGAACTCGAATTCGCCACCGCCAGGTCGTAATTACTATCCCCGTCAAGATCGGCTGAGAAAACTGAAGAGGGACCATCCCCGGCTGCATAATTGACCGCTGCGGCAAATGTCCCGTCGCCGTTGTTCAGCAGGATGGAGACGTTGTCAGAATAGTGATTCGCCACCGCCAGGTCGTTGTCGTTATCGTTGTCAAGGTCGACTGAGAAAACTGACGAGGGAAAAAGCCCGGCCCCATAATTGACGGCCGCGGCAAATGTCCCGTCGCCGTTGTTCAGCATGATGGAGACGTTGTCAGAGTTACCATTCGCCACTGCCAGGTCTTGGTCGTTATCCCCATCAAGGTCGGCTGAGAAAACTGAAATTGGATATCTCCCCCCAGCCCCATAATTGACCGCTGCAGCAAATGTCCCGTCGCCGTTGTTCAGCAGGATGGAGACGTTGTCAGACTGCTCATTCGCCACCGCCAAGTCGTTGTCGTTATCCCCGTCAAGGTCGGCTGAGAAAACCGAACGGGGATAATATCCGGCGGCATAATTGACCGCTGCGGCGAATGTCCCGTCACCGTTGTTCAGCAGGATGGAGACGTTGTCAGACTGCCAATTTGCCACAGCCAGGTCGTTGTCGTTATCCCCGTCAAGGTCGGCTGAGAAAACTGAAATAGGACCGTCCCCGGCCCCATAACTCACCGCCGCGGCAAATGTCCCGTCGCCGTTGTTCAGCAGGATGGAGACGTTATTAGAACCCACATTCGCTACCGCTAGGTCATAATCAGCATCCTTGTCAAGATCGGCGGAGAAAACTGAAATGGGTAGAGCCCCGACAGCATAATTGACTGGTGGAGCAAATGTTCCGTCGCCGTTGTTCAGCAGGATGGAGACGTTGTCAGGCGCGTGATTCGCCACCGCCAGGTCGTTGTCGTTGTCCCCGTCAAAGTCGGCTGAGAAAACTGAGAGGGGACCATCCCCGGCCCCATAATTGACCGCCGGAGCAAACAGGGGATCTTGGGCATTGGCATTAACCGCCACTAAGACCACGCATGTCATTGTCAACAGCTTGGAAAACTTCATAATTTCCTCCTTGATCTACTTGTAATACCAATGAGTGTAATCCCGGTCTAATATCCTCCCAAAGTGGGACCAATCCAGCCTGAACTACTCCCGCATTTCCCGACGATGTACAAACTTTAGGTTGCGACTAAAGCTACAACCTTGTCCTTGCTCTGTCAAGCGTTTTTTTGGCCGGCGGAACAGGCGATTGACCGAGAAAACGGCAGATCTTCGGGGTGGTGTCAGCCGACTCTGGCTGACACCTGCTTTCAAGCCGTCAGGCCGAGTCGCCTGACGGCACCTGTAAATGATGTTCTTTAGCTTTAGTGGAAAAGAAAAAAGGGGCCGGGCGAAGCCGGCCCTCAGTCAGCCGTTTTTAATCCGCTGACGATTATGCCGTCCAACATATGAACGTCTCATCTGGAAATGTAATCAAATTTGCTGCCGGATGGTTCTTTGTTGTCCCGCTGTAACTTAGAACCGGCTGTCCACTCAAAGCTAAAGGGGACCGGCCGATAACTATGGAAAACTTCCCATAAGAACATAGCGCTTGCTCTGTAGGTCATCGGGAGGTAAGTTGCCCGAAAGAACACTAAAAGAGAGGATTCAATCATGCCCGATTATCGAACGATTCATGCCCGCCAGATTCTCGACAGCCGGGGCACGCCCACTATTGAAGTAGACGTCTGCCTGACAGACGGCAGTCTTGGGCGCGCCGCGGTGCCTTCCGGAGCCTCCACCGGCGCTCATGAAGCTGTTGAGCTACGAGACGGTGACAGCAACTACTACTTCGGCAAAGGAGTCAAGAAGGCAGTTGGCAACGTCAATGAAAAGATCGGCCCGGCGTTAGTCAGTGACGGCATCGACCCATTCGACCAGGTAGCGGTTGATAAGTATCTGATCAACCTTGACGGCACCGAAAACAAGGGCAAGCTTGGCGCCAACGCTATTTTAGGCGTGTCGCTGGCTACCGCCAAAGCGGCGGCTCAGTCGAGAGGGATGCACCTTTATGAATACATCGGCGGATGCAACTGCAAGATCCTGCCGGTGCCGATGATGAACATCCTCAACGGCGGCAAACATGCCGACAACAACGTCGACCTGCAGGAATTCATGGTCATGCCGGTGGGCGCGGAGAGCTTCTCGATGGCGCTACAGATAGGGGCGGAGATATTCGGTCACTTAAAGAAAGTTCTGAAAGCGAAAGGATACAATACGGCAGTTGGTGACGAGGGTGGTTTTGCACCTGATTTAGATTCGAACGAGGAAGCGTTACAAGTGATAATGGAAGCGATCGGCAACTCCGGTTACGAAGCGGGCAAGCAGGTCATGATCGCCCTTGACCCAGCCTCCACCGAGTTTTACGACGCACAAAGCAACACCTACAACCTGGCGGCTGAGAACCGGAAGCTTTCTTCGGAGGAGATGGTTGCATTCTATGCCGACCTGTGCGACAGGTATCCTATCATTTCGATCGAGGATGGCCTGGCCGAGGATGACTGGGAAGGGTGGAAGAAGCAAACGGAACGGCTGGGTTCCAAAATCCAGATCGTGGGTGACGACTTATACGTCACCAACCCCAAGCGTCTGGCGCGCGGCATCAAAGAAAGGTCCTCTAACTCGATTTTGATAAAGCTCAACCAGATTGGCACCTTGACCGAAACCCTGAACACAATAGCTATGGCACAGAAAGCCGGTTTCACCGCCGTTGTGTCGCACCGCTCCGGTGAAACGGAAGACACTACCATTGCCGACGTGGTTGTGGCTACCGGGGCCGGTCAGATCAAGACCGGTTCGATGTGCCGTACCGATCGCATCGCTAAGTACAACCAACTGCTGCGTATCGAGGAGACACTCGGCAACAATGCCGTCTATCCCGGCAGAAAGGCATTTTACAACATACAGGGGTGAGCTGTGTCAGTAATAGAGAGAGCAGGTCAAAGCTAAGGTCCTTGCTGAGATAGTGCGAAGAGATGACGAGGTTCAATCCTTTCACGTCAATGTTCAGGCTCGCAAAACGATTGAAGTCACCGGGACCTTTCCTTCGCCATTACTTTGGCGGCCTGTACTGCAGAATCGATGAAGACCACGTCTTCCTGTCGGCCGCGGGGTTGGCCTTTTCATTGTTTGTCTGTACTATCCCGTTCGTCCTCATTGTCTTTGCGGTTCTGGTATACGTCCTTCAAGCTATCCCACCCGACTCCCTTGAACAAGAGATTAACGCTTACATTGATAGATTTATTCCCTATGAGCAGTATGCCTCTTTTGCTGAGGAAATTATCTTTTCACGCCTTGATAAGTTTCTCACTGAGTTGGGAGGCTATAAGAAAATAGCCGTTTACGTGGGAGTCATAGGCTTGCTGTTTGCCGTAAGCGGCCTGTTCAGCAGCATGAGGACGATCCTGAATAGAGTCTACCGGGTCAATACCAACAAACATGTCGTCATCGCCAAACTACGAGACTTTGGAATGATTCTGTTGGTGCTGCTGTTTTTCCTGGTCTCAACCACCTCGTTACCGTTGCTGGAAATCATCAAGGACTCCGCCTACAAGATCAAGTTCTTTGAATTCTTCCGGTTGAGCGGCATTCAGAACATATTCTTTAGAGTGCTGTCGTTGGCGATCGTTTTCGTCGTGTTTTTCACTTTGTACTACCTGGTTCCCTACGCTAAATTGAGCAAGAAGGTCACAGCTGTCAGCGCCCTTTTTGCGACGGTGCTCTGGGAGTTGGCCAAGCAGGCGTTTGGTTACTACATCACCAACTTTGCTTCGCTCAAACGGATTTACGGCACCTATGTGCTGCTTGTCGTAGTCGTTTTCTGGATCTACTATTCTTCTATTATTTTCATCATCGGCGCTGAAATCGGGCAACTATATCGAGAGCGTCGTGAGAGGTTGCAGTCAAAGGCATAATATCGATTTAGTGCTGTCATGCGAGGTCGCATAACAGCACCGCAATTCTCAACGTCACGGTGAGGGGTGCTACGAGTGGGTTGATCGCTTTATTCCATCGAGCGGATGGCGCGGATCAGCTCACCGGGGGAGGTGGCCGACATCAGCTCCTCGCGGAATGAATCATACTGGAGCATCTCGGCCAGTGTTTTGAAGACCTTCAAGTAAAGGCTGTCGTCATACGGCGGGGCGGCCATGATGAAAAAAAGATGGGTCAGCTTGCCGTCGAGCGACTCAAAGTCATACCCCTTGGTCGATCGCCCGAATGCGATCATAAACTCCGTCGCATGTTTTGACCTGATGTGGGGAATGGCGATGCCGCTACCGATAGCGGTGGAGGCTTTCTTTTCTCGATTAACAAAGTCCAAAAGAAGTTTGTTGCGATTGCCGACACGAGCGTTTTCATCAAGCAGGTCGACCAACTCAAACAGTATCTGCGCTTTGCTTTGCTGGCGCCACCTCTCAATCGAGTTGCCTTCTTCGGGCGGATCGATCTCGGTGTCCATTTCCAGCTTGACGAGCTGCTCGTTCATGTAGCGCGAAATGTTCATGCTATTGCTATCGGCTTCAACCAGTTACATCTTAAGATGAATATAGGTAGAGCCTGCTCATTTTGTCAATAGCGCGGCGGTTTCACGAAAGCCGACAATTACTATGCACGTCGTGGGCGGCAGATGTCCACATCTACCGTTTTGTCCATGTGACATGGCCCGAGGTTGTGCGCCACACCTGCCCCCTTACGCGCACTGGCACTGACAGCAATCACACTTCTTCGAACGCTTCCTAGTACCGGGTTTCTCAGATGTGTTGGCGTGGCTCTGTACACGGTGGATCCTCAGGAGCCGAGCGGAAACGGCCTTGTCTTAGGGGGTGATCTGAGGATCACCCTGACACATAATATGCTGGTAATTTGCAGAATACTACAGTACACATCTCCGTACCGCGTCAAAAACTCACCAACAATTGTGTTGATCCTTTGGGCCGGCTCTCTGAAAAAAGGAAGAACTATGAGCTGGTTGTCAAAAAGTGAACAAAACAACAACCCGGACTGGAGAAGATACAACGCGCTGGCAACGGCAGTGCGATCGTCCGGCAAGACCCCTTTTCAAACGGCCGACAAACTCCACTCAATACTGAAGCTGTCGAACAACGACATTCAATCCGGGCGTTATCGAACCTTGTTGTACCGTTTCCTGACCGACAACATTCCGGTCGTCAGCGCCTGTATCTGGACCTGGGTCAGGCTGTCAGCGGCTCCGGGGGGATTTAAGGTCGCGGATTGTTCGGACGAGAGACTCCGCAACAACGCTGATCACAGGCTGGAGAAGCTTTCGCAGCATCTGTTTACGAATGCCTCGGGCAATCCGGTCGGGCTGGTGACATTTCTGACCGAGCTGTTCACCAGTCTTTACCGGGATGGAATCTTTGCCGGCTTTCTGGCCGTTTCGAAGGATAGCTCCGGTGTGGATCGGTTCGTCGGTATCGACGCCACCAAACTAAGCTGCGAAGATGCCGACGGCAGGTTGCACCTGGTTTTGAATCACGAGAAGGGTAGTCTCGAGCTGGACCGGAGCGATTTCTATCACATTCCTCTCAACGGCAGTCTCTCGGAGCCCTTAGGACGGTCGGTGCTGAAAGCGATTCCCTTTGTATCCTTCATTGAACAGCAGTTGGTTGATGACATGCGGCGCTCCAGCCACAATTCCGGTTTCCACCGTCTTCATGTCAAGATCACTCCGCCGGAGCGGACGTCCGGCGAATCCGACACCGCTTACATCGAGCGCATAAACAGCTACTTCGATTCGACCGTGTCGATGATAAAATCATGCGACGTGGACGACAACCCGGTCACCTGGGACAACGTGGCGATTGACCATATCGGTCCGGAGAGCTCCCGCAGCGTCGCCAACAGTTGGTTTTTTAATCACCGTGCGATGATCGAGGATATTTGTTCCGGGACGAACCTGTCGCCGTTTTTGCTGGGGTATTCCTATGGTGCCACTACAACCTGGTCGGCCTTCAAGTTTGACATCGTCATGCGACAGGTGAAATCGGTTCAGGCGGAGGTATCGCACTTTCTGGAATGGATGGGCAACATTGATCTGGCGCTAGCTGGATTCGATGCGAAATGCCGGTTTGTGTTTGACAACACGTTTGCCTATCAGGCGGCCGAGAAAGCAACGGTCGAGTCCAAGCAGGTCGACAACATCCTCAAGCTATACAACGCCGGTTTGATCGACGAAGAGACTGCCCGCGAAAAAGCCGGGGAGCTGGTATAGTCTCCAAAGTCAACGCTGTTGACGAGTGGCATGCCCCAACTTGTTTGGGTATGTCTTGGTGACGATGGTTCACGTAACTGGAGAAGAGACACTGAATAGCGATGAGTACGTCCACCTCCAAAGCAAGTTTGGAGGTGCCACCCACCGTGACGTGGCAATCGATCAGTGAGTCATTCCTGCGGAAGCAGGAATCCAGAAGAAGTGACTTCACTTCCCCGAACACCCCACGGATGGTGAGACGCAGATGACCACAACGATGGATTCCCGTTTTCACGGGAATGACAAATTCACTTTCTTCTCTTCGTTCGGTGCTTCTGAGACACTCTCGGTATGACCACCGACGTAAATGCCATCGACTGGCGGCGGGGGCTTTTAGACCCGGCCTACTTCGCGGAGGCGGTTTTGGGAGTCAACCTTCACGACGGTCAGAAAGAATGGCTTGAAAACTCCTGCTGCCGGGAAAATGTCCTGGCGACCGGCAACCGCTGGGGGAAATCGTTTGTAGCAGCGGTCAAGATTGTCCATCATGCGCTGTACCGCCCACGCAAACTGAAATTTGACGCCAGCGGCAGGTACCGAATCGTCACCGCTTCGATCACCCAGGAGCAGGCTAACATTGTTTTCAATCAGGTCGTCAGGCTGGTACGGCAGTCGCCCCTGCTTGAGCCTCTTGTCACCGTTATAGCAAAGACTCCCTATCCGAGACTGGAGTTTGGCAATGGAGCGACGGTTGAAGCCCGCTCGACACAGAACCGGGGGGAGTATCTGCTGGGGCATGACTACGACCTTTTCATTTTTGATGAAGTGGCTTTTGAATCCGACCCGGAATATGTGGTCGAGGAAGTCATCCAGATGCGCCTCGCCGACCGGGAAGGGAAACTTGACCTGGTGTCGACTCCCAACGGCAGGAACTGGTTCTACCGGCGAGCACGTGAAGTTATCGAAGGCAAACGCGACGGCTACTTCCAGTCGGGTGACAGCCGGGAGAACATGTACATATCACGCGACTTCCTCGACGACAGAGTGAAGTACTTCTCGGATAGACGGGTCCAGCAAAACATCATGGGGCAGTTTGTCGATTCAGGCGGAGAGATTCTCAAAGGTGAATACATCGATGCTGCCCTGTCAGGGTATGTAGAGGTGGAGCAGACCTTTAAGGATAACAAAGGTGTTCTACGCCTATCCGGGTGGGACCTGGCGCGAAAGAGAACAGCTACGGTGGGGATCACAATCGAGGTTGTTGAAGGCCAGGCGAGGGTCGTCCGTCTGGAACGGTTCAGGATGTTTGACTGGAATGTCATCATTGAGAAGATCAAACAGAGGCAACTGAAGTACCCCGGCCAATTAATCATTGATGCCACCGGCCTGGGAGATGTCGTAGTGGAGCAGCTAAAAGAATTCAATCCGATGGCGGTCATTTTCACTCCGGCCACCAAAGCGGAATTGCTTACCAACGTCGAGTTGATGCACGCCCGTGGGAAGATCACCTATGAGCGCTGGGAGCTGCCGGACGGTCCGGGAAAGATTTGGTCGCTGGAGGACGAGTTGCGCCAGGCCCGCTGGGATGACAACAACGAGTGCGATGCCTTGATGGCCCTAGCCCTGGCCCTGTGGCCGCTGCGCAAAAGGAGCGACTTGTCGCCCGCGCCGAGGGTGGGGCGGGTGTGAGAAGTCCTTTTTCGTCAAAAGCGCAAAGCTTTTAACCTACGGATCTTCAATGGAGCAAAAAAGGAAACGCCCTTTAAGGGGAGGTGAGCTTAAAAGGCGTTTCAGGGGTAGAGAGGGTTGGGATAGAAGTTCTTATTGCTTTTTTCGGTACATCCAGCAGAGAGCCATCAGTCCGGAAGCCAGCATGATCAAGGCTGTCGGTTCCGGGATTTCAGGTGGGGGCGATGTCTTCGGTGAGTCGTTGTCGGCATAGTAGGTGGTATGCTGGTAGGTGTCGACTCCGTAGACATCGTCAAAGGCCACCGACAGCGCCAGGATAAAAACGACAAAAGCGAGTATCCACTTGAACCGATGTCTATTGTACCGTATGTAGATTATCATATCTATCCTCTTTGCACTAAGGTCGTCAAGCACGTTTGCCAACAGGTTGGTGAGCAACAGCCGTGCCCGGTAGCTGGCATGTTCGGGCGGCAGGGTTAACGTATTGTAGCGCAGAAAGTTAATGCAAAGCCTCCAGTTTGCCGCGGGGCGCATCTTTTCCATAAAGAGTCGCAACTTCTTGCGCAAAAAGCGGGGCGACTTGTCGGTGAATGCCAGACAACGCTCGGTTGTAAAGAGAACAATTGGAGGTAGGATGAGCGTTAGTTTAGGCAGAATTTCGGCTCGTTTAGTGCAGCCGGCAGACGAGGCATTTTCACCGGATTTGGTGGATCTGATAAACAAGAATATCAACCCGCCGACAGCCGTTGACAAATCGGATGTGTATATCGGGGGGATGTATGTCGTCTCGGATGAAGTAAACAGTTTTGGGGGAAGGTTCCCGGTCAAGGAACATGAACGCCTGGCCCATTTGCTGATCGACTCACCCGTCATGGCAGGACACCGCAAAGACAAGCTGCCGATAGGGAGGAACTTCCACGCCGTCGTTGTCGAACGAGACGGGAAAAGCTGGGTCAAAAGTTACTTCTACTGGCTAAAGAGCACCGAAGGAGCCGAGGCGCTCAAGAAAAACATCGATGGCGGTATCTACAAAGAATGTTCCATCGGTTTTACCTTCCTGTTTCCGGAGTGCTCCGTTTGCAAAAAAGATATCCGAACCTGCCCCCACGAACCTTTCCAAAGGTACGCCACCGAGGATGATAATAAAAGCGACTCTGTAGCGTACTTTAACTACCGTCAGATCGAGCGGGTTCTGGAGACCTCGCTGGTTTATCGAGGAGCGATACCGGATACCTCAGTGTCCAGGGAGCTGGCGGTAGCAGGAAGTGGAGCAGCCGATGGTTCCACCAGTCAGCCTGAGCAGGTAATTCTCATTAACAACCTTTCGGAACTTGAAGATGGAAAAGAGTACCTGCTGGTTCCGTTCTACGAGTCGCTTCCTATCATGGTCACCTTTGAGAAAGGAGTCTTGCATCTTCAGCGCCACGATGGCGAGTCGATTGACAGCGCAATATGCTCGCGCTTCCCGGTCAGACGTCTGCCGGAAATTCATCAGGCCTACGCCCACCTGGTGGCCTATCGGGGCCGGGAACGCTGTTCGGCCGAACAACTGAAGCGTCACCTAGCGGGGCAGTCCGGACCTGTTACGCGGCTGGAGATAAAGCTGTTCCCTCCGGCAGGCCTGGTTGTACCGAAAGGAAGTGACAACAGCGCGCCGAACAGAATCCGAATGATCCGCCATAGGATTGCCGCCGTAGGCAATCTCGACCGGTCAGCGCGATCGATTATGACCCGGAACGGCGTGCGGCTCTGGCCGGTGGAGGCAAACCCATGGCCGTCTGCCGGCTATCAGTACCGCCCACTTAACACAGGTACAGTGGAGGATGGATCTTACACACTGACCATCGCCAGTAGTGGCCCCTTCGGGACTCTTGTACTTGCCGACGGGAACTGCAAGGAAACATTTCAAATAAGACAGTTCAACCTGGCCAGGCTGCTTAAAGGAGGCAGGTTTATTGCAGATAAAACAGAGAGTCGTCTTGCTGAATGGCAGCAGGACGACAAAAGAACTACCCGGGGACAGGTGATATCACTGATCGAGCGCGACGAGGGGCTTGTCGTGGATTTGGCCGGTCCGCTTTCAGGCAAGTTCGTTTTGCGGCCGGTAATACTTGACGGCCGCCAGCGGTTCTTGTTCTACAGGCTGGTTTCCTAACTGACATCGATAAGGCTCAGGGTCCTGCTCAACGGACCGCCTTTCAGGTGCAACTTGACCAGTCCGATCGCCGGGGCATAGTACTCGCTGATCTGGACAACCGGGATGGTATCGGAGGAGTTGACAAACAGGCTAACATCGAAGCGGTAGGCGTTAAAGGATCCGGCCGGCAAAAGCAGGAGGACGCTGTCGACAAACTGCTTCTCGAAGTGAAAACCGAAGTAGGCGTAATAAAAGAGCAAGGAGAGACTGGAGGTGTCCGTTTCACAAAAGGGGGTGTATCCGTCCCAGCTTCGATTAGAGGCCAGCGAGCGCGCCATGAGTATCGGTGGCTCGGCAAAATAGAAGAGGGAGTCTTGGTCGTCAACCGTGCGCCAGTAGCCGTTCTGGATAACAGATTCGTTGGTCAGTTTCAGGTTGATGAGTGAATTGTCGCCGTTCTTTATGACCCAGTTGCTACCGCTGCCGGAGATTTTAACCACCTGCGACGAGGTTGTGACGGTGACGCTGTAGACAGGATCAATCGAGACAACCGTATCCGTCTGGAGGTAGCTCAGGGTGCGGTTGTTCACCAGACCGAGCAGACTGGCGCCGTCGAGATGCTCCAGCGGCGATATTATGACGTCATCTTCACCGCATCCGAGCAGCAGGCAGCCCGCGCACAATCCTATTATGAAGATAGAGAACCTGTGTATCATACCACCATCGATCTTATACGACAAGAATCTCGAGTGTTCAACAAAAACATTCGGATTATTTGACGTTCCTGTGAGGGGCGGACGTCCTCGTTCGCCAACTCCTCTTGGGACGCGGTGGACGGGGACGTCCGCCGCGCACGAATAAACATTGGGAGTATTTTGGTGGTGTTGGGCGACCTCGCCCAACACCTAATAGCGAAGGAGCTATCATGCAGGGTCGCATGACAGCACCCTTAGCGAAGGCGGAAAGCGCCGTGGTGGAGGCGCCCGACAAAAAGCTTGCCGCTTTTGAGGTGATCTTGAAAGAGAGGGTGGTTAGTAGAGAGCAGTTCTTTCGGTTCTCAAAGGATGTTGAAGCACGATTAACAAGAATTGAACAGATCTAAAAGATCAATCGAGGGAGCACATTGGAAAAACATAACAAACAAAGCGCGTATGTCAAGGAGCTGGTCGATTCGCTGACCGGAGACAATGTCTCATTTATTGACTTCGATCAGTTAAAAGAGTGGCTTGCCGAAGTTGCTCCCATTCTTGACAAGATCGACCAGCTAAGAGAAGAAATAGGACTTCTGCGGCTGGATTATATCAGCCGGATCGGGGGTATGGTCAAGGCGATTGCGGCCGTGAATCGGCATCCCGACGGATGGGAAAACGCCCTGACATACCTTGAGAACCTGCCGTCCTTTAGCGCGGGTGGGCTGATTGAAGAGTACCGGAAAACGTCGGCCCGCTTCCGTGACGCCTTTCCGACCAGCCTCCTAATCGGCCGCCAGGCCGGCTTTGGAGTGACGCTGGACCGGAAACGAGGCGCCGACGGGCTTAAGGACCTCAGCGTTTACAAGTAGACCTCAGAGGGATCTTTATCCCCATTGTTGAATGGGGCAGATGTGGACATCTGCCGCCCACGAATCCGCCTCTGGCGGATGCCGCCCACGAAAGTGGTAATGTAGATGTCTGCCGCCCACGAATGTGGTAAGGTGGACATCTGATGCCCACGAAACGAAGAGCCCAAGTCCCGTAAGCGGCGGGCGGGGACGTCTGTCGCGCACGAAGTGCAAAGGAGATGCTATGACAGTAAGAGATCAAAACCTTGAAGCCGTGGCGCCGGTGCTGGCTACGTTTACGATCAAGCAGACCGGCGGCGTTGATGATTTGAAAGACGCCAACCTCGGCGAGCCGGTAAAACTGACCGGCAACAACGAGGTCGGTCCTATCGGCGATGGCGATCAGTTGCTGGGCAAACTGATCGCCCTGACGCTGACCGACAACGATGACGGCGAACGCCTGGCGACCGTTCAGGTCGGCGGCATCTGCCGTTTGGCTATTTCTTCGACCTACCCGCAGGTCGGCAACCGCGTGGTTGGCGGGGCATCCGCCACAGTCAAGCAGGCGCCCACAGTAGCGTCGGATCCGGCGGGCGGAAACGTCGCCCGAGGAACGGTGCTTGAGGTCAACGGAACCACCGACTGTGTGATTCTGCTCAATTAGAAAGGAACAACCATGGATTTCAACCAATTCTTGCAATCGGCGGCTTACGCCGGTTTGAAACGCGGGGCGGACTCGGATAACGTAACCGGCCCCGTCGATCTGAACCGCGCCACTGCAATCGAGGTGAACAAAGAGCTCTACCTCGAGGCCGAAGCGCGGGGACTTTCGCTCTCGGAGATGCTGGAACTCGACGAGTTTGATTCCACGCCGTCGGGCTGTCCGCTTGACGCCTTCGAACGCCAGCTCGCCCTGGCCGGTGTACGGCTGAGCGGAAAGTCTCCCACGACGGTGGACCAGTTTTTCCAGCAAGCGCCGACGCTGCTTCCAGAGTTTATGCTGCGTGAAATTAAAAAGGGGATGGCGATGCGCCCGGAACTGGGCCGGCTGGTAGCCAATACCACCACCATCGCCAGCAACAGCTACACGCCTTTCTTCATTGATACCGCCAACAGCAGCAAATTCTCGCTTCGGCCAATCGGTGAAGGGGCTGATGTACCCCAACTGCTTGTTACCGAGCAGACGCACGCCGTCAAGGTAACTGACTACGGTTTGGCGCTAAAGACCAGCTACAAGGCGCTTCGTTATCGCACCACTTCTCAGTTCCGGGTGCTGTTGTGGTATATCGGGTTCAAGATCCAGACCGACAAGATCGGCATGCTGGTCGACACCATCATCAACGGCGACGGCAACGACAACGCCGCCACGGTGGTCAACACCGCCACCAGCGGGACCCTCACGTACGACGACCTGATCAACCTCTGGTCGCAGTTCAGTCCCTTTGAGATGAACACCATCATCTGCCACGTCAACCAGATGAAAACCATCCTGACGCTGGACGAGTTCAAGGACCCGATGGCCGGTTACCGGTTCCAGCAGACGGGAGACCTGTTCAGCCCGCTGGGAGCAACTCTGGTGCGCTCCGACGAGGTCGACAGCGACCTGGTCCTGGGACTGGACAAACGGTTTGCCGTTGAGGAGGTCATCACCCAACCGCTGATGGTCGAGTACGACAAGATCATTGAACAGCGGTTCGAAGAGGCGGTCATCTCGGAGTCGGTCACGTACGCCAAGGTGATCAAGGAAGCATCGGTCGTTCTCGACACGGTATGGACATAGTTCTGTCGGGGGGCTCGGCGGCTCCGAGCCCCCTTTTGCTTACAGAGGAACCATGCATAAGAAAATAACTGACACCACCGCAAGCTACGGTCTCGGCATGCCGCCGGGACGCAAGCTTTTGAAAGTCGCTTCTGGTCAATATGCCGGGCGCTTAGTGGCCATTATGCAGACATCAGCCGGTGACATCAAATATTCCTACGCCGACCGGCCGTACAGTTCCTGGTCGTCACTGACCACCATTGCCAGTGATGCCGCCGATCAGCCGTGCGACTGCGTAATGGACAGCGACGGCCATATTCACGTGGTATATTCTGAGAATTCCACCGAGTACCTTGTTACCAGGAAGCTGGTCTTCTCCGGCGGCGTTTGGAATGTCGGCTCCAAAGTCACCATTTACAACGGCAACCCGTCGCTGTACCCGTCGGCTGCCATTGAAACCGGAGGCAAGCTCTGGGTGAGCTGGACCCGTGTGAGCGGCGGCGTTCGGTACGTGCACGTCAAGTCTTCCACCGACGGTGGGGCAACCTGGGGTACCGGGCCGTCGGACTCCGGTGATGTTCTGACGGCCGGAGCGTCATCCGCCTACTCAAAAGTCCTGGTTGGTCCCAACGACATATACGTCATCTATGCCAACGGCGGGTTATACTTTTCCATCCGCTCCCAGCCGATTGGAGGTGGAAGCTGGACATCGGAGTATCACATAGCCACCGGCACCGCTTTCGATCAACATTTCGACGCCGCTTTTTCGTCCGATGGTTTTCTGGGAGTGGCGTTTGATCACGGCCAGTTGAAGTACCGGGAATATGACGGCAACAACTGGAGCTCGATTGTCACCCTCGACAGCGACGGAGGAAACTTCCCGCAGATGCTGTTCAGAGACAACGTGCCTGCCGTCGTTTATCTCTCGTCTCTGACCTCTGACCAGATCCTGGTGAAATACACAACCCGCACTACCGGCAGTTTTTCCACGCCGGAGGTTCTCGATGAGCGCGCCAAGCAGTTTGATTCCGTTACGTTGTATGACACCTCCTCTTCCAGCTATGCCGATTTGACTAGCGAAGCCGGCAGCGCCGCCACCGCGGACGTGTATCACCCCAACTCAAGCGTCCTTGTCGAAGACAGCGGTGATATTGTCTACCTGGGGATGGATCAAAAGTTCCGCTATGTGAAGTTTCTTCTCTCGACGGCCGGCGCTGGCGGGACGGTCATCTACAGCTACTGGGATGGATCCAACTGGACGGCGTTTACGCCTGCCGGCGGCGCCTTTGCTCTGGATGCTACCGACAAGGACCTGCTGCTTTGGGATGATTACGTAAGCCTTCCCAACGACTGGCAAAAGAAGCCGGTGAACGGCCAGACGCGATTCTGGGTGAAAATCGAGGTGGATTCCTCTTTCACTACGGGCTCCGTGGGAAGTCAAATAACGGCTGCATCCGACCTGCAGGCATTTATCGTCAGGAGGTAGAGAGTGTCGTATACAAACGTTGAACTGGTCAGGCACCATCTGGTCGCAGCCTTTCCTGCGCAAGAGAAAATCTACGATCAAGCGGCCATTCTTGAGAGCGACTACGTCACGTTTTTCAACGGACCGGTCGAGCAATCAACGGTCATGGTCAAGTCAGTGCAGAGTAATACCCCGACACGGATCACGGTCACCCTCAACAGCCAAAGAACCTCGCTGTCTTCATCGCCGCTGGTACGCGGATCGGTGGTGGTGGCTTCCGACAGTTCCCTGGGAACGGTGTACACCGATAACGTCGATTATATTATCGACTATGCTCAGGGCGATCTGGTGATCAAAGAGGGGGGTGCCTTGGGCACGGGACAAAGCGTTACCGTGTGGTATCAGGACTACTTCGTATATAGCGCCGGAAGCGACTACCAACTTGATGCCGACGGCGGTAGAATCAAGATACTCTCCGGCGGAGACATCGCTTCGGGTGAAACAGCGTACCTTGATTACGCCCCGGTCTACAAAAGCTTCAACGAGGAAATCCTTACCAAGGCGGTACTGGAGGCCAACGGACTAATCGAACAGGAGGTGGACCCGGACAGCCAATTCGGCGCCGACCCGGTGCTTCAGGCATCCGCCACCTACCGGGCACTGGAGATTATCTGCCGCGCCTCGGCGGCCAGAGAGCTTTCCAGCCTGCGGGGAGAAGACCGCACGGCCTTAGCCTGGATAAAGTTGGCCGAGGGA
>Ga0209986_10002289_pt1 | contig 17610 bp, 18 predicted proteins | sample BlataG_FD_183168 | JGI IMG/M metagenome (GOLD analysis project Ga0209986, IMG submission 183168) | Deep subsurface microbial communities from Black Sea to uncover new lineages of life (NeLLi) - Black_00105 metaG (SPAdes) (version 2) | ecosystem: Environmental > Aquatic > Marine > Oceanic >...
CGGGTATAGCAAGTGCATATCGTGCTGAAAAAGCGCCCTCAGGAACCTACATCCCGGATGAAGTTTTAACAAACGCAGGAAGGAGATTAGCTGGCGAGGAGATTTATAATGAATATAAAATATTAGCTGATCTTTCTGGTGGAATTGTTGCTGCATTGCCTTTTGAAGGTTCCTTCTTTGCTAAAGATGTGGGTGAATTAGCAATGAAGTATTTAAAGAGAAATCCAAGAGTAGATCCTGTAAATATATACCGTTGTTTAAGGGGAATAGAAAATATGTTAGTCGCAGATCTTGCTGGTGTAATGCAGGTTGCAGGATTACATGGCGGGGGTTCTCCACAGATGGAGACTATTACAATGATGGCGAGATATGATACTGAAAAATTGAAGGATATAGCGAAATATTTGTTTGGAATAAGGAAAAAGTTACATAGATATGATAGACCACCTGTAACTCCCAGAAAAATGTTAGAAAAGTTTAGAAAAGTAATGGAACTGAAAAAAAAATAATTGATTTTAATAATTGATAACTTTTTTTTTCTCTCTTCTTTTTCCTTTTTCTAGGAATTAAAAATCAAGTTAAATTTTTTTTAAACCTTTAATTTATTTATCGTAATATTGATAATAAAAAATTTTAACACGTATTTTGGTAATATTAAATGTCTGATAAAGAAGAACGTGAGATTCAAAGGTTTATGGAACTTGACAGTAATAAATTGACAAAAGGAAAAGAAAGGGAACTTGCGATACAAATAGAAGAAGATATAATGAAACAAAATGAAGTTTTAGCCGATCAAATAAATCAAGAATTTAAAAAATATAATATAAAATCCATTGATATAGTCGGTGCAATTGGCGCTGGTAAGACTGCAATAATAGAAAAAATACTTGAAAAATTAGCTTCAAAATATAGGGTATTAGTTATATGCGGTGATGTTACAACCAGAGTGGATGCAAATCGAATAGAAAAACACAATGCGGAGTCAATCCAAATAAATACCGGCCGAGAATGTGCTTTAAACGCTTATCACATAAACCAGATAATTAAAAATAAGGATTTGAATAATTATGATCTGATTATTATTGAGAATGTCGGAAATTTAATTTGCCCCTCTGATTTCATTTTGGGCACAGATAAAAGAGTAACAATTGTTTCAATTACAGAGGGTGAATGGGTTATTGAAAAGCATCCAATGTTGTTTAAAATGTCCGATGTTGCAGTAATTAATAAAATGGATCTAGCTGAAATATTAGAAACAAACGTGGATAAGATGATAAATGATGCAAAAAAAATCAATCCTAATATTCAAGTTATAACTACAAGTGCTAAAACAGGAAAAAATATTGATAAATTAATTGAAATATTTGGTTTAGAAAATTAATTAAGTACTAGAAATAAAAAGAAGTTATATATTCAATAAGTAAAAAGAAGGATTGAAAGAAATTGAAAGAAAAATTGGAAATTATTAGAGAACTTTTAGCAAATAATCAAGAAATTGATGCTTTAAAAATCCATAATTTAATGTTAGACTTATTTAAAACGCAATTTAAAGGGCTTCATGTTGAAAATTACATCGGTGATTACCCCACCTTTATTGAACCTGTATATCTTAGTGAGAAAGTAAAACTTGGAGATGACGTTCTTTTAGGACCAAATGTATATATTGGAAGTAATTCAGAAATCGGTGATTATGTCCAACTTACTAATAGTATTCTTCTTGATAATGTAAAGATTGGAGCTAACATTAACTTGGAAAATTGTGTTGTTGCTAAAGACAGTTCTTTGAACTTTAGTAATCTTAACATAAAGAATTGTATAATTATCGGGAAAGCAGATTCAGAAGAAGATCTTAAAAAAATTTCTTTCTCGATTTAAAAATAACATAAGACTTAAAATTATGATTCGCAAAGCAGAGAAGGAAGATATTGATAACTTAGTGGATTTAACTGTTTTATTTGAAGAGGCAATTGATGAAATTTACCTAGGTGATTTTGGGGAAATAGAGATAAATAAAGATGTAATTAAACAAATAATGATTGAGGGTTTTGACGATAAATATCATACAATACTCGTTGTGGAAGATAATAATCAATTAATAGGATTTGGGGATGTTTGGATCTATCCTGAATTTGGACATGCAGGCTACAGTGCATATCTTCAAAATTTTTTCATTAAAAAAGAATTTCAAAATAGAGGATACGGCAAAAAACTCCTAAAGGAATTGATTGATGTGGCAAGATCAAAAAAGGTTACGGCATTTCATATTACAACAAGTTTCAAAAATAAAAAAGCAATTTCTTTGTATAAGAAAATGGGAATTGACGATGAAGGTTTATTATTGGATAAAGTTTTCACATATGACTAGATCGCAAGGGATCTCTTATGATTCAAAAAATTGCAAATGAAATTAAATCTAAATTAAAAGAAAATGCTCGAATACTAACTCAAGATCAAAAAGAGCGAATGTTAAAGATACTTAATTCAAGTAATCCCAATTTTAATACATATGCTCTTAAATTATCTGAGATTGAAAAGATAGTAAAAGATGTTTTTAAAGAAAACAATGCATCCTTTGATGATTCAATTGAGATTTTTAAAATTTTATTAAAATCTAATATCAACGATGAAAAATTTGCTGGATTTTTTTTTATTAATAGGTTTAAAAAACATTTTGATGAACAAACTATTAATTTATTTCATGATGCCCTTTTCGAATCTTGTGATACCTGGGCTTTATGTGATAGTAGTGTTATTAGAGTAATTGGACCATTTCTCTCAAAATATGATAAGTTGGCGAAAAAAACTATCGAAAAGTGGTCTCATTCTGAAAATTTATGGATTCGACGTGCATCTATGGTTATTTTATTAAAAATTATTTCTTTAAAAAAAGATTTTGATGCGTCTTATGTATTTAACTTAGTAGAAAAAATGCTTTCATACAATGAAGATTATATCCAAAAAGGAATAGGATGGTTGCTTAAGACGTGTTCAAAATATAAACCTGATATAATTTTTAATTACTTAGAGGAGAATAAAAAAAATCTCCCAAGATTAATTCTTAGATATGCTAGTGAAAAATTACCGAAAGAAAAAAGAGAATTGATATTAAAAAAGATATAATGAATATTGAAACATACAGGAAATCTCAAAAGTTTTTTTATCACTGGTATTTTAAAATATACCATCGGTTGAAAGTAATTGGATTAAAAAACATTCCGGATGGTGCAGTTCTTATTGCGGCGCATCATGAGGGTGGTTATGATTTAGACAATCATGCAATAAGTTGTTGTCATCCAACAAGAGATATTCATGTTTTAGATTGGGATAAATATCATTATATAAATTCATTGTGGGGTAGATATTTTTTAGTTGGGGGTATTCCTTTATGGCTACGCGGAGGTATTAGATGGAATTACATAAATCCTTATTTACATAAAAAAGGTAGCCAATATCCTTCCTTAGTTTGTATTTTTCCTGAAGGAAATTCCGGATCTTTATTACATCGCCATATTCTTTGGAAGTTTTTTCCTGGAGTAGTTAGAATTGCTTTGAAATATAAAGTACCAATAGTCCCTGCAGCTTTGATTGGATTTCAAAAAGCCAGCCCGATCTTAATTTCAATTGAACAAGAACATGGTCCTGCTGATCCAATATATTTTCCATTGATTACTTTGCCTTTAAAATTAAAAATTGAATTTGGAACCTCTTTTGAATTAGATAAATTTTATGATAAAGATTTAACTAGAGAAGAAGAGTTTTGGATTGCCAATCGCATAATTCGTCCAAAAATTGCTAAACTTTGCATGAAACATAGAAAAGTTCTACTTCAAAAAGTTGATTTTAAAATGAAAAAACAAACATATAAACATCCGTGTAATATTTAAAAATCTAAAATTAAGCATTAAATTATTTCAAAGATAACGAATAATATTAAGATTTATCAATGACTATTAAAAATGATAAAAATTAACAGACGATAAAGTATTAGAATTATTTAAATTTTACACTTAATAATATGAAAAAAATTGGGCTAATAATAAATCCAATCGCCGGGATGGGAGGAAGTGTAGGATTAAAAGGAACAGATGGGGATATTTTTAAAAAAGCTATAAAAATGGGAGCTCAACCAATAACACCAAAAAGACTTAATGAATTATTATCTAATTTAGAAAACAAAGAAGATATTTTTTTACTTGTAGCCCCTGGTAAAATGGGTGCAGACATTGTAGAAAATAAAGGGTTTAAATTTAATACTATTGGCGAGATTGGTAAAGACACTTCAGCGGAGGATACAAAAAGAATTGCAAAAATGATGTTAGAAGAAAATATTGATTTACTTATTTTTTGCGGAGGTGACGGAACTGCCAGAGACATCTTTGATGCTATTGGATTGAGAAAACCCGTCGTTGCTATCCCATCGGGTGTAAAAATGTTTAGTTCTGTTTTTGCTCTCAATCCTAGAGCAGCAGCGGAAATGGTGGATACTTTTGTAAAAGGAACGGATACTCAAGAAAAAGAAGTTCTCGATATTAATGAAGATTCTTTCAGAAAAGGCATATTAGATTCGAGATTATATGGTTATTTAAAGGTACCAAATGTCAAGCGCTTATTGCAATCAGGAAAAATAGGTTCAAAAATCAATAAGACTGCAGCGGAAAATAAAGTTGAAATTGCCGATCATATAATTGAAAACATGAAAGATGATATTTTATATTTAATGGGCCCCGGTACAACTGTTAAAGCAATTACAGATGCGTTAAACTTACCCAAGACTCTACTTGGAATTGATGCTATATATAATAACAAGCGAATAGGAGAGGATTTAAATGAAGAAGGTATTCTAAGATTACTTGATAAATATAATAATGTAGAAATTATCGTTTCCCCTATCGGAGGGCAGGGGTTCATTTTTGGAAGAGGAAATAAACAATTAACGCCAAAAATCATTTTAAAAGTCGGAAAGGTAAATATAAAAATTGTAGCAACGGCAGATAAGATGAAAGGATTAATGTGTTTGAGAGTTGACACGGGGGATATTAAAGTTGATGATATATTAAAAGGCTATACCAAAGTAATTATTGGATATAAAGAAGAACTCATAACGCAAATAGAATGTTAAATTTATTATTAAATGATATTAAATATGAGAATTAGATTAGATAGAAATGAAATGTACAAGCCACCTCCAAAGAAGATTATTGATCCTGTAAAGGAAAGTATAGAAAAAATAAATCGTTATACTCCTCAAACTGAAGTCAATCAATTGATTGAGCTATTATCCGATTATGCTCAAGTTCCTAAAGATATAATAATTTTAAGCTCAGCTTCAGATATTTTAATTAAAGAATTTATTTTTCTCTTTTCACAAGATCGGCAGATTATAATTGCAGATCCAACGTTTATTCTAATAACAAATACCGCACAAAAAACTACATCTCCATTAATAAAAATTAAATTAAAAGAACCTAAGTTTAACCTTTCTATAGAACCTTTGATTGATGAGATTAAAAAACCCACACTAATAATAATAGATAATCCAAATAATACTATGGGATCTTTGCTTTTAAATCAAAAGGATGTAAGTACTATTTTAGAAAATGAAAATGTAATATTATTAATTGATGAGGCGTATTTTGAATTTTCAAAAATAAGTTTTGCACATATGATAAAAAAATATCCGAATCTAGCCATTTTAAGAACTTTAAGTAAAGCTTTTGGATTAGCTGGGTCGGGTATAGGATATTTAATTGCTGGAGAAATGATATACAAAAAATTTCTTGGTCTTAATACAATGCTTCCATATCCAAGTGTTATTGCTGCTAATTATGCCCTAAAAAATCAAGATTATATGATAAAATATATTGAAGAAATCAACCAAGAAAAAGAAAGAATAATGAATTCAGTTTCTAAAATAGGAATTATTGTTTATCCAAGTTATACAAATTTTCTATTAATGAAGACGGGAATATCAAATATCTCACAGAAACTCGCAGAGCAAGGTGTCTTAGTTTCTGACGTTTCTAATCAATTAAGTTCAGAATATATTAGAGTAACTATAGGCTCTACAATTGAAAATGATCACTTTATTAGGACAATGAAAGAAATAGTTATATAATAATTTAATAAAAAGGGCTATAAAATATGGCTAATAAAATTAAAATCATTGGTATGGTTGGGGCGGGGACTATGGGAAGACAAATTGCTGCTTGGTCAGTTCCATATGGTTATACTTTACGCCTTTATAATCGAAGCTCTGAAACTCTAGAGAAAACAAAGAAATATATGGTTGAAACCTTAGGAGAAGAGAAAAAAGAATACCTTGAAAGAATAACTTATCATACAGACCTTTTTGAAACGATAAAGGATGCTGATTTAGTCATTGAATCAATATCAGAGAGATTGGAATTAAAAAAGGAAATTTTTTCTAAAATAGATAAAGCTGCCCCACCTCATGCAATTATTGCAACAAATAGCTCATCGTTTCCAGTATCAAAAATTGAAGATGCAGTCGAACGGAAAGATAAGGTGCTAAATATTCATTTTTATATTCTACCTCGTGTACCTATGGTAGATATCTTGGGAGGAACAAAAACATCTAAAGAAACTTTTCAAAAAGGGAAAGAATGGCTTGAAAGTATTGAATGTGTCCCGCTCGTGGTAAAAAAAGAGTGCTTAGGTTTTGTATTCAATAGGGTGTGGCGTGCTGTGAAGAAAGAAGTCTTAGCTATCTGGGCTGGAGGATATGCTGACTTTAAAGATGTCGATAAAGCATGGAAACTTTATACAGGTATGAAAATGGGACCGTTCGAAATTATGGACGGTATAGGACTTGACGTTGTCTATGATATAGAGATGTCATACTACAAAGAGAGTGGAGATCCTAAAGATAAACCACCACAAGCGCTTAAGGATTTGATCGACAAGGGCATACTTGGGACGAAATCTGGAAAAGGTTTTTATGATTGGTAAAATCGATAATTTCTCTTTTTTCTCTACTTTTTAATTATATGTAATTTAAGTGATAAGCATATATAATTTCAAAAATTAATGTAATAAAAAATATCAAATAATAAATTTAGAATAAAATATAGTGAAACTTTTATGAGTGATTTAAAAAATCAGCAAGAAGTGGAAATTCAACGATTTGGGAAATTGCAAAAATGGAGTTTTGGAATGGGAAGTTTTGCGCAATTCTTCATTAATAGTGCCTTTAACACTTGGGTTTTTTCATTTTTTTTTACTGCAGTTGGTTTACCAGTTCATTATATCATACTTGCTTATGTTTTATGGACAATTTGGAATGCAATTAATGATCCTTTAATCGGAATAATTTCAGATCGGACAAAGACCAGGTGGGGACGTCGAAAACCATATATTATGCTGGGGACCATACCGGTTCTTATCATTGAGATAATCCTTTGGATGCCACCTACAGGTAATGATGTATTAGGGTTCTTTTATCTACTTATTATGCTTTTTTGCTATGATACATTTTATACTATGATTTCACTTCCATACGATTCTCTCTTCCCAGAACTTTACACTTCAGTAGAAGAAAGGGCTGAAGTTAATACAATTAAGCAAATTCTTGCTACAGTTGGGTTAATTTTAGCTTTTTTAGTACCCGGATTCTTTATTGGTGAACTTACTGAGATGAGTGGTTATCTAATTAATGGAATTGTCACGTCTATTATTGTGGGCTTATCCCTCCTATTCTCAATAAAATGGGGCGTATTAGAACGGGAAGAGTTTAAATTAGACTATAAACATGAGTTCAAATTTTTCCAAGGTTTGAAATATACATTAAAAAACAAAGGATTTGTTTTGTATACAATAATGTTTTTCTTATATGAATATGTTTTACTAGTTCTTGCCACAGTTGTCCCCCTGTTCGGTGAACATATTTTACATGTGGAAAGCACTTTCGAAACGGGAATTTTATTGGGATTAATGTTTATCGTTGGCATCATCACAGTTATGATCTGGAGAAAATTAGATGTTAAGTATGGGAGTAAAAATATATATGCAGTTTCAATCATTTTGTATTTCGCTGCAACGCTTCCTTTATTATTCGTAGATTCCTATATTAGCGCACTTATTACAGTGATCTTTATGGGTTTTGGTTTTGGTGGTATGTTATACTTCATATACCTTATTATTGCAGATGTTATTGATGAAGATGAGTTAAAAACCGGTGTGCGACGTGAAGGAGCCTTCTTTGGAATTACTAATTTTTTCATGCGACTCGCAATGGTTCTATCTATTGTAACAGTAGGACTTGTATTTTCAACAACTGGATGGGAAGAATATATACCAACACCTGGAGTGGATGTTTTACTTGGATTAAAATTACTGGTTGTTCTTTTCCCTGGTATCGCACTTGGTATCTCACTTGTATGCCTATATTTCTATCCTTTTCCTAAAAAGCGTGTAGAAGAAATTAAGAGTCAACTGATTGAACTACATAAGAAAAAGAAAGAAAGTGTTCAATAAATTCGGTATTAAAGTAATTTTGTCTATTTAATTTTTTTTTTTATTCTTTTTTTTTTTTTTTTTTTTTTTTTAGTTTTCCATTTAAGGGAAAAGTTTTTGGATTATAATTGGGCTAATGCTTGAGATAGATCATCAATTAAATCATCTGGGTCTTCCAATCCTGCTGAGAATCGAAAATATGAATTTGAAATATTCATAGATTCTCGCTCCCATTTAGCAAGATCGAGGATCATGAATGATGAATTTATCACAAGAGAGGTCGTATCTCCCAGTGATACTCCAACCTTTATCAATTTTAAGAGTTCTATGAACTTTTTACTTGCTTCTTCAGATTTCAATTCAAATCCAATCATACCTCCAAAATCAGACATTTGTTTTTTTGCAAGTTCGTGATTTGGGTGTGATTCCAATCCAGGATAAGTAACTTTTGTAACTTTTGGATGCTTCTCTAAAAACTGCGCAATTTTCATAGCAATTGAGGAATGCTGAGTCATTCGAATACCAAGTGTTCTAACACCTCGAAGTATTAACCAAGCATTGAAAGGACTGAGAACTGGACCTTGTGTTTCTAACCAAAAGTAACGAATATTCAAAATTTCATTCTTAGGTCCAATAATTGCCCCTCCCAGGCAGTCTCCATGGCCATTAATATATTTTGTTAGGCTTTCAACAACAAGATCAGCCCCCAATTCAAGAGGGTGTTGAAGCGCAGGAGATGCCCAAGTGTTATCAACAATACATTTACCTCCTACTTCATGTATCAAATTTGCACATTCTTGGATATCTAGGATGTTTAATGTTGGATTGGCTGGTGTTTCAAGAAAGATGAGTTTTGTTTGGCTATTAATTTTTTTTTCCACTGTATTTAAGTCACACATATTCACTCGTCTAGTTTCAATACCCATTTGAGGATAAATTCTCGTAAATAGTCGATATGAGCCTACATATTGATTTGTGTGAATTATAATATTGGGAATCTTATCTGGGTTGGTTTGCGGAAAAAAATCTTTAATTCTATTAGGACGCAATCGCTCAATACGTTTTTGTAATACGCTTGAGCAGGCAAGGTGGACTGCAGCCATCCCAGATGCGAGCGAAATTGCTTTCTCTCCTCCATGAAGTGTTGCAAGTTTTTTATCAAGAGCAAATAAGGTTGGATTTTCTGTTCGGGAATAAAAATAACGATTTTTAATCAATTCAGATAGAGATAAGTATGTATAAGACTTTGTTGCATAAATTGGCGTGCGTATACTATGTGACGTTTCGGGATATGGATCCTCGCCAGCTCTAATTAATTGTGTATCAAATTTCTGTTTTTCCCATTTTTCTTGATTTTCTTGATCAATTTGCCTAGTGTCTTTTTTTTTTTCTGCCATCTTAAATCGCAGTAATTTTATTTTATTTATTGAATTTTATTGATTTAATTCTTATTATATCTACTAATATCATTACTAATTAATTTATGAACTTTTTAAAAACCTTTTTTACAAATCTTAATCGATAATTAATTAAATAAAAATGTTCCAGTATTTTTAGAAGAGGAAAGCAGTGTAATGTTTGAAGAAAGCATGAAAAAAGCCATCTTGGAATGGGATGAAGATGGATTAAAAAAAATATGCCTGTCCACAATTGAAAATAAGGAAGCAACTCCAGCTGAAATTATAAAATCAATTGGAAAGATCATGCAATTTGTAGGAGAGCGTTTTGAACAAGAGGAAATTTTCCTTCCTGATTTAGTAGGCTCAGCCAACACTGTTAAGGCTGTTATTGATGAAGTACTTGATCCAGCCATCAAGGCAATAGGGGAAGAGAGAGAAACCCGTGGCAAAATTGTGATTGGTACCGTGGAAACTGATGTCCATAGCATTGGAAAGGATCTTGTTGGGTCGTTCCTCTTTTCTAATGGATTTGAAGTTTATAATTTGGGAGTAGAAGTACCCGCTGTAAAATTTATTGAAAAGGCAGAAGAAGTTGGGGCTCAAGTGATAGCACTTTCATCTTTGCTAACAATGTCAATGGATTTTCAGCGCCAATTAATTCAAGAGTTGGAAGATAGGGGGTTAAGGAATAAATATAAAGTTATCGTAGGTGGAAGTCCTACCTCGGAAGAATGGGCGGAACAAATTGGTGCTGATGGTTGGGCGGATGATGCAATCGAGGCAGTTTCCCTAATAAAGAAACTATTACCTTAATTAAATTAAAAAAATAAAGTGATAAATTATATTATGAAATTAAACCGTATTAATGTTCTTTCAAAGGATGAAATTCTAACTATTCATTCAGCAGCAATAGAATTACTTTCAACCGTGGGAATCAAGATTGATGCACAAGACACTCGAAATCTCCTTGAAAAACATGGAGCAGAAGTCGACCAAGAAAATACATTTGTAAAATTTCCTGAAACACTCGTTAAAGAACAATTAAAAAAGGTACCTAATTCATTTAAATTACATGGACCGGATGGCACGTTTAATTTTGAAGTGAATACAACAAGTACACAGTTTGCCACTATAGGAACGCCCGTTAAAATCTACGATCTAAATAATAAAAATAATATTCGTAAATCCTTGCTTGATGATATGATTAAACAAATTCGAGTCGTGGATAGTTTAGAACATATCAATAATTCCCATGTAGATGTCTGGCCGAATGATGTTAAATACACGGCTATTCATGCCCATGCAATGTATCAATGGGTGAAAAATACTCGGAAACCTTATGGTCTTGGATGTTATGGAAAAGTAGCAAGCCAAGATATGATTAATATGGCGTCAATTGTCGTAGGTGGAGAAAAGGAGTTAATTAATAAACCTCGACTTGTAGGTTTTTTTAACCCTACTAGTCCGCTTCACTTTCCGCAGATTATGACAAATGGTCTTTCCGTATTTGCAAAATATAAACAACCCACAATTATTGCTCCTGAAGCACTTGCTGGGAGTTCTGCTCCTGTTACATTAGCTGGATTATTAACTCAAACCAGTGCAGAAACACTTGGAGGTATAATTCTTGCCCAATTATTTAATCCAGGAGCTCCAGTATTTTTTGGAACGGTTTCTTGTATTACAGATATGCGATCTGGTAATTCTGCGCTAGGATCAATTGAAACTACGCTAATTACTACTGGAGTTGCTCAAATAGCAAGATTTTATAACATACCATCAAGAGGTCCAGGTTCGGTCACTGAATCTAAATGTTTTGATCTCCAGAATGGATTCGAACGTTTACAAACATTGATGTTAGCAGCTCAAGCAGGTATAAATTATATTACATGCGCGGGGACATATGAATCCACATTAGCAGAGGCATTAGAACTACTTATTATTGATGATGAGTTAGCAGGAGTAGTAAAAAGATTACTTGAGGGTATTACCGTAAATGAGGATACAATTGGATTAGATATTATCAAAAAGGTTGCCACCGAAAGGAAACCGGGCGCAAATTTCTTAGGTGAAAAACACACTCGGGAACATATGAAGAATGAATTGTATATACCAAAGTTAATCGACCGTAATAGGAGAACAACTTGGCGTAAGAAAGGGTCTAAGGATATCATTACAACAGCTAGAGAAAAAGTTGATCAAATTCTCCAAAATTACATTCCTCCCGAGATTCCAGTTGAAATTGAAACACAATTGCAAGATTATATCAAAAAAGTGGAAACACGTTCATTAGAATATTATAAAAATGCGGAAGGGATATCAACTAGCAGCATTTCCATCGCAGGAACTGAAATTAAAATCGATGAGAAATAAACCTACAGAAAAAAATGATTAAGAAACCCTTTATCATAGGCACGTTTCATTGCGGAACTCTCATTATACCAACAGCATAGATTTTTTTTCCCATTCATAATTCTATTAGATACTTTTTCAAGCTATTAATTAAATTATATCTTTTTTAAAATAATAACAATTATTTAATCAATTAAAATTATAAATTCCATTGGAAAAAGTTTTTCAACTTGAAAGAAGATACTTATCAACTTGCTACTAAATGGATTTTAGAATCAAAATATGTTGTTGTCTTTTCTGGAGCAGGTATTTCTGTTGAAAGTGGAATACCTCCATTTCGAGATACAAACGGATTATGGAGTAAATATAATCCTATCTTTTTGGAGACCAGTTATTTTTTGAAAAACCCGTATAAATCTTGGTCCTTAATTAAGGAGATCTTTTATGATTTTTTTGGGCAAGCAAAACCAAATAAAGCTCATTATATCATTGCAAAAATGGAGAAAAAAGGATTGATCAAAACAATAATTACGCAAAATATAGACAATTTACATCAAGAAGCAGGGAGTAAAAATGTTTTAGAATTTCATGGAACAGCACAAACCTTAACTTGTATTAAATGTAAAAAAACATTTAAAAGTCATAAGTTGATAAAGAAATTACCTCCGCATTGTCCTGATTGTGGTGGTTTACTAAAGCCAGATTTTGTGTTTTTTGGAGAACCAATTCCTCAAAAAACTCACAGTGATTCACTAATGGCAGCTAAAAATGCAGATCTATTTATTTTAATAGGCACTACTGGAGAAATTATGCCTGCGTCCTCCATTCCATATATCGCAAAAGAAAATGGAGCCAAATTTATCGAAATAAATATTGAACCATCTAAATATACATATACAATTGTAGACATTTTATTAAAAGGAAAAGCATCTGATGTTATGTTGAAATTAGAAAACCTTTTGGAATTATAAAAATATTTAAAAATTTTATTCATTTTAAATAAACGGTAATAAACCAGTAATCCCAAATGCTGATAAAGTTAATTCAATTCCGATATATAACAAAATTATTGCAAATATTTTTTGAAGTTTTGAGCCAAATTTAATTAATTTTACGAAAAATCTTTGATTTAATTTCCCAATTGTAGCTCCAATAATTATATAGGGAATCATAATCCCTAAAGCGTAAAGAAAAAACAGAATTAATCCTCCAATAAAATCTTCTTGATTTGAAGCAATTGTGACAATTACTAAATAAATAGGTGTAATACATCCAATCCATGCAGACCCCAATGAAAAACCAAGAATAAATGACCCACTATATCCTTTATATTTTATCGTTTTATTTTCTAATATTGATGCATCAATTGGTTCATTATTTTCATCATCAATATATGAATTTGAATTGCTTTCTATAACATCTGAATTTTTAAAAGATTCATAAAATGGAGTTTTTCGAGTAATTTGTTTTGTAAAAAAAAGATATATTGATAAACATATTATTACAATGCCTGAAAACAATTTTAAAAAGAATGTATATCTAATAAATCCCGTAATAATTATGAATAATATAGCAATTATTGCAAACATCAAACAGAAACCTAATGAAAAAGTTAGACTCATTAAAGTACTCTTCTTAGTTGTAGTTGCTTGACTTCCAAGGAAACTTATAAAAGATGGTAATGTTACAATATTGCAAGGAGTTAAAAAAGAAACTATTCCTCCACCAATAGCTAAAAAAAATAGAATAAAATCAACCATTTTCTTAATAATTAAACTATTTTAATATGTATTTCTAATTTGCATTAAATTTATAGTAATGAATCTATTTCTGCTTTAATATTAACGTAGCTTCCTTGTTCAGACCCAACCATCTTTTTTACAATATTACCATTTTGATCTAAAATAATCGTAGTAGGTGTATAAGCAATATTAAATGGTGTACTGTATGAATAAGAAGCATCATCACGAACAATATCCCAATTTTGATTATAATTTTGTTTCCAAATAATTAAATCATTAGTCGAATCATAATTATGAACCGTAATAGGAATGATTAATAATTGGCTGCTTGAATAATTCTTATCAATTTCTGCCAAAATCTCTGCTTGTGGACCACAAGGAGGACAATCTAAATCAAAGAAATTTAGAATAATAACTTTTCCTTGATTATCTGCTAATTTAATTGTATCTCCATCAATTGTTGTGAAAGTCATGGGTGTTCCATATTCATTATTATCCCCATTTCCACCATTTTCGCCACCATCTTCACCGTTATTATAGTCAGATAAATAAAAGTAAATTGCCACACTCCCAACAATAATAATTACTCCAATTATAAGAATATATGGCAAGAATTGCCTAAAATGTCTTTCCTTTTTACTAGATGCGATTCTTTTTTGTTTCCTCGCTTTTGCATTTCTTGCTTCTTTTGGATTATATTTTGGCATTTTTTAAAGATGCTTACTTGTTATGAAATAGTTTAAATTTCCTTATCAATTAAATTTTACAAATATTTTTAATAATTGGGTCAATATTTTTAAGAATTAATACTTTTTTGAAAAATCCACCAATATCCAATTGGTATTCGTTCAGTTTTCCATAAATTTCAATAAACTGCTTTGATAAGTATAAGGTAATTTTATTTCCAGAAACCTTTTCGAGGTCCTCAAATTTTTCTATATCATCGTTTTTTATAATTTCTATTTTCGAGTCATAAATTTGAGTGCAAGGTTCCTCAATAAAAGTTATATCAATCAATAAATAAGAAATATTATTTTTATTAATAAACTCTTTAGATTTTTCTGATAATAAAATGGACATTGATAATAATAACAATTTAATAGAAATTTATTTATGAATAATTTGAAGAAATTTAATTGTATTAATAAATTTTAATCTTTTTAACTTTAGAATCGATAATGGAAACTACTCATAAAATATTTTTTAAAAACTCTTCTGATATGTGCGAAGTAGAATCAGACACAGTAGATTTATTAATAACTTCGCCACCTTATCCCATGATAGAAATGTGGGATTCATTATTTTCATCCTTAAATGAAGAGATAGGAGAAGCATTAAAAGAAGAGAGTGGTAAAAAAGCTTTTAACTTAATGCATTATGAATTAGATAAAGTTTGGAAAGAAACTGCAAGAGTTTTAAAATTAGGTGGGATCGCTTGTATAAATATAGGAGATGCAACAAGAAATATAAACAGAAATTTCCAACTATTTCCTAATCATGTTAAAATAGTCAATTTTTTTCAAAATAATGGATTTATTGAGTTACCTTGCATTCTGTGGAGAAAACCTACAAATAGTCCTACAAAATTTTTAGGATCTGGAATGCTACCCCCTAACGCCTATATCACTCTCGAACATGAATATATTTTAATTCTTAGAAAGGGGGAAAATAAAAGAAAAATCCCACCTAAGTCGGAATATAGATATAATAGTGCATATTTCTGGGAAGAAAGGAATAAATGGTTTTCGGATGTATGGGAGGATATTAGAGGTGTATCTCAAAATTTAAATAATGATTATAATAAGAAAAAATTACGAGAGCGATCAGCAGCATTTCCAATAGATCTTCCATATAGATTGATTAATATGTTTTCTATTTATGGCGACACTATTTTAGATCCATTTTGGGGAACTGGAACAACTTCATTGGCTGCCATGATTTCAACAAGAAATTCAATAGGATACGAGATTGACTCAAAATTTAATGCAATATTTAAAAAAAGTGTCAAAAAAATTAAGAAATTAACTGATTTAATTAATGAGAATAGATTGCAACAACATGTTGAATTTATTAAAAAATGTCAGAAACAAGTTAAAGATGTTAAATATAAAGCAATTAACTATAAATTTCCAGTAATTACAAAACAAGAAATGGGCATATTGTTGTATTCGATAAAGAAATATAGTGACATAGATAATCAATTTATTGTTGATTACGAAAAATTTGAATTTGAGCCAAAAATTAAACTTGTTCAATCACGTCTGATGCCCTAAAGTGGTGTTATTATTATAAAAAGAATTTAAAATATCAAATCTTTTTATTGAAGGCAATCAATTTAATTAATAACGATTTTTAAGAAAGTGGATTATTATGACAGATAATATTAAATATATCGACGCAGTCACACTCAAGAATTTTATGAAAGATGTATTTATTGGGTTAAGGGTTCCTGAGGATGATGCAGAAATTTGTGCAGATGTGTTGATAACATCAGATTTAAGAGGAATTGAATCACATGGAATTCAAAGAATGAAGATGTATTATGATCGGATAAAAGCGGGTATTTATGATCCAAAAACGGAGTATAAAATTATTAAAGATGGTCCTACAACAGCTCTTATAGATGGAGGAGTTGGAATGGGTCATGTTATTGCATATAACGCGATGAAATTAGCTATAGAAAAAGCTAAAAAATATGGACTTGGAGCAGTAGCAGTTAGGAATTCAACTCATTTTGGAATCGCTGGATATTATTCTCTAATGGCAATAAAAGAAGGCATGATTGGAGTTGCTGTTACAAATGCTAGACCTTCAATTCCCCCAACCTTTGGAGTAGAACCATTGTTAGGTACAAATCCATTAACTGCCGGCGCACCGACTGATGAAGAATTTCCATTCCTTATTGATTGCGCAACTTCAATCATTCAAAGAGGTAAAGTAGAGGTATATGATAGAATTAAGAAACCCCTTCCAGAAGGTGTGGTGATTAATAGTGAAGGGAAATCTGAAACAGATGCAACTAAAGTCTTAAAGGATTTAATAAATAAAACTGCGGCTTTACTGCCCTTAGGTGGAAAAGGAGAAGAAACTAGTGGATACAAGGGATATGGATATGCAACATTAGTAGAAATACTCTCAGCGGCATTACAAGATGGAATTTATTTAAGAGATACAATTGGAATCGAAGAAGGTGGTAAAACGGTTCTAAAAGTCGGACATTTCTTTTTAGCAATTAATATCGAAAGTTTTATTCCTTTAAAAATCTTCAATAAAACCGCTGGAAACATTATGAGAGGGTTAAGGAGTGCAAAAAAGGTTCCGGGACAAGAGAGAATTTATACAGCAGGAGAAAAAGAATTTGAAGCTGAAAAGGAGAGAGTTAAAGTAGGAATTCCACTTAATGAAAGTATTCAACGAGATATTAAAATAATGCAACAAGAATTAAGATTAACTCAATATAAATTTCCATTCTAAATTAATTTATAAAATCTTTTTTTAAAATAAGATTTAAAAAATAATTCCATCCGTTCGTCCGCTTAGAGGCTCAGAATGTAGAATAATATCTTGGAGATTTTCAATTTTAATATTATTTCGGATTTTCTGTTCTAAATTCGTAAGATAACCGTGAACAAGAGAAATATTCA
>Ga0209986_10002293_pt1 | contig 17598 bp, 15 predicted proteins | sample BlataG_FD_183168 | JGI IMG/M metagenome (GOLD analysis project Ga0209986, IMG submission 183168) | Deep subsurface microbial communities from Black Sea to uncover new lineages of life (NeLLi) - Black_00105 metaG (SPAdes) (version 2) | ecosystem: Environmental > Aquatic > Marine > Oceanic >...
CTCCAGCTGCATTTATAGACAGATATCTTTGATATAGAGAGTTACCCACAAACGCGGTATAAGGGTTCAGAAAATAAAGATGGATACCCCCCGGGTGTTGGCGGTGATGGTATGGACGGATATGTAGTGGTTATATTGGAATAATGATAATAAGCCGCGATAATACAATTACATCAATATAATGTAATTCTTCATAAAAGCAATATTTATATGTATAGTATATCAAACTCTGAAACTAATATATATATATATATAGTATAATACTATATATATTATAAAATGGAAACAGGAAATTTTCTGTTTTCCGTGTCTCATGTCCCGTGTTCTGTTTATTCCTTTCTAATATCCCGTATATATAAAGTTAATTTTCCATAACAACCTATAGGACTGACAATTTTGAAAGGATTTCCTTCTTCCAAATGGAATTTAATGACTCCGGTAGGTGAAAGGTTATTGAATTTAGTCATAGCTCTTATTGTTTTGCTATTGATACGAACTCTGGATATTTCTCCCGGCATACTCACATTTAATTTGGGTTTAGATCCAGATCCAGCAGATCCAGATTTTCCGTTAGAAATAGCATATCTATTGGAACTCGAAAATATAGGACGTATATTTGTTACTTTTCCATACGTTTCTACAGATTTCACAGTTCCCGATTCAATACCCTGAAACATAATACCATCAGAAAAGCCAATGACATCCGTATATGTGCATTTTAGAGAAGAAAAATCAGCGCAAATTTTAGCAAATTCAGTCGAAGCAGCTCTAGCATTGGGTGTTCTTTTTTCATATTTTATATCTTTGTAATCATGTATATCTACTTCTAAAATAGGAACAATTCTCAGACCTAAATTGCTATCGGATTTGGATCCCGCATGCATTACTTGAATATAAATGTTGGGATTTTCTTCTTTCTTTGTATACAACTTGATAGCATCTTTTTTCCCCACCATTTTAGTACTTTTCTGCATTTCAAGCGTCGTAAATCCGCACGCTAAGGCTTCAATAAGTTCTCCTTTTTCATCATAAGCATTATATCTATACTCAGTAAGATCATCCGCGTATATTTCGGCATGAGCAAGAATAGTATCTGTAGCATCTGCTTCTTTAATAGTTATTCCTTCAGGAGTAAAAATAAAATTAGCTCTGGTACATGTTTGACGGAAAAACCCTAAAACATTCCGAAACGAATAACCATCGGGAAAGTGAGCTACAACGATAGGCTCATCGATTGAAGGTCTGTGCATTCTTTTAACCTTCCTTATCTTTTTTTATAGAGATCGATCTCTATAAAAAAAATCTTCCGCCACCACTTTTGGCTATACATTAGCCCGTCTACTTTAAGATATTATCAACAATGACAACTATCAAGATGTCTTTTGTTTTCGACGTTTTATGACAACAAGGAAAGTAAGGAAGCCAAATGTAAATAATATAGCAATACCTGAAACAACAACTAATAAAAGTAATTGTCTATTGGAAAGATCTCCTCCATTTCCATTGGTAGTTTTTTTTTCGCATTTCAATGTATTGGGATTGCATTGCATGCCAGTCGGGCAATTATCTGGAGATACCGTGCATTTTTGTTCTCCGTTTTTACTTCCTGATATTCTAATGAAAGCTTGGGTTTCATTATAATCATCAACATTAACACTATATATGCCTGATGGAGGAAGTATAGCAACTCTGGTGCCTGAACAAGGTATTATACTTCCGAACGGAGCCGGTTTTTTCCCTTTACTTCTAAATCTGCAAACAGGAATAACAAGATTTCCCAATTTTTTACTTGGAACACCAATAGAATATCGAAGAACAATCTTAAAGGTGGTGTCTTCTTCTCTACATTCTTTTACACATACCAAATATCCCCTTATAAAAACGGTCGTATTAGGTGAAATCTTCTTTGGTGGTTTGTAATCATTAGCTCCTTTTGACATCCATCCCACAATAGCATCGTCTACTCGATTTTTATTTTTACCTGTAGCAATTATTTGATCGCTTCCTGAACCTGTAATCAAAAATAAAGTTTCATCCGTTTTATTGTTTATATAAATATCCATAATATTTTCAGTCCCAGGCCCAAAAAACTTAAAATCCGAAATTGAACATTCACAGCCATTTCCAAGCGAATCTTCACATCTAGTTACAGCATTTGAACTCGGTACACAAAATCCGGTCGCATAAAACGGCAACTTTGGTTTGCATACCCCTATATCTTCACAAGATACGAAAGTAGGATTGGATGACTTTCTCATCTTTTATATTTGTTCTAAAAATCTAAGAAAGACAAGGAAAATGTTGTTACCTATTTTCCTTATCTTAGTCATTCTATTGGCATTTCTGTTTTATCCCTATTTTTACAGTTATAACACAAACAACATAAAATTGGAAACACGACGAATATACGATAAAATAGAAGAACTTAAAAAAATTGTAACAATGATTGTAAACCACGTTCAATTGGAAAGGGCATTTGTTAACTTAGGCGATAATTCTCTTACAAGACGTCAAAAACCCTTTTTATTGCCATCCTACAAAATTTATCCTTCCGATTCTATTACAAGAACGGAAAACCATCATGATATTCATTTGGTTTTATGGAATAAAGAAAATAATACCTTATACGAAGATAATACTTTGGTTTACGCTACATTACATGAAATAGCACATATAATGGTTCCTGAGGCTGAACATGGGGATGTAGAATTTGAAGATATAGAAGAAATTTTATTAAAAACGGCGGTGAAATTAGGATACTATAATCCACAACTTGCTCTCGCACCCAATTATTCGTGCATGATGGAATGAAATGTTAGGATGGGACATCAAATAAATGAAAAATTGATAAGCCTTTTCTTTCACAAAAATTATTTTTAACAAATGGTAGTCACAGGCTATGTTGTATTAAAACTCCATAAATATACTCTTTATTATGCTGATTGGACAAATACCAGAAGAAAATATAGAATCGATCGTCTTACATTGCATAACATTCGAGATCTCCGGCGTGTTTTTAATGGTAAAACAATTGTCTTGATGGTCAATAAAGAACAAATGCTTTCTTTCATTCACGACATTTTGGGTTCAGTAAATACTTCTAAATGTTCCGAAGTCGAGGATATAGGATCAGCGTCTCAAATCTTAAACTTTTATTTGCAAACAACTCGAAAAAAGAAAAGTTATTACAATTACCAACGTGAACATTGGTTGACCATTTTATCCGTAATCAACATTCATTTGCTAATTCACGGTAGTCTCCCAGAAGATAAATTGCTTAAAATAATTCACCGTGAACTCGTCAAATACAAAAGGGATATCACAGCGAGCGCACTTTTAGACAAATTCATGTCCATGAACCTATATCAAAGGATTGATATAGGAAATGTAGGAAATATAATGCTTGTTTCTCATAAACATTCTATGGTTTCTTTACCCGAGAGTAAAACAGATTGAACTTTAGGATGAAATAAAAACACTTTACTACTTTGTATACGCTCTTCTCTCTGATCGAGACCAGCCAATAACTGTTCTCGAGTAATAAAAACCAAAGCTTTGGTTTCATCACCAGGAACATTTCTTTCTTTAAATTCTCTCATCTTGGAAAAGAACGGAAATTCATCTTTGTATTTCACAAAAAATAAGACCCCTTCTTCCCCGTGAAACCCTGTCTCGCCAATTATAAAAGGGGCTGATAATATATTTGTTCGTTTTAAACTACCTAACACTCCAAAGGATTCTTCCTTGAATTCTCGTAAAGCAGTTTCAAAAGGATCTGCATCTGTTACTTCTCTCGTTCCCCCAAAATCGGATATGGAAGCGATTGCTTCATCCAAACCCATTATGAACATCACAGTATTATTCCTCTTAACAAAAGGAATAATACCTGCTCTCTTAATATTCTCATTTTCTAAAATTTTCTTCATCCTGTCTTTAAGTTGAAGTTTGAAGTTTGAAGTTTGAAGTTTGAAGTTTGGAGTATACGAATATTTACTTCCTCTAAATTTCTTAATTTCAAATCATTTTTTGTTACATTACATATATTACATATGTTACATATGTAACATATGTTACATATGTAATATATATATATATAGCATACGATGTAATTATTTAAAGTGACTATTCCCATTTAAGAAAAAAAATATATATATTATATTGAAAAGATAAAATGACAAATTTAAAGAAGTTAGCAGATCCCGATAGTTTTGGTCCTGGGGCTTGGCTTGTTATACATACGTTAGCGTTCCACGCTAAAACGGAAAAACAAAAAAGAAATTTCGAAGAGTCTATGCATGTAATTCAACGTGGATTAAAATGTGAATCGTGTAGGCGACATTGTGGAGAATATTTAGAGAAACATCCAATTAAAGATTATTGGAATGTACGTAATAAAGATGGGGAAGACATTGGAATGTTTAAATGGACTTGGGCTTTTCATAATGCTGTCAATACACGCTTGCATAAACCCGTGTTAGATTGGGAAACGGCTTATCATTTGTTTTCAGATTCTGAAAATGCTCTATGCACAAAAGAATGCGGCGGAGGAGAAGAAACGTTACATTCCCATTCACCAGAAACACCACAATACCATTCATATTCTCATCGACATCCGGCAAGTTTACAAGATCTAAGTTATCGCCAACCTAAATTAATCCGGTTGGTGCCTACTCAAAATATTATCCGTCCATATAATTACAATCAAAATTATAAATATAAGTAATAAGTAAGGAATAGGAATCAATAACTTTGAAACAAAGAGTTAAAGAAAAGCAAGAAGACAATTCATCGTTGAACAAGGATTTTTGTGATTATATATATATATATATGATAGTATCATATACATAAATATTCTTAATGTCGCATTTTATACATCAATGTATCGTAAAGGGATGAACCTGCGTATGGAGAATCTAAGATAGGAAGCCCCATATCATCTACATATTGTTTCAAATATTCATAAGTTTCTAAAACCGCATCCATAGAGATTTCTTGTCTAGAACAATCAAAGGAGGTTTCATTCCATTGAGGTTCCTCCTCATCATCTGAATAATCTTCGGACATTTTAATAATTATATGTTTCAACTTTAAACGAGAAGACGTTCCTTTTTATATGTCTTGGTATTGTAATGACGTTCAGTGTTTTTATAAACATAATTTCTAAATTCATCAAAAGAAAAATCAATTCGAATATTATTTTCTTGTAAATTAATTTGGAATAATCTATACATATGCTTTAATTCTGGATGATAATGCGCCATCCATTCAGATCGTTTTTCAAACGCGTTTATACGTGATGTTTCAGATATAAGGTAAGCCAATCTGATTTCTCTGGGGTCGAGATGAAATTCTGCCATATTTATTTAAATACGACAATAGTTCTTTATTCAGTTACATTTATACATTTATTTGTGTATAAATGTATAAGTTTAAAATATCAAAGCTAAAAGTTTACCCTTTACGAATCTTTACGAATCTTTACGCACAGAAGGCACAGAAGGTAAAGAAGGAATGTTAGTTAGTTTGGGACCTTTTATTTTGCTACCACTCTTCATATAATCGTTGAATGAAGAACTCACTGGTACTGCTCCGAATCCACTTTCACTCTTATCCTTAATCCCATCAGTGCTTGAAGTGCTACTTGAATGATCCGCACCCAACGTTGCCCCCGCTACAATTTTGGACATTTCCAAAGGATCAGTAGGAGCTGAAGTATTCTCGTGATTTCCAAAAAATCCTTCGAGATTTTCTTCCTCAGCTCTAGCTGCAGCTCTTTCTCGAGCCAGTTTCAATCCAGCTTCAATTTGAGCCATATAATCCGGATTGGAAGCCAATTCCAATGCCAACGCTTCTTGTGGATTCGAAATTTCAGGTTCAGTAAGTTCATGCACAGTGCATGAACTCATTTTGGATTGAACCGATCTAAAAGCCTGACCTGAAAATATTCTGAAAAAATTGACCAATGGTGTATAAGATACTCGCATTTCTTTCAAATCGTCCCATTCTAAAGGTTTGGTAATGGGTTTACCTGTTTTGGGATTTTTACCCGTTACAACCAAGAATTGACTCTTGTACTTGAGATCAAATTTTCCATCATCCAACTTTAAGTACATTGATGGTGTGCCTCCTGAAATACGAATGCCCATCTTATCGGTAGGAACATACATAATATTGTTTAAATCTTCCAAAATAAATTCTAGAGATGTAGTAGGACGAATGTGTTCCATCTCAACACGATTTTCGTAAAGAAATTGTGATATCTTTCTCTTTAAAAGCTGCATTTTCTCATAAAGTTCTTCTGCTTCTGAAGGATCATCAGGTCTGGCTTGAATACTAAACGATACCTTTCCAGATTTTTCATCAATTCTCATTTCAATACCGCGGTTGGAAGTACATCGAGGGTATTCCATAACAAAGGGACGTTTGATAGGAGCCTCAGGCGTTCCTACATTATATTTCAATTTCATGTAAGAATACAAACCGCCCACATTTCCAGGTACTGGTTTTGTTTCCACTTTTTCAACTGTAACACGTTCAACATCAAAATCTTTAAAATTAATTTTGCTCATTTCGTTTCTCTCTCTTTTACTTCGTTCTTTGGAATGAAAGATGATCGTCTTTAAAAAATCAATTTATAGATAGGTATCTAAAAATCCTATTTTTTTTAGATGATACTTCTTTCCTATTTTTTACTAAATATAATATAAATTAGAATATTCTGAAACGTCTGAATGCTTTCCGGTCATTTATGTAACTTTTACATTCAAAGAATAAGTTATAATAGTATAAAATTTTGTTGTGTAAATATGTAAAAAAAAACTTACATATTTTGTTAATAAATCTAAGGAGAAGATTTAAAGTTGAGCGCAAAGAGCGCGGAGATCACCTCTGCTCACAGCAACAGTATCTTCATCGCTTCGTCTACCGGTAGCAATGAGATATGGTTGAGTTCCGTTGTTCAATCCAGCAAAGACAGCAACAACAATAACAATGATGATAATAATAATAATAACAGCAACAGCAGCGCCATGTCCATATCCGTCAAGAGCCATGTTTTCTTTTCCTAACCCCAATAAAAAAAACTTTTCGTGAATTTATTTAAAATTGCAAATTACGTGAAAACACGAAAAATATAATTCGGAAATTTCTTTTTCCTGGAAGCCTGTTTTCAAGAATTTTCTTGAAAAAGTAAATGTAAACGTCAAAAATACATTGACTCTAAAAAGAGTCAATTTTTTAAAGAGGATTTGGAAAATAATAAACTACATTAAATGAACATTGCAGGTGTATGGGTCTTTTATATTGTGGTGGTGCTGTTATTGTGGGTCTTATTTTGGTATCCTTCTTCGGATGAAAGTTCAGGTTTAACAGCGTTATTTTATGCCCTACTCTTAGGATTTTTAGTTATATATTTAATTACACCTTCTATAGATTTAGAAGATTTGAGTGATGAGGAAAAAGCTTGGTTTAATGCATTATTAGCTCTAACAATTATACTTCCGTTTGTTGTGGTTGGGTTGATGATTGCATATATTTATCGGAGAATTTATAATCAAGAAAATTATCAATAGCAAAAAAAAAGTCGTTTAATGATAAAACTTATTTAACATCAAATAAGTTTAGATCCGAATTTATCGTTATTATGTCTGAACTATCTCGTTTAATTTCTCAATTAAATAATGCATTATTAATGCAGGCTCCTTATTTAGAACATATTCGGTATCCAGAATTATTATTATCTTCTTTAGAAGAATTAAATAATCTGATAGGAAATCGTGGGGTTAAAGATTCAGTAGCTACTCAAGTATCCTATCTTATTGCCATTAAAGATTCACAAAATACCAGTCTTAAAGAAGATCATTTAATGTTGAATACCATCTTGTATGGGTGTCCAGGAGTTGGTAAAACATTGATAGGCACCAAATTGGCTAAGATATGGTATAGTTTGGGGTTCTTAGATGGATCCAAAAAAGCGGTTATGTTAACGTCTGAAGAAGAGCGAGAAAAAGAAATGAAGGAAGTTATGGATACATTTGCCAAACTTAGAGAGAAAAAGGGACTTAAAGATCCTGAAAAAGAATTTGATGAGATATCGGATATGATAAGATACGGTATTCTCGCTACTACATTGGTATCTTTTGCTTTACAATTTTATAAGGGTTACGGGGTATACGGAATTGTAGTGGTAATAGTTGCTTTTGTATTTCTTTTTTATGTGATTGGTTTTGATTTTTTAGATTCTAACAATAACAATAACAATAAGGAATTTTCTGAAAAGAAAGATGTAATTATAGATCTTGTAGCAACAGAAGAAAACGAAAAAGATGTAGAAATGCCTTCCGAAGAAGAAATTATTAGTGTAGTTAGTCGAGCCGATTTTGTAGAAAAATACGTGGGGTGGTCCGCTAAGAAAACATTGAAACTCTTAAATGCTAATTTAGGAAAAGTATTGTTTGTAGATGAAGCTTATTCTCTAGTAAATAATGGATTGGATAGTTTTGGTATAGAAGTCTTAAACACGATTAATTTATTTCTAAGTGAACATCCAGGAGAAATTATTGTAATTTTTGCAGGTTATAAAGATCTTATGGAAAATGGCATTTTTTCCTTCCAACCTGGACTGAGTCGACGATTTATGTGGCACTTTGAATGTGAAGGATATTCACATCATGAACTCTTTAAAATATTTAGTTTACAATTGGAAAGATCGGGATGGGGGTTAAATGACAGTCGAATGACCAAACAACTCTTTCGAAAATACAAACATGCTTTCCCCAATTTTGGCGGAGATACAGAAAGACTTACCTTTTTTGCAAAATTAGAACATTCACGCGATTATTTAGATCAATACGATACGTTAACGAATAAAATGTTGACACCTAAGCATATACGTAAAGGAATCCGCACTCTAAGAAACAATAACATCAAAAAACATAGCTCTAATACAAACCCATTATCTGACATGTTAGAACAATATACAAATAAAAAATCGTTCATGCATTAATCATAATATATAACCTTTTGTTATATATATATACATATATTTTGGTTGTCTAATTATTCGAGAAACTCACAGACTTCCTCAAAGGATTTAGTTAAGCATAAGTTCTGTATAGTCGCTGGAGTCATTTTAGATCCATTGGAGAGATCAGGGATCTTTTTTACATCTGGAAAGAAATTTCGTATCATATCTCGGAGAGGACGTCCAGTCAAGGGTATCATTTCCAATTTGACATCCATTCTTCCATCTCTAATTAAAGCCTTGTCTAACTTTTCAGGATGATTGCTGGTGATAATTAATATTCTTCCTGGAGTTTCTAACGGACCGTCAATTATGTTGAGAATATGAGAAAGTGTTAGAGGATCATCGTTGTTAAAACTTGTAGTTTTAAAGTCCGATTTTCCATATTTGAACTTTTCCTTTTCTTTTTTCTCAAAGTTCTTTGTTTTCCATTTTCTTTCTTGAAATTTCTTTCTGGCAATAACGATATTGTCCAAACAATCGATATCTTCCATTATATATAATCTTTTCTCAAAAGGAATTCTATAACTTGCAATCTCCGATCCAAGCATCACTTCACGTAAAGCCCCGTAAGTTTTAATACGGTTGAGAGGTATTTCAATGATATGTCTTTTCGTATAATTAGCTAGAGCTTTTATAGCAGAAGATTTGCCACATCCTGGAATTCCCGTTAGCAATATTCCTAAAGTCCAAGGAATTCCTAAACGTTCATAGTTGGCTTTATTATTACTGAAATGATCTATAGTGCTTAGTAATTCTTTTTTCTCTTTGAAATGTAAATTTCTCATGGTCTTATTGGATTTGAAGTTGTAGATTTTCCATCGTATCTTAATTTCGTTCATGAAAGGACAAAAATATTTTTGGGATTTCTCGAGTTCTTCGGATACCCGATCTTTATAATCGCGTATTCTTTCCTTCAGAAAATCTTGGATTTCTTGTAACTTACACTGTGATTTGAGAATAATATATGTAGTTCCTTTTCCTGGATCTTCTTCCCCAATACGGTGATCGACTTCACAAAAGATACTTGGCGTCAATTGGAGATTTTTGACGTTATCAGGGATAAAATTAGTCTTATTTTTGAAATGATCTGTGAAATATTCTCTTAAAGATGATACATCTTGCTTGTTCTTTATGTAAAAACATATGGCACGGAAAGCCTCGCTATACGAATGGCGCGGAAATCCATTTTTATTCATTGAAGAATTCCCTATTAGTGTAATAGAATTACAATTATCTTTGGAAAATTTGAACCATTGAAAGTTAAGCTTTTTAACTCTCTTAATCAGAATGGGAAACAAAATAATGAACAAGATGGATAAAAATATGTCTAAAAATATATTTCCCGATTTCATGCTATTCATAGTACTGGCTGAAACCAACGTGATGATATTATTGGTTACTTCTTCTCCCATCTCTCAATAATCAATCAATAAATTTGTTGTTTGCAATTTCAATTACAAATTTCATTTTTTACATATTTCATATATATATATATATATGTATAATGAATGATGACGATATATATATATATATATATATAATTTTATGTTTTGTATATTTTTTACAAATTTTCGATATTTATAGGCTTGCAATTGTACTACTACATCTGAAACATCGTCTAATTTTTGTCGATATCGAAGAATACGATTGGACATATAAATAATGTCTTTGTCATAGCCCTCAAAATCTATTAAATAGGATTGGATTTTTTCTTCCGTATTCATTCGTTTACGTTTAATATTGATTGTTAAATCGTAAATCTGAACGACTTGTGTATCTGCACGAAGTTGAAAGATGCTTTTGGATTTAACGACAGCCCATGCTTTACGTTGAGCCTTCTTTAACTTTTCAGGTGCTCCTAAAATTTGTGTTTTATATTGACTGCCAAAACTCACGACATTTTTTTGAGGAAAATGGTCCAATAGCCACATATGCAACCCTTCCCCTAGTTTGAGAGCGTCAACGTTAATTCCTCCTCCTCTTACAAAATTATTGACGTATTGTTGTTCAATCAGAAATATATCACATGTTCTCCACAAATGTGTAAATCTTTTCATGTGTTCCAAAAAGTTTAATCGTGTAGGATTGTCTAATTTTTTAGATCCTTCAGCTTTTCCTACTTGAAAGTCAAAAACTCCTAGATTCACTCTTTTTCCACTTAGAAAAGTTTTATCTAGTATTTCTTTAACACTATCATTCATAGGGCCTTTAGTTTTTCTTTTTAAAGATCTCTCTAACTGGTTATAATTTTCTTTAAGTTCAATGAGTTTGTCTAAGGAACAATCCTCTACGTATTGAGCAAAATTGTTTTTTCCAATATCAAAACTAGCAATTCTCAATGTAACACGTTTCCATTTTCCAATCAAATACGCAAAATCTCTACTTAAATACAACAATATTTTTCTTTCAGAAAAGGATAAATGGTCTACCACGATAGACCAGATTTCCATAGGAAACATTTTTCCTTTGGGATAAAACAATTCTATCTTTTTGCAAGATCAATTCTAAAAAAATCTATATATTTTTAGTATATAGATTTATTGTGTTTTACGTATAATAAGTTCATTATAAACGTGATAAATGTATTTTTCTCAATTTGTCAACTCTATCAATTACATGAATCGCATCCAACACCATTTCTTCCACAATTTCTTGGGCAGTTTTAATATCGTGAATCGATCCTGCGATCTGTCCCATGAGATGAGGATACGGTTGGGGTTTGTTTGCATATTTAAATAGACATTCTATATCCTCGGCGTCAAATTTACCCTTTTTAGCCATTTCTAAATCATAATCTGAAGGAACTTTTCCTTCAGATAAAAGTTTCTCCATCTTTTTACGTCTTTTAGTCTCCCAATCTCGAGCATATTCGTTAGGACCAATTCGAAGCGGTCGGCCAGTAAACACAAGCGTTCGGAAGGTTTGGTCGTGTTTTGTATTTAAAACCGCTTCCTTGTGTATAGGAGGAGCTGAAGCTTCCATTGAAGCTACAAATCTAGTTCCTACCCATACACCTGCTGCTCCCATACAAAGAGACATAGCTAATCCTCTACCATCGTAGATACCGCCAGCTGCTAAGACCGGAATACCATAGGGTTTACATATATCTACAATCGCCGGAACTAATACCACAGTATCTATATCACCTGTATGACCCCCACCACATCCTCCCTGAGCACAAATAATATCTACTCCTAATTTAATTGCTTTTTCGGCGTGTTTTGGAGCACCTACCATATTCATTACTAATATTCCATGTTTATGGAGCTTGTCAATGATTCGTTTAGGAGGAACACCAACTGCTGAAACAAACAATTTAGTTTTTTCCTCTATAATAACATCAACCAATTCATCTAGTCTTCCTTTAGTATAATCATAATTGGTCTTTCTTGCGCCTTTACCCACTTTGGGAAGCAAAAGATCTACTCCAAAAGGAGCAGACGTGTCGTGCAATAAAGTCTTTAGTTCTTGAATCATTTCGCGTAACATATTGGGAGTATAATTTAATCCTCCAATTACACCTAACCCCCCAGCATTTGTTACGGCAGCTGCCAATTCTGGTCCCGCAGCTACGTTCATTCCAGCTTGTATAATAGGATGTTTAATACCAAACAATCGTGTGATATTGGTAACGAAATACTGTTTGGTTTGACTTGTCATTTTGCAATTGGTATTTCCTTTCTATTTTTGATTGGCGAATAACATTGTTAAGAATTCATTCTTATTATAAGAAACATTTAATTCCCAAAAAATGATTTTTTCCTTTTAGGAATTCTACAAAAAATGGATAGTTACCATAAACGCAGCACCCAAGAGACAAGTTTGAATTTGGATTTGAATTTGAATTGTATCAACGATTGTATCTTTACGTTTGACGAGGAATATGAAAATCCTACTATTTTCACAAAATGTATCCCAAAACCACGTGAAAAATTTGATCTGGGAGGATTGGATCACGATATTTTCTTGAAACCCTCGAACTTGTTCTTTAATAGGATGCTGCGCTCCTAATTGTTATATATTATATAATATATATATATATATATATGCATTTCTAGATCCTTATTTTCATTCAAAAAAAATGAAAATATTATATAATTTCCGACCTTTGAAACGGTCCATAAATTATTACATTGTCATATAAAATGTGGTCTGCTACTTTCCTAGAAGATCCTAATTGGGAAAAAATTCGTAATGAACTGGACCGACCCATCCTCGAGTCGTGGACTGGTCTATCCGAGAAAATGAAACAATCCATAGTGAAGCGTTGTGCCCAACAATTGATAGAAAAGGAATCTACAAATGGGGAAAAGACTATAGATCCCTTCTTGCGGAAGGTGAAAGAAGGGGAAGCTTTTTTACCAGAGAATGGACCTGAAGATATCCCTTCCGTTATTCCCAAACCCAATCCTATTTCGGAAAGCAGTATTTCCATTGAAAGGGCTGATCCTGGAATCCCAGGAGAAATTATAGTGGACGAAAACGGAAAACTTCTTAAAAGTTATTTGGCCTTTACTAATTTTACAAAATTTCTTACAGACAGTTATGATCAATGGATTGTGAATGAACTTTCACCTATGATTAGAAATACCAAAATTAATGTTCGAGGAGGCGTGATTCGATTTCGGAATCTTAGTTTGACTCCTCCTAAAACGGCTGGAGGAGAAAAGATTTATCCTCGGGAAGCGAGAAGGAAAGGGATTACTTATGGATTGCGAATCCACGTCGATGTATATATACAAAAATATGATTCAGAAGGAAAAAGAGTTGAATCGGAAGAGAAATTGGGTGATAAGAAATATTTAGGCACCATTCCGCTGATGCTACGTTCAAAATTGTGTTATCTTAACAATTTAACTCCTAAACAATTGAGGGCAGTTGAAGAAGATCCTTCCGACCCCTTTGGTTATTTTATTGTATCGGGAACCGAAAAGGTGGTTCTGTTACAAGAAAAACTTCGATTGAACCGAATGCTTGTTACTAGTAGTAAAAAGGGTAAAGAAGCTAGTATGACGGTTGAAACTCCGCGAGGAACTGTCAGGATTAACCTTATAGTTGGAAAATATAAACGGATTAATTTTGAGACTCGATTTAAGGCTGAGGTAAAATCTCGTGGAGGGAGAGGGAAAGGTAGAGGTAGAGGAAAAGGAAAAGAACCCGAAGATGGAGGTAGAGGGGGAGAAATTAAAAGAAGAGAACAAAGGAAAGCCGCTGCTGCCAAGAAAAACGGGAATTACCGTTATATTGGAGTAGAAAAACTCTTTTATGTTTTACAACTTCGCGAAGGAAAAACTCCTAATCCCGATCTGATGACCGATCAGATATTAACGTTCACTAAAGAAGAGTGGAGAGGAAAAGTAAGGGCGGAAATTAGTATTCTTAAGTTTCTTTTCCCATCGGAAGAAGCTCCCATGTTGGTGCAAAAAGACATTGCTCAGATCAAAGGAGGTGCCGATGTAAGAAATGTGGAAAGTATTGTAGAAGTGGTGGATGCAATTGTCGAATCGGAACTATTCCCTCAGTTGAATATTTTCCAAGACAATCCATACCTCGAAAACATTTATACTCTCAAAAGCAACATGTTGGCCATGATGGTTGCGAGATTAGTGGAAGTAAATCTCGGTCTTTCCCCTCCTGACGACCGTGATAGTTGGTCTAACAAACGTCTTGAATCTGCCAGTCGGGCCATGGATCAACTCATGAAGTCGATTTGGAGAAGATATATCACTAGTATCAAGAAAGAAATGGAGGAGAAACATATTGAAAAACATCGATCTGATATTGACCGTTTGATTGACGGTTCTAATATTACTCGATTTTTTGAATCGAGTTTTATTGGACCCAATTGGGGTGTACCTGGGAGTGTGAGAAACAACATGACCCAAACACCCAACCGAGATTCAATTGTAGCTCTTTATAGTCATATGACTCGCATTGATGTTGCTACCAATCGTAACGACAAGCAGCCTTCAATTCGGATGGTTCATGGAACTCAATATGGGTATATATGTCCTGTAGAGACCCCTGAGGGCGAGAATTGTGGTATAGTGAAAAATTTAGCAGTCACTACCCAAATTACCTACGGAAAACCCGACGACAATGTAATTCGAGAAATATTGGAAACATCACTTTTTTCACCAGAAAGAACATCTACACACAATACATGTATTTTAGTCAATGGTAAATTTATAGGATGGTGTGTAGGTCTTGAACTTCGAAGACATTTGATCATGTTTCGAAGAACTTCCAGACCACATAGGGATATGGGGATTACTTTAGATAGCCGTAATTATTTGTTTGTACATACAGATACTTCGAGATTAGTGCGTCCCCTATTAGTGGTTGAACCAGTTGAAAAATCCAATGGAAGAGTCGAATACGAACCGTTGATCAAGACCAAAAAATTAATGGGGGCCGATATAGAAGTTTTGTTTGAGGAAGGAGTCATAGAATATGTAGATAGTTTTGAAGTAGAATCTCCTTACTTCTTACCTGCAATAAGCTTTGATGCATTGAAAGAGAAATATGATAACGAGAAGGAAGAATTGGCTTTATATAAGGAATCATTGCGAGATATGCGGCGTAAAAAGAGAGCCTTAAAGAAGAATCCTGAATCCGAGAGATTGATTAAGGAACTAAAAGAAATTCAAAAGCGGCTCGCAAAGATTCAAGAAAGTCTGGACGAAATCCGAGGACGGAAAGATTTTACACATGTAGAAATGGACCCCACAAGTATTATGGGTATCGCAGCTAGTGTTATTCCTTACGCTAACCATAACCAGGGTCCTCGCAACAGTTATCAATCAGGTATGTATAAGCAAGCCTTGGGAATCACTCGTGCTCACCATATGGCTTGTTTCAACGGCAAACATAAAGTATTGGCATATCCTACTCGACCATTATTTGAACCACAATTAAATGAGGTTCTCCACCTTAATGCCTTCCCACAAGGTGAAATGGTTTGGGTAGCATTTGCCACGACAACTGGTTTTACACAAGAGGATGCCATAGTGTTCAATCGGGCTAGTATTGATATGGGAAAATTCAGAATGTTTAAATATATCAATTATAGAATTACATTTAAAAGTGAAGGTGGGCGCGTTGAAAAGTTGAAGCTTCCTAAAGTTTCATCAGAAGAAAAAGATGCTATTTATGAACATTTGGAAGAAAATGGTTTGCCTACAATAGGATCTCGGATTAAGGAAAGACAAGCCATTGTAGGCAAAGTAGTTATGAAAGATACAGAGGAATTAGCTAATGAAAGTGTACTCTTAGGATATGGAGAAGAAGGAATTGTTGATAAAGTAATTGTCACCAACAATGGAGCCGAAATGATCGTCTTTATCAGTTTGCGTGTATTGCGTATTCCCATTGAAGGAGATAAGTTTGCTCCTCGAAACGCTCAAAAGGCAACCATTGGAAAAATTCTGCCTCCCGAAGATATGCCTATTACAGAAGAGGGTATCATCCCAGATATTATAGTTAACCCCCACGCCATTCCTAGTCGTATGACTCACAGTTATTTGATGGAATTGATTGCTAGTAAGGCTGGTGCCATTGTGGGAGAACGCATCAACGCTACATCCTTTCGCCAATTCGACAAAAATTATTTCAAAGGAATTCTTCGAGATTATGGATTTAATCCTGATGGGAAACATGTCATGTATTCAGGAACCACGGGACGAAAGATGGTTGCCAGAATATATTCGGGTCCTTGCTATGTTCAAGCGTTACGCCATCATGTTCAAGATAAGATTCAAGTTCGGAGAACAGGACCACGTAGTGCTACTTCCAGACAACCAGTAAAGGGTCGAGCGTTGAAGGGTGGTCTACGATTTGGTGAAATGGAACGTGATGTTGCGATTGCACACGGTGCAGCATATTTCCTCAAGGAAAGATTATGTGGTGTATCTGATTGTTATAAAATTGTATTCTGTAAATGCGGACAGATAGCTACGAAATCGATCATCGACGGAGAATATACATGCAACATATGTCGTGATACTGCCTCATTTAAACCCGTTGAAACGACCGCAGCCCTTAAATTACTTAATAATATATTGGCTGGATTCGGATGGAAACAAGTCTTTCAGTTTAAGATACCAGAAGAACAACGAGAAAGAATGGAAAAAGGAGGACATTTACCTATTAGAAGAAAGATTTCGCCTGGATTTTTTTCAGAAAAGGAACTACATACATTGGGAGAGTCGGAGGAAGATGATTAAACAAACAATCAATAAAACAATAAGTTATTTCAAGATAAAATAACTTACAATCATTCTAATAATCATTACTTTAAAAATACTAAAATCATAAATCTTCCTAAAAAGAAAAAAATTTTCCGGGCAATCTCAAATGACGCGAAGGTGTTCCAAAAAATACAATCGTTCTTCTAGTTCTTCGGACTGTCAGGTCAAAAATTACAAAATCATAAGGTATAGCGACTCTTCCAGTTCTTCGGATTATAAAAATAAATATTACAAGAAGAAATGTTGTAAATACTCTAGTTCTTCTTCGAGCTGTTCCGACAGCTGCTTCAGTTCCGACCAGTATTGCTGTCAGTCTTCTTCTTC
>Ga0209986_10002294_pt1 | contig 17595 bp, 13 predicted proteins | sample BlataG_FD_183168 | JGI IMG/M metagenome (GOLD analysis project Ga0209986, IMG submission 183168) | Deep subsurface microbial communities from Black Sea to uncover new lineages of life (NeLLi) - Black_00105 metaG (SPAdes) (version 2) | ecosystem: Environmental > Aquatic > Marine > Oceanic >...
GTGAATTCTTTTACATCTCTGCCCAGGGCAACCGCCGCATTAAAAATCCGGGCGCCATCAAGATATACTGCCAGCCGATGCTCTTTAGCGATTGCACCTACTGAATCAATATACTCTGGTGTCAAAGCAGCGCCATAGCAACGGTTATGAGTATTTTCCAAACATATCAGCCGGGTGCGCGGCCAGTGCGCATTATCTCCCCGGATCGCTGCCTTGATGTCATCAAGTTGCAAAGTACCATCAGGTTGATTGGGAATAAGGTGAGGATGTATAGCGCCCACCGCAGAAATCCCTCCTGCTTCATTGAGAAAAATGTGTGCCTTGTCACCAAGAATCGCTTCCTCACCGCGTGCGCAATAAGTGAGCATACACACCAGATTCGCCATTGTTCCACTGGCGACTAAGAGCGCAGCCTCTTTACCAACAAGTTCGGCAGCCATATCCTGAAATTTGTTTATGGTCGGATCTTCGCCAAACACATCATCACCTAATACCGCGTTGAACATTGCCTGCCGCATTTCATCGGTCGGCAAGGTAACTGTGTCACTACGTAAATCAATTGGCTTCCTCATCCTCTTCATTGTTATCTCCATCGAGAAGATGTACACCTTGGGGCAAACCCCAGATGCTCAACAGGTCATGCTATTCTACGGTGAACTCAATATGGGTTATTTCATTGCCATTGTCATCTGTGTCATGCATGCGGAAATCATAGGTACCTGGTTTCCCCGGCGCGAAGAAATTCAATACACCGGATGTTTGTTTCTCGAGGTAAACATAGGCAACATCGTGCTCGTCATTCTGACTTTCACTTAAAGCTAATAAAACCAACTTGCGCATTATGCCTCCTTTGTTTTGTACTGTTTAATCCTGCATGGGGATTGAATGTACTAAAACCAACCGTGGTCTTTCCATACATTCTACGTAATAAGCCTCACATTGATACTTCTTCTTGCTTGGCTTTTATCATCTCCTCGATAACCTGTATCGCCTCTTCACGTGTATCGTAGATATTCACTGTCAACTTGGCTTTGAGAGAAGTCGTGCGCACGGTCATGCGCGCCCAGTCATCAGTCCCCCAACGGGCAAAACCAAGTATGTAATTACCAATGGTTATCCGCGCTGTTTCGCCGTAATAACCGGCAATTTTGGCGCGAACGAGAAGTCCATCGATGTGCGAAATTACATATACCTTTTTGTTAAGACCTTTGAAGAACTTCTGATATTCTGCAAAAAACGCGTCGACGTCTTCGCGCGTTTTGATTTCCCAATTGTCTTCAGTAAAGACTATGTTTTTTTTCGCGTCATATTCAAACTCAACACTGCCAGGCATAATTTAACCCCCTTTTATCTACCAGTGAACCAGTTCCACCTTTATATTGTATCATTATAATCTCTTTTGTCAATTCTTTTCTTGAATCAACTGAGCACCTCGGGATACTATCCTGAGGTGCTCAGTTTTCACTAACTAACCGCAGTTTTGATCTTATGTATACTCAAGAGTTATTTCCACGGTACCGGTAAATCCAGAAGGCAGCTGAAGTTTCTTGAATATATTCTGCAGAACCAATGACTTCAACTTCTTGGCGTCGTATTGCTTCACCTTGATCTGTGTCACTTTGCCTTTATTAACAGTGAGAGAAATAGTCACACTCTTCAGTTCCCATCCCTTAAATGTCTTTTCAAGTTCCTCTTTTATTTGATTGATTATCGCATCTTCAACATTATCCAGGGTCAAGCCAGCCGGAATGACACCACCAGTAACGTAGACTTGAGGTGTGTGTTTGTAATCATATCCAACGGATTTATCCTCGCACACTTCTTTCATGATCGGCGCACTCGGTGCGATTCTGTAGCCGCTTGACGCTCGACCACCTGCAATCCCACCCACAGCATAGTCACTTACACCCTGAGGAAGTGGCAACGGCTGCTTCACAGTAACAACTTCACCGGTTTTTCTGATGACCTTGTCCACTGCAACAAATGACGTATATTGAGTCATAAGATGGTATTTCAAGCCCAGATCTGTAATTTCTTCTCGTACATCTTCACCTACCCTGCCATAATCAGAGAGGCGCGCGATCTTTTCTCTTGCCCAGAGGTATTGAAGGGCACTATTATGTTCATCTTCCAAAGACGGGGTCACTTTGATTTCTTTCCTGTAGGTGCCTGACGGTGTCCTTCCAGTAACAATGATTTTCCCGTATGGGCTCTTGTATTTTCCGTATAAAATAAGTGGACGCTGTGCAAAAAGGTCTGGCAAAGAAAGCGGCTCCACATCATATGAACTAAAGCCCTGGAACTCAACCTTGATATTTGTGAGCAGTGGATGTTCAATATAGTTCATAAACTTTTCTGCTGTCTGCTCAGCCTCTTCTTGATCCGTCACAACAAACGGTTCACCCATTCCAACACGGGCAATCCCTTCAATAATATAGCGGTTGACCCCTGAGCCAATACCAAATGCAAAAAAGTTCGCCTGATCAAGATTCTCCCGAACCAAATCAAAAACTTCTTTTTCTACGGTCACATAACCATCAGTAGCTGTGACAATAATCCGTGACAGACCCTTTTTCTTGGGCAAAGCCAGGGCTCGTTTAAAGGCATCCAGTATCCTGGTCCCGCCCCCACCAGCCTGGGACATGATCATATCTATCGCTTTCCTCTTATTCTCTTCAGTAGCCGGTAAGGGATGAGTAGAGAGAACTTGTGATCCACCGGCAAAGAATAGTATATTGAAGTAATCCTTTTTCCTCAAATTCTTGACAATATTCTGGATCAAAGCCTTTGAAACTTCCAAAGGAAAGCCATTCATGGACCCCGACACATCAATAATGAAAACGTATTCACGCGGCGGGATCATGCTCATTTTCACTTTTGACGGTGGCTCAACCATGAGCAAGAAATAGTTTTCCTCCTTGTCCGGATACAAAAGAAGTCCGCTGTGTATCGCCTTGCCCTGTAAAGTGTACTTTAGAATATAGTCGCGATTTCCAGAAGACTTTTCTTTTTTGGCAAGGAGAACCCGAGCCCGATCCTTACCTGCTTTCTTGATCTCAACCTTGTGCGAGGTGACCCATACCTTGGATAGGGGCAGCCCGGTCCTGAGATTTACCTTTATGTCAAATGTATAAGGCGGCTCTTTTCCCTCGTGAAGATAAGGCGTCACGGCCCAGTTATCCGAGCCTTTTAATTTGGCCTCATCTGTTTCGCCGGTAAAGCGCGGACCCACCACCGTCGGGAAAACAAATTCATACGTACCGTCTTCAGGCACGAGAATCTCTGTATACTTCACCACGACTTCGATGACATCACCGGGCATGATATTGGCAACTTTCATCTGGAAAACATTCGGTCGCTTTTGTTCAAGGAGCGAAGCAACTTTACCATCTTCTTTTGCCTGTTGATAGATTTTCTGTGCCTTAGCCGTCTCCTCGATATCTGCTTCAATAATCCTATCACCGATCTTCATGGTCATGGCATGTATCGCTGATTTCACGCCAAGGGGAAATACATAAAGCGCTTCGATCGTCTTTTTCCCGTCGTTCTTATACACCTGGGTCAGTTCTATCTCCGCGGTGATCCCCGCAATATTGACATCCGCCTCTGTTTTTAATAGAGGAAAACTCTCGATTGCCGGGTCGCCTTTAACAAGAAAATATGGCGAAAGGGATTCATCCCCTTTTTCAAGTTGAGGCGCACCATCCAATGGTTTCATCTGAATCAACAAGAAAAGACTTGCGACAATAAACAAAATTATTAATCTTTTCATCTCAGCCTCCTTTCACTCTATAATACAAAGAGGTCCCGGATTAATTCCTTCGCCATTTCAACACAACCCCTTGACGCATCAGTTTGTTTATATTATAATGATATGAGTCTTAAGTTTCATACAGGGCTCAGTGCTATTCGGCTCTGTAGGTTTTTATGATGTTAAATAATGAAAAAGGAGATATCGTGAAAAAAATAATAGTGATAGCAATTGTCGTCATACCACTTTGGCTCTTTGGCCAGATATGGCAAAGAGTCCTTGAAGAATCAATTGATGATAACTACCTTGCCGGTGCCTATTCAGGCGGCGTCAATTACTCAAAGCCATACTGGATTGATATCGATGCAGATAATGATTTTGATCTTTTTATTGGTGAAGCAGGCGGCGGTCTGCACTTCTACCGCAACGACGGTACTGTTTCATCACCTTCCTGGGCATTCGTGGAAGAACACTTCGAGAACATAGACGTGGGTAATCGCTCGTCTCAAGCATTCGTAGACATCGATGCAGACGGTGACTACGACCTTTTTATCGGCGAGCAATGGGGCATGCTATACTACTATCGCAACGAAGGAACGCCAAACGTAGATTCTTTCGTCTTTGTGACCGACAATTATGAAGGTATTGATGTCGGCGGATATTCGGCGCCTTTTTTCTGTGACATTGATAATGATGGTGATTCTGACCTATTCATCGGCGAGCATGCCGGAAATATCAATTACTATAGAAATGATGGCACTCCCTCATCGCCGTCCTGGACACTCGTCGACGAAACCTGGTTTGGCATTGATGTCGGTACAAAAAATATCCCGTGGTTCATAGATATCGACGCGGATGGCGATCTCGACCTCTTTATTGGATATTCTGAGGGAACAACCTATTTTTATCGCAACGACGGCACACCATCGGTACCCAATATGGTCTATGTGACTGACAACTATATTTCTGATGTTGGTAATACAAACGCCCCCTCTTTTGTTGATATTGATAATGATGGAGATTATGATTTCTTTGTCGGTGAATTCATTGGCAATACGAATTTCTACAGAAATACAGGTACGCCTTCGAATGCATCATGGAGTTTTATCAGAAGACATTACCTGACAATCGACATGAACTCTTCAACTACGCCCGTGCTTGTTGATATCGACGCAGACGGTGATTATGACCTCTTTTCTGGAGAATGGGTAGGTTTTATTGATTATTTCAAAAATACCGGCACTCCAACCAACCCTAAATGGGACATAATTTCAGAAAACTATCTGGGCATTGATGTTGGTGATAACAGCACACCAGACTTCGTTGACATCGATAACGACAATGATTATGATATGTTCATTGGTAACGTCACCGGGAATATTTATTACTACCGTAATGACGGTTCTGCTGCTTCACCGAGTTTTACTTTTGTGTCGAGCAACTACAATAGCATTGACGTTGGTGATAATAGCGCTCCTGCTTTTATTGATATTGACAATGACAATGATTTTGATCTGTTCATTGGCAATCTGCTCGGAACGATATGGTACTATCGAAATGACGGTACAGCATCGGTCCCGTCGTGGACATATATTACAGATACTTATGAGTCCATTGATATCGGAGAACGCAGCAATCCGACCTTTGCTGATATTGATAATGATAATGACTATGACCTATTCATTGGCGAGGCGCTTGGCACGACGTTTCATTACCGTAATGACGGTACATCCTCATCGCCATCGTTTACTTTTGTCACCGATGCTTTTGCAGACATTAATGTAGGCGAAAATACAGCCCCTGCATTTATCGACATAAATAATGACGGCGATCTCGACCTCTTCATTGGCGAACGGTGGGGAGGGTTAAACCATTACGAGCAGATCACTGGTGATCTCGTTCCACCTGAAGCCCCCTATATATATGGCGAAAAAGCAGGTAATGACGCTTATTTCTGGTGGCATCCAGTAACCACTGATACGGCAGGTAATCCTGAGAATGTCAGTCATTATGTCATCTACCGCAATACTGTACCGAGTTTTGTACCTGGTCCTGCTGATTCAATCGGCTCAACCCTAGCCCCTGATACAATATTCTTGGATATCGGAGCTCTAAATACCGGTATCAGCTATTATTATCTTGTTAAAACAGTAGATGTCGCGGATAATCGGAGCACAAAGTCAAATATGGGTTATAAGTTCGACAAATATGTCAATGAGAACCCTGGCGTGACGAGTGATCGAAACTGGACAAGTTTACCGTGGCATAGTGAGTATACCACGGTTTCAGATCTAACAATAGATCTCAGCCCATCAGGTAATCCGCTCATTGAAATCAATAATCTGCGTGATGATCAGCTTTATGAAAACTACACGTATATCCCTGGTTTTGGCTGGCTCGGTACTGATTTCTTGATAAGCTCAGGGCGTGGCTATGAACTGGTGACTAATACTGATACAGATGTAATACTTGTGGGCTCAAACGATCCTGATGGTCTGGTCAATCTAAATGAAAATTCTGGAGCGGTTAGCGACCGCAATTGGACTTCTATCCCCTACAATGCGATATATAATACAGTATCCGGTATTACGACAGAATACAGTCCATCAGGTAATCCGCTCATTGAAATCAATAATCTGCGTGATGATCAGCTTTATGAAAACTACACGTATATCCCTGGTTTTGGCTGGCTCGGTACTGATTTCTCGATAAGCCCGGGGCGTGGCTATGAACTGGTGGTCAATACCGATGCAACATGGAATCCGACTGAATATAGTAATCAAGCTGACTATGGTGTACTGATAACACAGCGCAAAAAGAAAACTAATATGGACATTCATTTAGGTACCTTGACCAAGCCGATCCGTTTTCCTGCATGGGTTATTGAGGATTATTACGCTCATAGATCGAATTCAGAGTCGGGAAAGAAAACAAAATTTGATCATCCGGAACGCTATCGACCGGCGACTGGGACTTCAAAACAAGAAAACGATTATCGTAAGCCGGGCATTTCGCATATCGTATTTGTGTATCTAAATATGCAAGACTTTGAGTCTCTTGTGTTTACAGCTTATCGTGTCGAACAACCTCATGACGTGTTGACCAACGATGTGATTGGATGTGGCACTGTGAGAAAAGGAACACGGGGTGCGCTTTGGTTCAATACGGGCAATTTCAAGCACCCATGGCATGATGGTGAAGAGATGATTCTTCTTATCGAGGCGTCGAAGAAGAATAAGGCTTATTTCTGCATCTTGAATTTCACACTCGATAAGGGTGTGGACATCCAAAACTTAGGGGAAGCGTCACTCTGTCCGGTCCCCGAGCCTGAGACAAAAAGAACATCTTGTGTTGTGTATTGGGATGAAATAACTGATGCTAATGTTATAGGCTACAGCTTGTTTCAAGATGATAAGCGACTGAATGACAAAATCATCCCCGGGAGCGAATATACTGCGGTGACCGGTGATATTTGCCTTAAACCAGTTATCCGTGGTGGCTACGAAACAGTATATGGTTCTCAACAATCGTATAGTACCCTGAACAATCGTACTCCGGTTGCTTATGCTCTTACAGTCTATCCCAATCCTTTTTCCGGGAAGTCAAGCATAGATTATGCACTTCCCCATTTAGCAACAGTAAATATCAGGGTCTACGATATTAGTGGTCGACACGTGAAGACATTGATAAATGAAAAACTCGATGCTGGTTATTACAAAACAAACTGGTTTGGTGATGACGATGCTGGTAAGAAAGTAACTGCCGGGGTATACTTTATTCAGCTGACCACACAAGCGTTTGGATCTCATCGTAAAATCATCGTAATTAATTAAGCAAAAGGAGATAAGATGAATTTCAAAAAAGCACTGTGTTTAGCAGGGGCGTTCTTACCAAGTGTTATGTTATATGCTCAAAGCAAAGCTCTTTACCAATTTTTGGAGAATTGGCCTGCCAGCTATGATACAACAGGCAAACATTGGTTTGTGTATAATATCAATAAAGCAGAGACTCATTTTGTTACGGAGACTTCAGTATCTTCTCAAACCACGACTACGCTCTGGATGGCTCAAATCGGTAATTTCAATGGCGGAGTGAATCCATGGTTTCCTGGAGATACTCTAATTGCCCTGGGTTCAATTGACACGGCATATATCAGTGATCCTGGAGGGTATGGCGATAATCCTCATCACTGCGGCTTCTATTGGTTATTCGGTGACACAATAAACAGTGCAACGCCCGAAGCATGGCTGCCCGCGGATACTGTGCGACCACTCCCTCAACCAAGGGCTACCCAGGTCGGAATCAATATCGAGATAGCAATTCCGAATCCATATCAGACCACTTCTAATATCAATAACTATAATGTACTTGGGTATTGGGTATGGGCAGATACCACTGGATCGGGAACTCCCAGTAAGTTTGACAAGGAAGTCGGATTCGTCTCTGTTGACGGTGGCGCAGGCGATACGACCGTATACTTGCATCCTGTTGCAGGTAATTATGTTAATGGTCAAACGCTTTACTGGGCATACCATCTTGTGGCAACACCTGACACCGGTGGTTCAATATGTCCGGGATATTCAACATACTACTTGTCGCGAAATTCCAATCCCATTATTATCATCGGGATCGAAGAAACACCATCCACTGCACCGCGCAACCCGACAATTCAAGCCTACCCAAACCCGTTCCACAGCAAAACTACAATCAACCTAAACATAGCACGCATGGCAGAAAGCACTGACCTGAAAATCTTTGACGTCGCTGGACATCTGATCAGGACATACCTGCTGTCACCAACTTCTTCTCCTTCTATCATTACCTGGGATTGCCTTGATAGAACGGGCAGCAAGGTTCCGTCCGGTGTTTACGTCGTGAGATTGGAAACAGCAGGCCAGATTATTACTGAAAAAATCATCAAAGTCGAATAGAAAACAGAGCCCTGATAATTATGTTGATCAAATCAGTACCAATGGCGGTACTATCATCTACGAGTGTCAGAGCCCGTTTGGGTGTGCAGTTATTTATGAAGATGCGACCAGCGGTTATCGGACTATCCACTCAACTCTTGAACTGCCCAAGCGCTTCGTCTAATCTTTCAATCTCAACTCGCCTTTTACCCGAACTTCATCTTTGATTTCTATTCTTGTAGGCCAGGGCTCGTCTATCTTGACATCATTGTACAACGTGTTATAATTAACAAATAAGAAACTGACTGGGTGGCAAAAAGAGATTCCAGCTGGAGTCTATTTCTACGAACTTGGTGATCGAACAAAACGCGGCAAAGTGATCAAAATAAGGTAGATTTCTCTTGGTCAGGTTGTCGTCTGAACTAATAATACAATAAAGAGGTATAAAAAAGAGGCAAAAATACAGACGAGGCATGCGGTACTACGGCACAGTGATTAGACCGCCGAGTGAGGCGAACTCCTACATATTGCAGATTACGTACGGCTGTTCCCACAATAAGTGCACGTTCTGTCCTACTTATCTTGACAAACCATTCAAGATCAGACCCATTAAACAAGTCTTCGAAGATATCGATACTGCGCGCAAAGTCATGCCTGAAACGCGAAAGGTTTTCCTGGCTGATGGTAACGCCCTGGTTTTAACGACAAAACAACTCATACCTATTCTCGACGCTCTGAACAAGGCATTTCCCCGGCTCCAGAGAATTGGGATATATGCCAATGCCAAAGACATACTCGCTAAGACAAACCAGGAGCTCATGGAACTTTGTAACAAAAAACTCTCGATAATCTATATCGGACTCGAGAGCGGAAGCAATAAAGTATTAAAACGTGTGAATAAAGGAGCAACTGCTGAGGAGATGATTAAAGCTGTCATAAAAGCACAGGAAAAGGGTTTTAAGGTTTCGGTAATCGGTCTTCTTGGTTTGGCAGGTATTGACCTCTGGAAAGAACACGCTATAGCAACGGGCAGAGCAATAAGTGCGATGAGCCCGCGGTTTTTCTCTTTATTAACTGTGATGGTCGTACCAGGAACCGTGCTTCACGAACAGCAGGAGCAAGGAACATTTATTCTACCAGCGCCTCTAGAAATGCTAAAAGAAATGAGAGTGATAATTGAAAACACTGATGTTCACTCAGGGTGCATCTTTCGCACCAATCATGCATCCAACTATCTTGCGCTCGAAGGTCGTCTTCCCAAAGATAAAGAAAAACTGCTGCAGATCATTGACTCAGCCCTTAGCCAGGGCCAATCAAGCCTCAGACCTGAATACTTAAGAGGACTATAAAACCGAACAACCGAACACCTGCTCTCATAATATGCAGCTATACGCAGCAATTGTCTAATGTCAAAACCTGCCATTCAGAAAAAGATGGAAAACCGTCGCAGTATTAATAGCTTTTTATTCTAAAATTATCTTCTTCGTTGCCTTAGCTTCACCTGATTCGATTAATAAAAAGTGCACACCTGTTGTTTGTTCTTCGACATTAAGAGTATTTATCCCTGTATATATTGTACCCTGCCATAAAGTACCGCGGTCACGACCCAGGATATCAAATATCCTTAGTCTGCCGTCGCCTTTGCCAGCTGCATGAAAACGGATTGTAAATCGACCTCTTGATGGATTAGGATAAACACTCAGGATATTTAACGCCTCAATCCCGGAACTCTCTTGTATTCCGATCAATGTCAGCGTGTCTGAAGTTATCCCCTTGATGCCAATTTGATTGACATTACCCTGCCCGGTCCAGTCACTGCCTTGATTCGTTGAACGAGCTATTTCACCGGTGTGGGTCGTCAGATATAAATTGCCACTCTTGTTTGCCAAACCCACCACAGTAAGTTGCGATACACTACCGACCCATGACCAGTTCGCACCGTTATTTACCGACTGCGCAATATCACCTTGTTCAGTCACCGCAATGACTGAAGCAGTAAGTGATGTCGCCGCAGCCATAAAAGAACTGCCAATATTACCGACAAGTGATTTGCTAAACGGATTCGTTGTCACATCCCAGCAATCGCCACTCTGTGTAAAGACGAGCCAACCACCAGAAGGTTTGGGTACTAAATCAACACAGTCAGAAGCGCCAACATTGCCCAGGAGTAACCAGGTGCCGGATGCCTCACGTTGGTAAAAATCACCACTCTCAGTTATCACAAAGGTCAAACCAGTAATCGCCCATACTGCACAGGCATCAGAGACTGGAATATTACCCCGACTATCCCAGCTTGTTCCCTGGTTCACGGAACGGTACAGCTCACCGGTTTCACTGACAACAAGAATATTATGTGCCGGGTCTGAGGTCATATCAACACAATTAGATACCGGCAGCATTGTGGGTAACCATGACCAGGTTACGCCGTCATCAGTAGAACGTGCAACATATCCTTCGTACGTAAAGACATAAAGGGCGCCGTGCGATCGGGAGACAAAGAGACAAAGAAACAGGATGAGAAATACGGGGAAATGGTAAAACAGTGAATAGAAATTTTTCGCCAATCCTCTTTTAACCATTGTTACTCTCCATCTTTAGTTTATTTAAGCTTAATGAATTTTGCCTGTTCAGTGTAATTTGGTGTCCTCATTATGATAAAGTAGGCACCAGCAGGAAGAGAGATTCCCTTATCATCCTTGCCATCAAATTGACAGGTGTGAAATCCTGGAGCTAATTTCTGGTTGATAATTGTCTTTATCTTCTTTCCTAAAACATCATAGATTGATACGGTAATATCAGTTTCTGTCTCACCAGGAAATGCCTGAGAAAACCAGAACACTACTGTTCCTTTGTCTTTTAACATGCTCGGATAAATTATCAGCGGTTGCTCAATACTCGTAAATGCCGCGTCACCGACAATGTACTCCTGGCCCCAGCCATTTACCGCACCAAGGCGGTACGTAATAACGCCGCCGCGAATAACATCATCAGAATATTCATTCTCTGTAATCATTTCATTGTTGAGCTTTTCAAAATCGGTTGTGCCGGTATTCGAGCAATACAGGTTATATCCCTGTATATCAGGTACGCAGGGATCCGTGTTCCACGTGAGTTGTGCACCACCCTTTTCTCCGGGCGTGGCAGTAAATGCAAGCAGGGTAATAGTAGACTGAATCGTAAAGAAAGAATCCGAGACATCGTAATTCACTGGATAGGATGGTGTAGCCCCTGCATCAACAACCATTATCCTTGAAAATCGTGACGGTGTATGAGGCACCCTGAATGAAAAGAAATTGGAATCAGCGCCACCAATATTTTCTATGATCTTGTATTCATAGCTTGCACCGCCATCAACAGAAAGGCAAATGTCTGCCTTTTCCTTACCCTTCCAACTTACGGTTTCTATTACGCCAACATCCCAGGTCTCCCCGCCATCCGGGTCAATCAAAATAAAAAGATAGGGCGAATAGATATAAGCTTTACCCGCATTAGAACCACCAGTATCATTGGAACGAGCTCCGACAATCACATCGTCATATTCATCACCGTTCACATCACCCGCTGTACTAGGCCCCCGATAGCCAAAATTATCCCCGGCTGCCTCGCCGGTCATGATCACATCCGGGGTATTGTCCACTGATGCACCACCATAATAAATATATGCACGACCCGCATTAGCACCACCCGCGTCATTATACCAAGCTCCGACAATCACATCGTCATATTCATCACCATTAACATCACCCGCTGTACTAACCGAACCAAAATTATCCCCGGCTGCCTCACCGGTCATTGTCAGATCCGGGGTATTGTCCATTGATGCACCACCATAATAAATATATGCACGACCCGCATCAGCACCACCAGCATCATTATAAAGAGCCCCGACAATCACATCACTATACCCGTCATTATTCACATCACCCGCGGTACTAACCGAACGGCCAAATTGATCCCCGGCTGCCTCACCAGTCATTGTCACATCCGCAACATCATCCATTGATGCACCACCATAATAAATATAGGCACGACCCGCATCAGCACCACCAGCATCATTACCATTACCCCCGACAATCACATCACAATACCCATCACCGTTCACATCACCGGCGGTCCTAACCCAACTGCCAAAATTATCCCCGGCTGCCTGACCGGTCATTGTCACATCCGCAACATCATCCATTGATGCACTACCATAATAAATATAGGCACGACCCGCATCAGCACCACCAGCATCATTACCATTACCCCCGACAATCACATCACTATACCCGTCATTATTCACATCACCCGCGGTACTAACCGAAATGCCAAATTGATCCTCGGCTGCCTGGCCGGTCATTATTACATCAGGGGTATTGTCCATTGATGCACCACCATAATAAATATAGGCACGACCCGCCTTAAAACCACCAGCATTATTAAAATCATCCCCGACAATCACATCGTCATACCCATCACCATTAACATCACCCGCTTTGCTAACCGACACGCCAAAACCATTCCCGGCCTCACCATCCATGACCACATCCGGGGTATTGTCCATTAATGCACCACCATAATAAATATAGGCACGACGAGCATCAGGACCCCCGACAATCACATCGTCATACCCATCACCATTAACATCACCCGCTTTGCTAACCGACATGCCAAAATAATCCCCGGCTGCCTCGCCGGTCGCAGTCCAAGACAATTGCCAATCAACAGCATATCCTGGAGTTATGAAAACAAATACGAATAGTATCAGTGCTGTAAGAATATATTTCTTCATCTTGCCTCCTTTTTTTTCCACATAGCGTTTTTTCTTTAAATACCAAAATTACATTATTAGCTAATATTAGTCTAAATATTCTATATGTCAAGAAGTATAATGAAAAGGTGTCTTTCCTCCGTATGGGGGATGCAATATAATGAGCCAGAAGAACGTAAAAGAGGACTATAAAACCGAACAACCGAACACCTGCTCTCATAATCCATAATCTCACATTTTAGCTTAACTTGGAATTCCCCGTGGCTTGCGGCGTGGGATGAAATATCATACTCCCTCTCCCTTGAAGGGAGAGGGCAAGGGTGAGGGTGAGGGTGATATTGACCCCGCCCCTAAGGCCGGGGAGGTTCATTCTCATTCCTCTATATGTTCACCGGTCATCGGCACAAACCTGACCGGAGTAATACTCTTGGTCTCGATTTCACCATCTCTCTTTTCGAGTAACTTGAGTTCCTGATAAAGGGTGCCTACCGGAATAATCATCCTACCTTCTTGAGCCAACTGCTCGATGAGTGGCTCGGGAATATAAGGAGGAGCACAGGTTACAATGATGGCATCAAATGGAGCATGTTCTTCCCAACCAATGTAACCATCTCCACACTTGACTGTAATGTTGGTGTAGCCAAGATCCTTTAAAAGCCTCTGAGACTCCTTAGCCAGTGTCTCTATTATTTCAATCGAATACACCTCTTTTGCCAATTCCGCCAAGATGGCTGCTTGATAACCTGAGCCGGTTCCTATCTCTAATACCTTTTCATTTCCACTCAGTGCTAAGAGTTCGGTCATCAAAGCCACTATATAAGGTTGGGAAATCGTTTGATCCTCTCCAATAGGTAATGGTCGATCAGTATAGGCAAGCGATTTAAGCGCATCAGGCACAAACTTATGTCTTTCTACCTTAAGCATTGCGTTAAGCACTCTTTCATCTTTAATACCCCTGCTCTTTAACTGGGTTTCAACCATTTTTTCTCTCATTGAGAGAAAATCGACTCTTGGCTTTTCAGCCCTATAATCTTTGGTAGAACCTTTACAAGACAAAGATAAAGATAATAGTATCAAACAAAGAGTAAATACCTTCATATTAATTATAATGTCATATGTTGCAAATCTGTTTTGAAATTGTTTCGCCCTAAAATAAAAATTTTCTCAAATAAGTACTTTCAGCTTCTTACGCTTCACTGGTGGTCGAGACGCGAAGCCCCTGGAAGCGGTTTTAATACACGACGAATTTTCCAGTGACGTTTAGCTCCGGACTGGTAAACCTGTACAAATAGACACCAGCGCTTACCGAATTTCCAGTTTCATCTTTGAGATTCCAGGATACTAATTCCTTGTTTTGTGACGTTATTCCCTTAATCTTACTGACCCGGCGGCCCGAGATATCAAAAATCTCAATTTGGTAGTTAGTGTTTCCCGTTAGGTTGATGGCAAATACCGCTGTGCAGACACAGGGATTGGTAACTAAGGATACAGTTGGAATACGGGCTTCAGGTTTGGATTCTTCTTCAACGTAAATCAGGTTCATGATCTTCTCTTGGCCGGCTTGAAAGACATTCCGCGAAGGAGCGTCGGCTTGGAGCCAGGTAACCACACAACAGAGATTCTCGTTCCAGCTCGAGGCAATTGTGAAATTCCGACTTTTGGTTACTATCTGGCCAGGGGAAATGGTCACGGATTCACCTATCTCATTGGGTAAGAAATCCCGGGCAACGTGGTTATGCCAGGCATGACCATTCGGATCATAGTGGTACAGACTATCCTCAGTGATGACAAAATAAATCCGGGCCGTAATAGAGGCTGTTGAGTCGTTCTGGAAAGAGGCATCCACCGTTCCGGTGTTATTGGATGAATTGTAGAAGCCGTTTATGGTCAGGGTTATCGGCGACGGTCTAGTAATCCGGTTGTCGATTGCTGGTCGCCATGTACTTATGGGCCAGAGATCCACACCATCCATAAAAAGAGAAGGGTAGCCCTGGAAATTATAGAAGTAAATGCGCGCTCCAGCCTCCGGAGTATAAAAAGTATCGGAACTAACCGAATGTAACTCCAGCAGCACGGTTTGATCAGGGTATTCTAAAATCGTAATAGTGTCCAGCAGACTGCTGGCATAAGGACAGGTAGGTCAGGTCGGCATGTAGGCTTCTTCACATAAGACTACTCGCTGGGCAGCGTTCAGGGTATTAGTAAACGCTAATGCCAGCACGATGCCCAGAAAAATAAATAACTTGGGTTTCATAGAACCTCCTTTTAATTCTATAGTAATTATATTTAAATGTAATTAACTGTCAAGACCGCGGCATTACACCACCATCCCTTTACTTAGTTCCAAACGAAGCTTATCTGATCTTAATTACCTTTACCTCAACCTTACCTTCAATCTCAATAAAATAAATGCCGGTTTTGATGTGCGCGGGATTAACAACTCTTCCCGTGATATCATAGACAGTATACTTCTTGTCAGCAGGCAGAATCAGCGGACCGGCAAAAATTGTCTGGTATGATTGACCTGTTGCTATAGATTTATTGCTCTCTTCACTCGAACCGATTATAAAATCTACATTGCCATATATATCACGATCAGTATGGTTTTCAGACCATACTACAAGGTAATTAGTATCAGAAACAGCAATCCACGGAGCAGAACGTGTGTACCCCGTATTTTCCGAAATAAGGAAACTTGAGCCAACGGGCTGTCCAAGCGTGTCAATTGAACGTCCCCAAATAGTGCCAGAATCATTCCAGGCAACCAGATATTGTAAGTTATCAAAAACAATGTATGGTTCTATTTCCGAGGTTGATTCATCAGCAATTGTAATCTTGCCGCCAAGTAATTCTCCTTGGGAAGAGATCAATTGTCCATAGATATTGAAATTGTATGTCGACGGTAGAATATCAGCCCAGACAACAAGATAATTGTTATTGCCAAACGCCACCTTAGGATTGGTATATTTATATATTTCGGTTGTCGCAATCGTAATAACAGTATCCTCTGGAAGCGCTTGAGTGTTGACAAATCGACCAGAAATACCAGATGTGGTTGAATAATGAAGCCAAACCGCAAGACAACGTGTACCATCGAAAGCAATATCCGGGAACTGCTCAGCTACGCCTGTATTTCCAATGCAATTACCCGTATCAAGAACAGCACCCTGGGGTGTAACTCGTGCAGCAACCACACGGCTTTCTACTCCAAATCTAAAGTCTTCCCAAACAACAATATAGTTAGTCCCGTCAAAAATGACTGCAGGATTGGCTTCGACACTGTCTGTCTGACAAATTACGAAGGAATTTATTGAATCACATTGTGGAGTGACACGCACTCCAAGAATATTGCCTTCACCTCAGCAATTGGGATCCCGAAACACGACAAGAAAATTAGTGCCATCATAGGCAGCGTCCAGGACTGGTGCTGCACTGTCACAAAAGAGCACTTTCCCATCAGGGTCAAGAACCGTGCCATCGATTGTTACACGGGCGCCATAAAGAGCATATAGTTCTTGCGCGACAAAGTAACGTTCGTCCTGCCAAAATACATAATATTGATCATTTTCAAATAGCGCAACTGGCGTATATTGATGAGCTGTTTCAGTACAAATCGGAAAATCAAATCCGATTATTAACACTACGATCGTTAATGCATTCATCTAAATCTCCTTTCATATCTATAATATATTATATCAATATACTTAAGTCTGTCAAGGAGCTATAACAAAGGGGGAAAAGTGGCAGGCCCCTTCAATTGTCGTTATTGATTTGACCCCACATTGCCCCTGGCTGTCTCTTGAAATATCTTACTTTCTATATATAATTGTAGTATAAGGAGGTTATGATGATGAAGAGATTGCTCAGTATTATTATTTTATTATGTTGTGCGCCTGTTTTTATCCAAGCTCAATGCCCGGCTGAGAGAGATGGAAAATCTCTGGTCATAAGCTGGCAGCATACCGTATGCCAGAGCATGAAGCCATGTAATCGTTGCCTGATGACACCAGAGGAAGTAAAGACTGCTTATGAGAAACTGCAGTCCGCACTTGCCAAGCTGGACATAGAAGTCATACTCGATGAGCAAACCGAAGCACAAGAAGGAGATCATATCTTGATCAATGGCAAAGCTCTCGAAAATTTGTTAGGCGGTAAGTTGGTTAAACGTCAGTGTGCTTCGT
>Ga0209986_10002295_pt1 | contig 17590 bp, 11 predicted proteins | sample BlataG_FD_183168 | JGI IMG/M metagenome (GOLD analysis project Ga0209986, IMG submission 183168) | Deep subsurface microbial communities from Black Sea to uncover new lineages of life (NeLLi) - Black_00105 metaG (SPAdes) (version 2) | ecosystem: Environmental > Aquatic > Marine > Oceanic >...
GTGTTCTATTCTTATTTATATTGCGGTCTTACTACAATAATCCAAGACCGATGGTCTTGTCTTTGGATAGCAACTTAAATGTTAAGAGAACTAATATTTACCTATGCATTATCCGGATGAACAAGGATTTTTTATAACTTGTAATTTGGAATATTAAATTAAATGATTTAACAATGAAAAGACTAGTTATTATTTTTACCGTTTTTTGTATGTTTCTATTAGCGGGAGCTGATTTAGTAAAAGCCATCCCGCAAGACACCATCCAGGATCCGGCAGAGGAAGAACTAATCGTACAGGATTCCGTTTCCATCGATGATATGGATCCTGTTTTTTATACCGCGTTTGAAGAAGAGATGGAACCGGAAAAATCAGGTAATTTTTCCTGGATCATTTATGTTGTTATTGGTGTTATCGTGGTAGGCGGTGGATTTTTTTTCTTCCGGAGGTCAAAAAGCAAATAATACAGACTATATTTCCATTCTGTATTTTTTTTACTCGTAACCCGAGCTGGAGTCGGGATACGAGTAGAATCTATTGGTAAGGAAGGGAAATCCGTCCAACCGCCTGCCTGCCGGCCTTTAGGCAGACTCCAGCCGGTCCGACGGGTACGGGCTTGCAAATTGCTCTACCGGGTGGATAAAAAAAAACTCGTCAGACGAACTGGAGTCGTCTGACGAGTAAAAGTAGGGACAGCTTACAATTTTCTGTTTTTAGTGTCTTTTTTAAGGTTTGTGCTTTGTGGTGCAAAGATGTGATATACCTTGATTGAGGTTTGTAGATGCACAGCAGATTTAACCCCGACAGGGTTCGTAACCCTGTCGGGGTTTTAAACAGTTTCCAAAAAACCTAAGGTATATTCACCCGAGCGGAGTCTGTCGATAACTAACTTACCAAAATATTCATTCCCTTCTTGTCTGAATATTTGTTCCTCCCAATTTTCACCCGGACCACTACGGTATAATAATACCATTGTATAAGGACTGCCATTGAAAATTGAATCAACCCAGGTTTTCATTGAAAATTCCGGTAAATCATAAAAAAACATCCCTCCGGCATTAAAACCATCCGGGAATATTCCTTCGATCTTCCAATATTGTGAATTTGATATAATGATTCCCTTTTCAGGTCTTTTGAAACTATCCGGAGCAACCCAGTTAAATTCAGCCCTGATAAAAGCAGAATCTTTCATGTCATCTGCCTGCATTTCAAAATAAGTTTCTTCAAATTCATACTTACCCCCGGATCTGATAATTTTGTAATTATCCGTAGTCGCATCGCATATCTTTTCTTCCAGATCGAGCAATACCAAAGTTGGCTCAAAAGGCAAACGGAATAATTGCGACCCGGTTTCCCCGGAAAACTTAATCATTTTGGTAAGAGTATGCCAGTGTTCATCCATGAATGTTACTTCTACCTGATTCGAGTATGCATAATCATCTGTCCCCTTTAGCTTTTGCCGGACAAATACCTCCGTTTCAAATCCTTTTTCAGTCTTGGTAACTAAGAATGAATCAATTGAAAAGTGAGGAAATCCCGGGGAATAGACCCATGTATTAAAGAAATCGGTTAGATCCAGGTTTGTTTCCATCATTAAAAAATTTTTAAACAATTCGGTAGAGACATCCTGAAATGCAAAATATTTAAAATATTTTTTAAGACTGGTGAAAAAAAGCTTATCCCCCAGGTACCCCCGTAATGTATGAGCAACATCAAAACCTTTATCATATACAGTGCTTCCGTATGTAAATTCACGCGGGATTCCATAAACGGAACGATAGCCTTTGTCACGAATATGGGTTCTGCTTAAAACCTTTTTATGGTTTTCCCTTACATAATCTTTAAATGGTTGTTTACCGTAATAATATTCCTTAAAAAGGGCTTCACAATAACTTGCCCACCCCTCATTTAACCACATATCCTCAGCGCTTCTGCATGTAACCAGGTTTCCAAACCAGCTATGCGCAAATTCATGGACAAAAAGCATTTCAAAGTCTAATGTTCCGTTAATTGCCGATTCTGAAATAGCTATATTCGTTGCATGTTCCATTGCCCCACCCATAAAAGGAACGGATACAAAGCCGATTCTTTCCCAGGCATACGGACCAAACATGTACTCAAAAGCTTCAAGGTACTTACTTAAATTCTTAAAAGACTGTACTGCACGTAAACTATCTGTTGGTTTAACATAAATGCAGGAAGGAATGGCTCTCCGGATTCCTTTTAATGTATCAGTTAAAGCTATATATTCAGAAACTGAAACCGATGAAAGATAAGCAGGAATGCTATTCCGTAAATTCCAGTGATATGTAATTGTGCCATTTTTGTTTTCAAAAATTTCAGCTAAAGTCCCCGAACAAACAACGGTTAATCCCTGTTTGACCGTTATGAAATAATCGTATGTGCCACGATCAACAAAATTATCCATACATGGATACCACGATCTGCCGAAACTATGCGGATTTGATCTCATTCCTATACCCATGTTATACGCATACCCTTCACCAAAATAAAATCCACCCCAACCCGGATCCCGTGAGGGATTTCCATGATAAAAAACGGAGATAAGTATTGCTGATCCTTTTGGTAAACCGGTATCCAGTGGAATCTTAATTATGGAACCATTATAGGAATAATTGTTAATATTAATTTCATCGATCCAGATTGAGTCAACGACAAAGGAAAGCAAATCGATAACTATTTCGTCCAGATCATCCTTTTTTAAAACGATCTGCAGATCTGTAATGCCGGAAATTTCTTCCTTTTCAAAATCCATTATATCGAGACTAACGATATAATGAACCACATCGATTGAATCGTACCTTGATTCGGAATAATGTTCTAAACCTTTTTTTGAATTCCTGAAATTTACAATCAGAATGGCTCCTGCCAGGAATAACAACAACAGAATGATTTCACCAAATCTTTTTTTAGCAAGCATCGTGTATGTTGGTTGCGTGTTGCTTGTTTATTGAAAATAAATTAATTATAACTACTAACTCTCTTTTCTTTCATTATACGGAGAAGCGACTCAAAAATCAATCTGCCATCAGTGTTTCCAAGTTCATCATCGGCAGCACGTTCCGGATGAGGCATCATTCCAAAAACATTCTTTTTTTCATTACATACTCCCGCAATATTCTCTACCGATCCATTTGGATTTGCTTCTTCGGTAATTAAGCCAAGATCATTACAATACCGGAATAAAATTTGGTTATTTTGACGAATTTTTATCAGATCCGAATCAGGGGCAAAATATCTTCCTTCTCCGTGAGCAATGGGTATTTTGAGAGCTCTTGATAAATCAAGGCTGGAATTAACGGCACAATGATTATTATCAGGCAGGATATAGATGTTTTTACATACGAATTTTTGGTTTGAATTGTGCAGCAAGGCACCGGGTAAAAGGCCGCACTCGCATAATATTTGAAAGCCATTACAAATTCCAAACACAAATCCTCCCTTTTTTGCAAATTCAATTACTTTGTCCATTATGGGAGAATACCTGGCTATAGCTCCTGATCTTAAATAGTCACCATAAGAGAATCCCCCTGGTAAGACAACTGAATCAACGTTTTGCAGGTCAGTGGTTTTATGCCATAATTCAACAACATCCTGCGCCATGATCTCTCGCAAGACATAGATCATATCATGGTCACAATTTGAACCAGGGAAAATAACAACGCCAAATTTCATGAGATCCGGAATTTGATAAATTCAAAGATATAAGATTATTCCCGATCATCCCAAAAACTAACTTTAATTTTTTTTTTGATAAATTTGTAAAGCTATATTCTTATGAAAATAATAAAGACGTTTGCTTTCGTAATTCTTGTGCTGGTTGTCCTTTTCGGTATTTTTCTGGGGTATTTCTCATTAACCGATTATAACCCGGAAGAAAGGATACTGATTTTTAAATCGGATGAACCGGATACCTTAAATGCTGAAAACCTGAATCTGTCATTTCTTTGCTGGAATATTGGATATGAAAATTTTCAACTCTCTGCAATTGAAAACAATTATTTGCCGGATACCTGGAGTTGGCTTTATGATGAAACTATCCCAACAAACAGATCCCTTAAAGCACCATACGACCCGGAATTAACCAGTAAAACAATTCTTGATTTTTATCTGATATCTCCCAACCTTAAGTGTCTTGGAACAAGAACTCAGGATCTGGAATTTGAAAACGCCGATCATCAGCCTGTATTTACAATAGTGCAATTAGTACCTTAAATTTTCACTTCTGTTCCTGAACTTTCGGGAGCAGAATATTTTTTACGAGCTTATGTGACTCATTATTGATAGTAATTTCAGAAGCAAAATTCTTTATTCAACTTTTGTCTTTTCACCCTGTGAAATACTGCTACGCAGTAAAGTCTTCGACTTTATTTCACAGGGCGGGTGAGTAAATTCCGATACTATTAATTAGGATAGATGTATGACGATCTCAGATCAGGAAATAAAGTGTTTTATTTCAGCCATTAAAAAATCATGAATCAATAAGAATTTGGCACGCAGGCTGTTCTACGGGCCAGGAAGTTTATTCGTTGCTAATCCTGCTGTATGAATTAAATATGTTTGAAAAAACCATAATTTATGGAACTGATTTAAATGCAACAGTGATTGAAGAGGCTAAAAAGGGAATTTATAAGTACCGTTTTAATTTAGTTTATCTCGACAACTTTGATAAAGTAATGAAGCAAAACCCTAATAACAACGAAGTGTACGATGTGCCTTATTCGAAATACCTTAAAATCGATAAAATAAGGGATGTTATGAAAATAAAAAGCTTCCTTCTGAAAAAGCCCATCTTTATAACTCATGATTTGGTTACCGTATCGGATCTGGGAACAGAACCATTTCACATCATTCTGTGCCGAAATGTTATTATTTATTTCAACTTTAATCTGCAAAACAGAGTATTTAATCTTTTTCATAAAAACCTGTTGGATAATGGATATTTAATTCTCGGAGCGCACGAAACGATTTTAGGTCCGTTGAGTGAGAAATTTCAGAAATCAAATCATGTAAATATTAAAAAATAATGCCTAAAATTTAAAATGCCTAAAATGTCTAAAATTGTTAAATTAACGTAAGTTCGATATATAAATATTTAGCCTCTATTATTCAGAAACTATAGATTAAAAAAATATCAATAGCCCCGTCCTTTAGGGCGGGGAACAAAGTTAGCTTGTTTATCCCCCCTCAAAATTTGGGGAATTTTATAAATTTGAAAATAAAATTCGCCAAATTTTGAGGGAGGGAAGTTGGTTTCTTTTCAAACCCCGCCTTAAAAGGCGGGGCTATTGATAAATTAATCACCAAAAGTTTATGAACTTAGCCCCGATACCCGATACCCGATAGCTATCGGGTATCGGGTATCGGGGCGATCTCACGTAAGTAATTAATCAGGTTAGAATCTATTCGTTAGGTTTATCTTTGTTTACCTTTGTTTCTTCTTGATAATTTAATAATCATAACTAAGAAATTTATACTTATGTCGAACTCACGTTAACCAGGTTCTGACCGATGAGTGAAGAAATTTTAAAAGCATTAATGCAACTATTTGCCCTTATTGTAAAACAGGATAGCGGAGTTGGGGATAAGGAAAGGGAATATGTTGTAAATTTCCTGACTCAGCAATTGAATACTGAAGCGGTCAGGGAATATTTAGACCTTTTTGAAGATTTCGCAGGAATTGGAGAAGATAAACCGGAAATTCCAAGCCACCGGCCTACCTCGGTAAAGGATTCCGTTAGAATATTCGGTATATGCAAAAAAATCAACCGGACACTAACACAAAAACAAAAGTTGGTTGTCCTGGTTAGATTATTCGAACTGGTAAATGCTGATAAAAAATTTACCGTCCAGAGGATGACCATTATCAATACTGTTGCCGAGGTTTTTAATATCTCAAGAGAAGAATTTACCGATGTTGAGAATTTTATAAAATATGATCAGATAGAAGCCCTTGATTATCCAAATATATTGGTAATCAGCGAAAATGCTTACAAATGCAAATACTGTAAGCAAATCCAGACTCTTGTTTTCAAAAAAAACATTTTTATTCTGCGAATAAAAAGCGTTGATCTGTATTTCCTGAAACATGATGCTAAAGAAGAAGTTCTTTTAAACGGACTTCTGGTTCATCAAGGCCGGGTATATCTACTTGCTCCCGGAAGTTCCCTCAGATTATCAAAAGGGAAGCCCATCTATTATAGTGACGTAATGTCAAGATTTCTTGCTGACATCACCACCACCAGGATCTCATATGTTGCAAACAATGTGAGTTATAAATTCCCTTCCGGAGGCATGGGCATTCGCGACATTGGTTTTTCTGAAAAACAAGGTAAACTGATTGGTATTTTAGGTGCCAGTGGTACTGGCAAGACCACTTTGTTAAATATTTTAAGCGGAATTCAAAAGCCTTCTTCCGGTCAAATTAAGATAAATGGTTTTGATCTTCATAAAGATAAAAATACACTAAAGGGAATTATTGGATATATCCCTCAGGATGATTTATTAATTGAAGAACTTACTGTCTTTGAAAATTTATATTTTAATGCCAAACTATGCTTCAAGAATAAATCCCAACATGAAATTATTGAACTGGTCAATAAAACCCTGATAAACCTTGATCTATTTGAGAAAAAAGATTTAAAGGTAGGGTCTCCCTTTAATAAAATCATTAGTGGCGGGCAGCGAAAAAGATTAAACATTGCCCTTGAATTGATCCGGGAACCATCCATCCTGTTTGTGGATGAGCCTACATCCGGCTTGTCATCCCGCGATTCGGAAAATGTAATGGACCTGCTCAGGGAACTGGCATTGAAAGGCAAGCTTGTTTTTGTCGTAATACACCAACCCTCATCCGATATTTTTAAATTGTTTGACAACGTTGTTATCCTTGATACAGGAGGATATATGGTCTATTACGGCAATCCGGTAGAAGCGGTAATATATTTCAAAACCCTGGATGCACAAATAAACCGGGAGATTGGAGAATGTCCGGTTTGCGGTAGCGTTAATCCCGAGCTTATTTTTAATATCCTTGACGCCAAGGTGGTTGATGAATTTGGAAAATACACCAATAAAAGAAAAGTAGCCCCCTCAAAATGGCTGAAACATTTCAAGGAACAAATAAAGCCGGATGGTGTTCTTCACGATAGTGAAATCCCTCCATCGAATTTGAATATACCCTCCCGAATTAAACAATTCACCCTATATACCATCAGGGATTTTCTCTCTAAAATTTCAAACAAACAGTACATAACCTTAACACTTCTGGAAGCTCCGGTCTTAGCTTTTATACTCAGCTTTATTATCCGGTATATCGCCGATCCCAATTCCAGCATTTACATTTTCCGTGAGAATGAAAACATTCCCATCTACATTTTTATGAGCCTGATTGTTGCACTTTTTTTGGGATTAACAGTAAGTGCCGAAGAAATCTTCCGGGACAGGAAAATACTAAAGCGTGAAAAATTCTTAAACCTCAGCCGTTCGAGTTACCTTTTGGCAAAAATTATGATCCTTTTTCTTATCTCGGCTATCCAATCCTTTTTATTTGTCATTATCGGCAATAGTATCCTGGGAATAAAAGATATGAATCTGGCATACTGGCTGGCCATGTTTACGACCTCTGCTTTTGCCAATATGCTTGGACTGAACATTTCTACTTCATTCAATTCTGCCGTAACCATATATATTATTATTCCACTTCTTATGATTCCCATGATGGTCCTTAGCGGAGCAATGTTTAGTTTTGATAAGCTGAACCGGCGTATCGGCAGCGTCGATAAAGTACCATTGGTTGCAGAATTAATGGCTACAAAATGGACCTACGAAGCGTTAATGGTCCATCAGTTCAAAGCGAATAAATATGAGAAGTTATTTTATGATCTGGAGAAGAAGGAAAGTGTTGCCAGTTTTAAAATGATCTATACTTTGCCAAAGCTTAATGAAGCATTGAATCAGGTAATTTCCGATTATAATAAAACCAAGCTGACACCCGAAAACAAAAGCAAAATCCCCTTACTGAGAAATGAAATCATCAAAGAAAACCAATTTGTTAAGGAAGTCCGGTTTAAAAATATTGATAAACTAACCCCGGAATCATTCAATATTGAAGTGGCTCAGGCTACCCGTGATTATCTTAGGGAACTGAACGCTTATTATAACAAAATGTTTCAGGAATCTGATCTTGAAGGAGAAAATCGAAGGATTTACTTTCTTGAAAATAAACCGGAGGAATTTGAGGCTCTTTATAACGCCTATTTTAACGAAAGGGTTTCGGAGATTGTTAAGAAATTCTTCGAAAAAGAAAAAAATAAGATCATAGAATATAATGATGAACTTATCCAAAAATTTGAACCTATTTTTCAGGATCCAATCCCCCAGGGGCTATCCACTTTAAGAACACATTTTTTCGCTCCGCGAAAAGGATTTATGGGAAATTTATTTAACACCTATCATGTTAATATCCTTGTAGTTTGGTCAATGTGTGTTGTTTTGTATCTGACACTGTATTTTGAGCTATTAAAAAAAATCATTGGTTTGTTCGAAAAAATTAAATTCAGGAAAGAAATTTGATCTCTTTAAACTGTTTGATATTTACTTTTTTATATATTTGTAGAACATTTAAAATCAATTTTAAAAATGATCAGGCAAGTTTTTGTATGGCTTTTTTTTCTGATTTTTTTTGTGTCATGCAAGAATATCGGAGACAATACCAGGGAAGACGAATTTGTGGTTCCCGACTCAATCGCTGCCCTGAGCCCTATTGAGATAACTGAGGACGCTATGGAAGACGTCATTCAGAACATAGCCTCCCCTGTTGAGATCGCTGCCATGGTCAATAGCCTTGGAGTTCCCTTTTCCCAAAAGTATCTTAGCCCAAGCGCATCTGTTAGCAATATAAGCACTAATTTCAATAAAGCTTATAAATTAGGCGTTTATGGAGCTGATTTGGGATATCTGAACATTTACCAAAAAACATCTTCAGCTATTGATTATATCACTGCCATCAAACAACTGGCTGAAGGTATAAATGTTGGTCAATATATCGATTTTGACACCTTAAAACGATTGGCATCCACAGGGCATAATATAGATTCCCTGATGTATTTATCTGTTCGCAGCTTCAATAAAATGGATAAGCATTTGAGGGAAACAAAAAGAAGTCATCTGAGTGCATTAATTATTACCGGATTATGGGTTGAAGGGATGTACCTGGCTACCCAGGTTGCCAAGGATAATAATTATCCTGAAATAAATGAGCGAATAGGGGAACAAAAAATTATTTTAAATGACCTTTTATTAATCCTGAATACATATAAAAAAGATAAAAAATTCGCAAAACTCATAGAAAATATTGAAACGGTTAAAAAGGAATTTGATAAAGTAGAAATTACATATGAGCAAGGGGAACCGGAAATGATTGAAAAAGACGGAATGCTGGTCATCATCCAAAATGAAACAAGTATTGTTTATATGACCGAAATTCAACTGTATAATATTATTAATAAAATCGAAGAGCTGCGCAATACAATAACTGAAATTTAAGATGAAAATTCTTTTTTTATTCTTTCTGTTAACCTTACTAACTATTCCTGGCAAGATATTGGCACAGTCAGAACAAGAGCTGGTTGATAATTGTGTCTTTAGCACCGGAGAAAATACAACATACCTGAAAGATTATATTATTAAACTTCCCAAAGTTAATTCTAATAAAGATGCCCCTGTTTATAAAGCCACTGTTGTTTTAGTTAAAAATACCCGTTACCGGTTCACTATTTGTAATTCTGCAAATTCAGAAGGGAAAGGAATAATTCAGCTTTATGATCATAACAGGTTATTAGGCAGCTCCTATAATCCAAAAACCGAAAAGATTTATACCTCATTTGACTTTCCTTGCAAAAAAACAGGCAAATATAATATTCGGTACTCGTTTAAAGATGGAGAAAAGGGACTCGCTGTAGGAATTATTTCCCTGGTAAAAAAATAATACAACCCGTGAATACTCGTGATTAAACCTCAGCGTTCAACTGAGGTATTTTTATTTCCTTTTAATAAAGCTGAATAAAGATTATCCCCGCAAATAAAATCAGAAATAAAATCTCTCCCAACCACCGTGCTTTTAAAACCAGGAAAAAATGAGTTAAGAGATAAGAAACAGGTATGAACAAAAAAATCAGTAATTCAACGGATGCAGAGGGAATTGCAAAATAGAATCCAATTGTTAAAATAAATACCCAAAAAACTAATTTGAAAAATTTCCTTGAACTTACTTTCTTGGTTGAAAATACCCGAATCATCTGAAAACTTGCTACAACAATCAAAATACCGGTATAAGAAAGATAGATAATGACAGGAAGATCAAAATATACATATTCAAATGGAAGATTTATATTCCTTATGAATTGGTTGAATAAGTCAATAATATCATCGTTCCTCAAATAATAATAAGATGCGGTAAAAACAAACGGTGTGACCAATCCAATTACTGAACTTAACCATTCTCTCCATCTGAAAGGTCTGATCAGGACCAATCCAAGCCAAACAATCGCAAAATAGAAAATAAAATTTGCATAAAACAAACTACCTATACCAATAAGCAAACCAGCATCAAAAAAACTAAAAACCGTTTTTACCTGCCGGTTTGAAATAAATATTCTCTCAAGGACAAATAACAGAAGTAAGCTCGAAATAATAACAGGATTCAATCTTTGCAAGGGTAAAAAAATTCCGGAACCAAGAATGAAAAAAAAAGCTGGCAGAAAAGAACGCTCATTAAGAAAAAAGAATTTTGTATTTAACCTTACCAATAAGAACGAATGTATCATCCATAAAAAAAACGCCAGGATGGATGACAGGATGGTATTTGCAGGCAAAAACCGGTAAAGAAGTTGAGCAAGGGGCATGGGATCAGCTTCGAAGGAAAAAACAACCTCTGAAGGAGTAATAATAGATCTTAGCCAAATAAGTCCTCCAAAAACAAAAATCAGGACAATTGTGGTTGGCTTAATACTTTTAAAAAATTTTAAAAACATTCTAAAGTTTAGTTTTACAGATCGAAACCGATATCTTGCCGGTAATACATCTTATCAAACTTTATCAATCCTGCACTGACATATGATTTATTAAGGGCTTCCTTCATATCCTTCCCGTATGAACTTACTGCTAAAACCCTTCCACCGCTGGTAACTATCTTATTATCCTCTTTTTTTGTACCCGCATGGAAAATAATGCTATCCTTAACTTCATCAAGCTTATTAATCCCTTTCCCTTTTTCATAGTTGCCCGGATAACCACCTGAAGCTAAAACGACCGTACAAACCGACCGGGTATCGGTCTCCAGAGATTTTTTTCCGAGCTTATTATTTGCTACTGCAATTAACAACTCCAGAAGATCAGTCTGTACCCGCGGGATTACCACCTGTGCTTCCGGATCACCCATTCTAACATTATATTCTATCACATACGGATCACCGTTTACGTTCATTAAACCAAAATAAAGAAATCCCTTGTATAAAATTTGTTCTTTCTGAAGTCCGGAGATGGTTGGCCTGATTATCCGTTCTTCCACTTTATTCATAAAATCTTTATTTGCAAAGGGAACCGGAGACACAGCGCCCATTCCTCCCGTATTTAAACCGGTATCCCCCTCACCTATCCGTTTATAATCCTTAGCCTCGGGAAAAATAACATAAGACTTTCCATCGGTTAAAACAAAAACCGAAGCTTCAATTCCCTGAAGAAATTCCTCAATGATTACGGTACGACTTGCCTCGCCAAATTTCCCATTTAACATTTCCTTTAATCCGGTTTGGGCTTTTTCAAGGGAATCCAGGATCAGAACGCCTTTCCCTGCGGCAAGACCATCAGCCTTCAGAACATATGGTGGTTTTAACGTCTCAAGATACAATAATCCCTCTTCGGTCACTTCCGTATTGAAACTTCTGAATTGTCCGGTTGGAATTTGATATCGTGCCATAAATTCGTTGGCGAATTTTTTGCTGCCTTCCAGCATTGCGCCTGCCTTTACAGGACCAATTACAGAAATGTTGTGTAATTCGCTGTTATCGAGAAAATAATCATGCAAACCATCCACCAGGGGTGCCTCAGGACCAACAACTACCATTGAAATCGCCCTTTCCAATACAAATTCACCAATGGCTTCAAAATCGACGATATTAATATTGACATTGGTACCAAGTTGTTGAGTGCCGGCATTCCCCGGTGCAATATAAAGATGTGTAAGTTTATCACTTTGAGCAATTTTCCAGGCTAGTGTATGTTCACGACCACCTGATCCTATTATTAGTACATTCATGAGTTTAGGATTAAAATTTTCCGACCTGTAAACTTAGAACATAGCTTCGCAAAGTAATTAAAAAGGTTAATACTATTCAAATGAAACCACTAAATTTTAATGATTGTGGAATAATCCCGATGACTATCGGAGTGATCTCATGATCCGCCAGGCGGAGAATAAATTCCGATACATATAAAATAGGAGTCGGATTATTTGCCTACCCCTGTTCATCAGTGAGAAACCGGTTACTCACTGCGTTTGTGAGAACACCCCGATAGCTATCGGGGTTTAGTTCGTGTACCGGAATAGGGAAAAATCCTTTACTATGCTGTCGGATGTTTCCATCCGGCAGTTAATGATATGGCAAAATTTTAATTACTCCGGTATTCAATGTCAGGTGGAAACACCTGACATCATGTAATAGGGAAAGATCCTTTGATATTTTTACGTTAAGAATGATTTTTATGCGGATAGATAAAGAGTTGAACTCTAAGATAAGTCAGTAAATCCGGTTAATCGACTTTGTCCATTTTTCCGAAGTAGTTCGGACTAAGATACAAAGACAGACATCTTTTTTTTTATTTTCAACAAATAGTCTACAACAAAAGAGGCTGTTTCAAAAGTAAAGTTTTGAAGATAAACCGCAATGTTCGCAAAGTTATTACGCAAAGGACGCAAGGATAACTACATTGAAGATCAGCCACATAGCGAACTTTGCGATTTCTTTGCGTTCTTAGCGGTTAAACAAAATAAATAAAAACTTTACTTTTGAGACAGCCTCTTTTTTATACAATTAAAATTTATTCAGAATCATATCCGGATTTTCTGAGGAAATTACTTAATGTATATATTAACATGATCTCGTGTGAACCGGCACTCTGGGTTCTTATATCCGACAGGGTAAGATCAAAGGCATAACCAAATATTAGTCCGTCTTTCTGGTATCCAAGTTGTATCCCGACAGCATCACTTGTCCTGTACGATAGTCCCAAAGAGACCATATCCATATAAGTTCCTCTTAAATTAATATCAGCCTGGAATATTCCTGCCTCTATAAACTTTAACAATGTTGAAGGTTCGATCGAGAATTGCTCATTTATCCTGTAATTATAGCCTCCATGCAGGAAATAGTGCCGTACCTGCCTTTGCTCGAGGATTTTATCAGTTTTCAGATCAATTTTCATGGATAATAACTGAGGTACAGCCAATCCAACATAGTAATCCTTACCATAAAAGTACATACCAAAGTTTACGTCGGGCACAAACATGTTTTCAGCTTCCAGAAGAGCCGGGTCTGATGGGTCTTCCAGGTTTAAATTCTGGACATCCAGAGCATATTGATACATCAACCCTGATAAACCAAATGCTAATTTCTGGTCGCCTGCACCGAGTGGGAGATGATAGGCATATGTTGCTTCGAACCCCGATCTTCTCAACGGACCGGTGATAACATTAAACAGTCGCATTCCAACACCCATGTGTTCCGCAACTTCCATATGACCGGTTAAGGTTTGTATTGAAGGCGAACCATCAATACCTGCCCAGAGTTTCCGGAAAGTAAAAGCCAGCGGAAGACCGTCGGAACTTCCTGCCACTGCAGGATTTATCTCATACTGGTTAAGCATGTATTGACTGTTTAGTATCAATTGCTGAGATGAAACACTCCAACTAATAGTTAAAACAGTAAAAATCAGTATTAATCTTCTCATTATGCTGGTTATTTAAATGTATCGGAATTTTAAAAACATATGCTAATAATCAAGATGTTACAACATTTTTTCAAGCTTAGTGATATTAAAGGCTAAGGATTAGGCTAAGGCTAAGGATTTTCAACTTTCATTTTTGCCTTATTCCTTTCATTTTATACTCATTTTTAAGTATTTAACATATTTTTCCTTTTGTTTTGAGTTAATGTTGTAGTTTTTAAATAGTTATCGTATTATTCATATTCAAGTTAGAAATTATTATTTTTTTACTCGTATCATTTTTTATTCTATTTGAAGGTATTACTTAATCTGGTTTTATTTCTTTTATTCAATATGTATTAGTCATTGTATAGTTAAAGGTAGAGAAAATAAAATCAGAACCATTTATTAATTATATACCTCACATTTTAGTGGGTCTTTTACGTTTCTGTTTTTTGTATTTATTAATCTTATCACCCTTTTGCCTTCCTCAGCCTCAGCCTTAGCCTCAGCCTTATTCCACAATCATTCAAATTTAGCAGTTTCATTTGAATAGCTTTAGCCTTTTTAATTATTTTGCGAAGCTATGTTCTTACTTAATAATATTAACTGTCCCTGTCATAGGATCCGAACCGTCACCAAGATCAATAACATAGATATAGGTGCCGGCAGGCAATTTTGTACCGTTCCTGGTTCCGTCCCATGGTTCGGGATAGCCGTTTGAACTGAAGACCAGGGTACCCCATGTACTGTATACTTTTACAATACAATTCGGATACAATAAATCAAGATAATATATATTCCAATAATCATTCACACCATCTCCGTTTGGTGTAAATGCATCATATATTTCAGGTATGGGAGATAATTCCTCCACTTCTTTTTGGATTGTTTTAGTACAACCATTTGCATCTTTTACAACAATAACATATATACCGGCTGATAAACCGGTAAATGTACTATCAGACTGGTAGGTATCTCCATTATCTATTGAAAACTCAAGAGAGCCGGTGCCCCCAAGGGCATAAACTTTTATTTCTCCAATACTCTGCCCCGTAAATGTATTAGTAACAGAAATACTGTCAATATACAATGAATCAGGTTCAACAACTACAATGCTACCACTGGTAACCGGACCACAGCCGTTCGCATCATCCACATCAACCGTAAAGGTTCCGGAGCTTAACCCTGTAAATGCCCCAGTTGAATTAGTTTGGATTGCGCCGGGGTTCAGCGTGTAAGTTAATACACCTGTACCCCCTGAGGCTGTAATGGTTATGGTACCATCTGCATCACCATAACAAATAATATCTGTTGATTCTTCCAGGTCAATTGTAATCTGGTCCGGCTCGATAATTGTAATGGTACTGCCTGCTTTTTCACAATCATTGGCATCTTTAACCATTACATCATAATCGCCGGCTGACTGTCCGGTAAAGTTTCCTTCGTTGTCAATATAAGTTATACCTCCGTCAATGGAATACTGAAGATTACCAGCTCCTCCTGAAGCTGTGATTGTTACTGTGCCATCAGTTAACCCGTTACATGTAATGTCTGTAGTTGCCTCTGAATCGATGCTTAATGCAGCCGGTTCAGATATTACAAGTGTACCGTCAAGGGTGATGACACAGCCAGTGGCATTGGCATCCCTTATCTGTACATTATATGTAGCAGCAGTAAGAGAACCAAAGTTGCCGCTTGCCTGCCAGGTTGTTCCACCGTCAACGGTATATTCATAAGACCCGCTTCCACCTGTAGGTGAGGTTATTGTTATTGTCCCGTCATTACCTCCGTTGCAGGTTACATTGGTTGAATTAACCGTTGCTGCCAATACAGCAGGTTCAGAAATAGTAAAAGTCGAATCCTTTTCACAACTGTTCGCATCAAATACCTTAAGGGTGTAATCACCTGCAAACTGACCGGTCAGGTTTTTCGTATCCGTTATATAGGTTGTACCTTTATACCATTCATAGGTATAAGGAGGTGTACCACCAGACGTTGTTTGAATGACAGCTCCATCTGACCCGCCATTACATGATACATCCTGTATGGATGCAGTAATACTTATTTTGGGTGGATCATTCAGTGCTATATCAAAGGTTTTTGTACAACTGTTATCATCAATAATACGTATATCATAATCATAAGCGCTCAAGTTTGAGAATGCTCCGGTGATATTGCAGGTACTATCCGGCATGAGACAGTAAGTCAGTGTGCCGGTTCCACCAGCTCCTGTAATGTCAATTGAACCATCTGAACCACCAAAACATAATGGATCGGTAGTATTGACAGTTTGTATAGAAATAACCAGAGGCTCACTGACTGTGATATTTCCTGAAAATTTTTCACACCCATTTGCATCAGTTACAGTAACGGAATAGGTACCGGCAGGAAGGAAAGCAATATCTTCGGTCGTCAGTGAATTTGACCAAAGGTAAGTATAAGGCTGTGTTCCACCTGATATAGTAAGATCAATTGCCCCGTCGGTAAATCCATTGCAGGATACATTTGTTACATTAGAGCCTATCATAATCTCTAATGGCTCATTTACAGCATCATTATCCGCATCCGGGCATCCGTTGGCATCTGTAACAACAACTGAATAAGTACCTGGAGATAAATTTGAAATATCCTCAGAATTTGACGTGAAACCGTTGGGCCCTGTCCACGAATAGGAATATGGTAATGTGCCTCCCGTAACATTCATATCCATGAAACCATCTGATCCACCATTACAGGAAACATCTTTTACACTGTCAATTGAAGCTATTAATTCTGGAGGCTGGATAAGGGTTACCCACGCAGTGTCTTTAACACTATTTTTATCCTCAACCTTAACCCAGTAATCACCAACAGATAGTCCGGTGGCAATAGAATCAATTAATCCTGCATCATGAGACCATTCGTACGTATAAGGTCTTGCCGGAGGATCAAATGGAGTTCCCCCACTGGGAGTAACTGTGATGGTCCCATCACTTCCATTATAACAGGATACTTTTGTTTTGGTTGCTGTTGCGATTAATACTCCGGGTTCATTAATTGTAACCTGATCTGTAGCTTTACAGCCATTCACATCAGTAACAACAACATGATAAACATCTCCATCCAGGCCTGAAATCGTATCTTTTGTATACACCAGTGTACTATCCCAGGCTGTATAAGTGCTATCATCGTCGTACCAGAAATAAATATAATTTGGAGTTCCTCCTGTTATGTCTACTCGTGCTTCACCATCCCCTGCTCCTGCACCGGATACATCGGTTCCACTCATGGTGGTTTGTATTTGTGTAGGTTCTCCAACCACAAAAGAAGAATCGGTCGTGCACCCATTTTTATCGGTAACCGTAACATCGTAAGTGCCGGGAGTAAGGCCAGTCTGATCCTCATCAGTTGCCGTAACTCCGGATCCATCAGTTGTAGACCAAAAATAAGTATATGGAGGATTACTCCCTGACGGATTAATGTCAATCTCTCCATCATTTCCGTTGAAACATTTTACATCGGTTATTACCCTGTCAACCGTGATTGAGGAGGGTTGAGTTATATCGGTTGTTACTGAATCTACATCTGAGTTATTATCTGTAACTTT
>Ga0209986_10002296_pt1 | contig 17588 bp, 27 predicted proteins | sample BlataG_FD_183168 | JGI IMG/M metagenome (GOLD analysis project Ga0209986, IMG submission 183168) | Deep subsurface microbial communities from Black Sea to uncover new lineages of life (NeLLi) - Black_00105 metaG (SPAdes) (version 2) | ecosystem: Environmental > Aquatic > Marine > Oceanic >...
ATTGGCTGGGGTCTGAGAAAGGAATGGAATATGGAAGATAAACTTCCCAAGAAAACAGAGAAGCCCTGGGGGTTTGAGCTGCTATTTGCTCATACGCCAAAGTATGCCGGCAAGCTAATCTTTGTCAGAAAAGGGCATAGGCTCAGCCTTCAATATCATGAAAAGAAGGACGAAACTATGTATATATATGATGGAAAGGCATTGTTGGAAATCGAAGAAAGCGACGGGCATCTGGTTTCAACCACACTTCAGCCCGGTCAGTGTATAAGGATTTCCCCACTCACCAAGCATCGCCTAAAGGCTATAGAGGATACCACATTTTTTGAAGTCTCAACCCCTGAGCTGGAAGATGTAGTAAGGCTGGAAGACGACTACGGACGAGCCAAGTAGTGATTGTATAGCTACTGCTCCTTAAAAGTCAGAGCGCCGGTAGGACAGACAACCACGCATTCACCGCAGTCCCGGCACTTGGATTCGGCAATTGGCTCATCACCAAAAGTAGTCACTCTCCGTTGAAAGCCACGGTGGGCAAAACCAAGGGCTCCAATACCCAGACGCTCCCGACATACCCAAACACATCTGCCACAGAGGACGCACTTGTTGGGGTCATAGATAAATACCGGGCTGCTTGAATCCACCGGGAGTTCACGCAGAAGTTTCCTGAAACGCTTCGTCTTAAGCTTAACGCCGAGGTGGTGAGCTATTTTTTGAAGCTCGCAGGAGCCATTGGCAGGGCAATGAGCACAGTCTACCACATTGCTAGCTAGAAGCAGCTCAAAAGCAGTGCGCGCCAGCCTTAAAGCACCGGAACCTCCAGTGTTTACCACCATGCCTTGTTCTACTGTCTCAGTGCAGGCAGTAACTGGTTGCTTTTTGCCCTCCACTTCGACAAAGCACAGCCGACAGGAGGCAGGGGGTTCGGAAGCATCACGGAGGGCACATAGGTTAGGTATATAAATACCATTGTTCAACGCTGCCCACAGCACTTTCTCCCCCTGGCGGGCGGTTACTTTCTTACCATCAATGGTTAAAGATACGGTCTTCATCTTCCTACTTTGAAGCTGGCACCTGACTGGGAGGCGATAGCTTCACTATGGCATTGTATTGGGGAGGGCAGGAGGTAAGGCAGGTACCACACTTGACGCACTTTTCCTGGTCAATAATTTTGTACCGCTTCTTGGGGTGGCTGGATATGGCTTCCACAGTGCAAGTCCCGACGCAGGCATCACAGGAGCGCTCGCACTTTTCCGGGACGATGTAATAGGCGATGAGGTCCTGGCACATCAGTGCCGGGCAACGCCCTTCCTTGATATGCGCCTCATATTCGTCCCTGAAATAACGCAGGGTGCTCAGCACCGGATTGGGTGCGGTCTTTCCCAGACCACAGAGTGAGCCAGCCTTTATATCTTCCGCCAGCTCAACGAGCATATCCAGGTCTTCAATTCTCCCCCTGCCCCTGGTAAATTCATCCAGGACTTCCAGCATTTGCTTCGTCCCCAAGCGGCAGAAGGTGCACTTGCCACAGGACTCCCTCTGGGTGAACTCCAAAAAATAGCGGGCTATCTCCACCATGCAGTCGTCCTCGTCAAGCACTATCATCCCCCCGGAGCCCATCATAGCCCCGGCATCGGCGAGGGAGCCGAAGTCGATAGGCAAATCCAGGGCAGATTCAGGGAGGCAGCCGCCGGAGGGACCTCCTATCTGCACTGCCTTAAAGCGCTTGCCCCCGGGAATACCACTGCCAACATCAAAAATGACCTGGCGCAGGGTGGTGCCCATAGGAACCTCAGTTAGCCCGGTGTTAACCACCTTACCCGCCAGAGCAAAAACAGCAGTCCCTTTGCTCCTCTCAGTGCCAATGCTGGCAAACCACTCAGCTCCGTTACCAATTATGTGGTGTATGGAGGACAGGGTCTTCACATTATTGATAAGGGTCGGCTTCCCATACAGACCATTGGTTGCGGGGTAAGGTGGGCGGTAATATGGGATGCCAGCCTTCCCTTCCAGTGAGGCAATAAGGGCTGTCTCCTCGCCACAGACAAAGGCACCTGAGCCTTGAAAGAGCTTGATATCAAAGCTGAAATCGCTGCCAAGGATATTCTTACCCAGGAGGTTTAGTTTCCTTGCCTGGCGAAGAGTAAGTTGTGCTCGACGGACAGCCAGGGGATACTCAGCACGAACATAGATATAGCCGTATCGGGCACCAATAGCATAGCCGGCAATGAGCATACCCTCCAGTACTGAATGTGGGTCACTCTCCAGAATAGCACGGTCCATAAAGGCGCCAGGGTCGCCCTCGTCCCCATTACAAATTAGATATTTTGGCTTACCCGGGGCATTGCGGCAGACCTCCCACTTCTCCCCGGCGGGAAAGCCAGCACCACCCCTACCCCTCAACCCCGACCTTTTGACCTCATCTATAATCTCCTCTGGCGGCACCTGGAGTGCTTTTGCCAGAGCCGAATAGCCGCCGTTAGCAATGTAGTGTTCTATCTGTTCGGGGTCAATGTGTCCGCAGTTTTTCAGAATAACCTTTTTCTCAAACCCAGCTCGAGGGAAATCGGAAAAGCTAGGAACAAGGTCGTTTTCTTCCAGAGCGGCAAGGACGAATTCAAGACAAGGGTCATCGCCGAGGATAAATTCCCTGATTAGCCTTTCGGCTATCACTGGATTGACATGCCGGTAGCAGATAGGAGGAAACCCCGGCTTGATTATGGTAACTATTGGTTCGGCGTAGCAATGCCCCATGCAGCCGACCTCAATTACGGGGCAGTCAAGCCTTTGCTTTTTAAGCTCGTCTCTTATTGCCCGGACTACTTCCAGAGCCCCGGCGGCCCGGCCACAGGTGGCTGCGCCTACCATAATCGCTGGTTTGCCACTATCCCGGAGTTCCCGCCATCGGGATTGGGCTTGGCTCTTTATCTCGCGGAAGGTTGAGGCCACACTTTGATGCCTGGTTGCTTTCACCGGCTTTCTTCAGCCTGCCTCTCCTTTTCCAGCTTAAACGAGAGCAGGATTCCATCTACTTTGGTGGGTTCAACCTTACCCTGTGGCTTATTATCGACCACAGTTACTGGCGCCATAACACAGCAGCCTACACAGGCGACAGTATCCAGATCGAACTCACGGTCAGGGGTGGTCTGTCCTCGGTCAATATCCAACCTTCTCTTCCAGGCATCCAGTGTGATGTAACCACCCTTCATGTGGCAGGCTGTGCCTAAACATACCCTTACCGAGTGCTTCCCAAGAGGAATGAGTCGGAACTGATTGTAAAAGGTGACCACGCTATAAACATCTATCTCTGGCATATCAAGAAACTGGGCAATTTGCAGCATAGCTTCCCGGGGAAAATAGCCAAGCTCGCCCTGAACCTTTTGCAGGATGGGGATAAGATTCCCTCTTTTTCTACCAAACCTATTTAGAATTCGCCTTGTTTGTTGTTTGACTTTAGCCTGTTCCTCAGTCATTACCATCGCCACCTAACTGCCGGTTAAATTATATGATAGCGAGCATATCTATGCAAGCCATTACCAACTCTGGCACATATACCTCGAGGTTTGTCAGCAAAGCATGTATGAAAAGGCGAGGTGGGGTTTTTAGAGTAGAATTTGCTGGAAAAAGCCCTCTTGTTTTGGAGTCGGTGGTGCTGCCTTGACTTCAAATGTGCCGGCTAAACCGTCAACACTTACCGTATAGGTCCCGGCAGCATCCTCGGCTATGGTGAAGGTTACTGTTTGGCTAGACCCACCAGCCAGGGTTACCTCTTCAGTAGCTACCACTGCTTCGTCTATCTTAAGGGTTACTTCATGAGTGCCCTTGGCATCATCAGCGTTGACAACAACAACACTGATGGTTACCCTTTCTCCAATATCAACCTCTGCAGGAGTAACATGGAGCGCACTCACGACAAAAGTGGCTGGTGTTCCTAAAGTAGTCAAGGTATACTCGTCAGATACTGCCAGGTTATCGGCTCTATCTCTGGACATGACCTTATAGTGATAGGTGGTAGCCGGGGTCAGGTCACTCAGGTGAATATGATGGTGAATGACCATTTCTTGGTCTAGCTCTGAGAACATGTGTAGAGCGGACCAGTAGTCCACCTGACTATCACTAAGTTCTTGGGTTGTCCAGTAGATATCAGCACTGGTGTTGGTAACATTAGCCACCGAGATATTTGAAAGTCTGGGCGGTGCTGAAAACCACAGTGAGGCACCAACTGCTACCACCAAAACGAAAGCAAGGAAAACCCCATACCAGCTTTTCCGGCTCATGAAAAGTACCCTATTTAGAGCTAATATACCTCGAAGGCGTTATATGTTGCTCTTTTGTCTCTATATTAGCACCAAAAGGGACAGTTGCCAATAAGGGGATGGACGAAGCTAGAAGACTTAGATTCTTATGGTTCCTTCCAATAGACTCTAGCTGTATCTAACCTGAAGCATAAGAGTTGCTCTCCGCTCCACAGCGAAACCTTGAGTTCATAGTCACCACTAGGGATGTCCCCGATGGATTGTAACCGCAGCGTTTGTTGCTTGTATTCCTTGTAGTGTAGTTCCATATCTAGAGGAACCTCCTCCACTTTCCCTGCAATCTCAACAATTGCCTTGTCCAGACGGACAGGCTGGGGAATGAAGCTTTTGATGTCAAAGGCTACCCACTCAAGCCCCCAGTTCTTCTCGGGCGGTCTCCTGTGCCACCCGTGTCCCATGCTGGCTGGCATCACCATCCCATAGAAAGGCTCAGGCGGCGACACTTCAACAGTAACGGCTGGTATTAGAGCAGGTTCAGATTTCTCTTCAACCTCTATATCAGCAATATCACAGGATGCCACCAGGACACATATTGCCGCTAACAACACCACAGCGATTTTGAGCCATACCATTTTCATCTCTGTTTTACCCCTTTACTATCTACTTCCATTGTCGTGGGGCGAGATTAAATGCCCATAAAACTGGTGTTTAAATTTTGTTAGAATTTGGCGGAATAGATTTGAGATATTGGGCACGGCTGGCGGCGGTGAGTCTCCGCAGAAGCGGATGATGACTCCACCCCCTAAATTAAGCCTGCGCGACTCTCAGGCTATTGACATTAAGTAAAGAATTGTTTATTGTTCATAATCAAAAGGGGAGGTTGATAAATGCAAGCATATTGTATGAAGTGCCGAGCCAAAAGAGAGATGAAGGATGCCAAGAGCATAACTATGAAGAATGGTAAGCCGGCGACTCAGGGTGTGTGCCCCGTATGTGAGACCAAGATGTTCAGGATAGGAAAGAGCTAAAGCTAGTATCAGAGCTATCAGGATTACCGGAGAGGCTGGGTATCTGCGAACAGGTATCCAGCCTTTTTGTTATCGAGGACACATTATGGACAACCGTACAGCAGTGGGGTGAAAGTTATAATCAAAAGGCGGGATGCCATTTGCCCGATTACAGCTGAGACACTGGTTAAGAGAGGTGTTTCCTTAAAATAAATTCATGCTCAAGTATCTCTCACCTCTATCTGGTAAGATGGTGACAATAGTTTTACCTTCTCCTGACCTCTGGGCAACCTCTAATGCAGCGAAGACATTGGCACCTGAAGAAACGCCAACCATCAATGCCTCCTCTTTTATCAATCTCCTTGTCATATCCAATGCGTCGTTGCTATTTACTTTAATCACTTCATCTACCAGGTCCATATTCACCAAACTTGGGATAAATCCTGGGCCAATTCCCTGTATTATGTGTGAGCCAGGCTTTCCCCCACTCATTACCGCTGATTCTGCAGGCTCTACGGCAACAATTTTTACATCGCGATATACTCCCTTTAAGGCTTCGGCAACGCCCATTAACGTGCCACCAGTACCAACTCCAGCCACAAAAACATCAATTCTATCGCCTATTTCTTCCAAAATCCTCTTGCCTGTAATCTCTCTATGAGCGGCAATGTTATCAGGGTTATCGAATTGCCTTGGTAACCAAGCATCTTGATTTTCCCTAGCTAGCTGCTGAAGTCTGTCAAGGGCTCCGACAAAACCTTCCTTTTCCGGGGTTAAGACAATCTCAGCACCAAAAGCTTGCATCATCTGTCTTCTCTCTTTGCTCATATGCTCCGGCATGACCGCCACAAATTTGCAACCTTTTAAGGGGGCGAGCATAGCAAACGAGATGCCAGTATTGCCGCTTGTAACCTCTATTATCTTGCTTCCTGGTTTCAACATGCCTTTCTTCTCGGCCACGTCAATCATATACAGAGCCATTACATCCTTTATGCTACCACTTGGATTTAGGGCTTCCAATTTGGCTAGAATAGTTGACTTAGTGTTGTTTACTCTAGCCAGTTCCACAACGGGAGTGTTTCCCACCAGGTCTAATATGCTTTTCGCCATTTTAGCTCCTTTATTGAAGGTTTAAGAGACATGGTGATAACAGGGGAAAACTGTCTCCAAGCAAAAGTTCACCATGGACTTGCTTAGTTTAATCCACTCACCCCCTTGGGGGCAAGTAGTATTAGGTATTATGGGTGAAAGTACCGTTTGTATTTCTTGACGCCTATGGATTTTTGTGATAGTATAAATCTTGTTGACTATTTTAGTCAACAAGGCAGGGTTGGTCTCGGTGAAGCTTTCCACTAGAGCAAGGTATGGAACCAAGGCACTTCTGGAGCTAGCCCTTCACTGGAGTGAGGAGCCGGTTCTACTCAAAGATATTGCCCAAAGGCAACAGATTCCACTGCCGTATCTGGAGCATCTAATCGGCCCTCTGGTACGGGCGGGGATAGTAAAGAGCACCCGGGGAGTTCGGGGTGGAGTCTGGCTACTTAAGCCTCCCAGGGAGGTTATACTCAGCGAGGTAATCCAGCTCCTTGAGGGCTCGATTGCTCTAGTAGAGTGTGTGGATAATCCTGAGACTTGCCCTCGTTCTGAGCTTTGTGTGACCCATGAAGTTTGGGATGAGGTTAAAGAAGCAATAAGCAAGGTTTTAGAATCTGTAACCCTGCAGGACTTGGTTGAGCGCCAAAGGCAGAGGGGGCGACCTGATGTGCTGAACCATCCACAATCCCTGGGAGAGGGAAAACGATAAAACATAAATGGAGAGGAGGTAGAACATGCGAGAGAAGGTGGAGGCAGTCCTAGACCAAATAAGACCTGCTTTGCTGGCAGATGGTGGTAATGTCCAGCTAGTAGATGTCAAGGAGGGTGTGGTCACAGTGAGACTCATCGGTGCCTGTGGTGGCTGCGCAATGGCAACCATGACCCTGCGCCACGGGATCGAGCGGATGCTTAAAGAACAGGTGCCCGAGGTTAAGGAAGTGGTAGCTGTTTAGGTACCTCATGAAGTACTTGTTAATGGACAGTCATGCCAGCTTCTTGCTCACGGTTTAGATACCAAGTTGAAGGTCAGCGACCAGAGGCCGGGCTAAAAGTCAAACTGAGGGTTATCAATGTGGCAAGCGGAGAAACAAGAGTTTGCCAATTTGAGAAAACCAAAATCTGGGACTGGAGTAATGCAGGATTGGTGAGAGTTGTTGATGAGCTGCAAATCACAAGATGGCCAAGAGTAAAAAAGTAGCTTTGCGTTGTCGAAAATGACAGGTAATCAATAATAATCTGATGGAGGTTAACCGTGAGAGTGGCGATAGTTCCACGTATGGTAGAATTGAGGGTCATGGTTAATCCTACCGGGGAAGTGACCTGGGGGCCGCCCTCCGCTATTTCGCCTTGGATGTATGCCCCTTGGCGGGACGCTCAAAGGAAAGGAGTTATCGAAATGGAGGTGGAAGGCGAGACGTTAAGAGCACTGCTGACCCAAGTATCAGATCGATATAAGCAAGTGAATGTTGATTTTGACCCTATTGACCCCAGGACTAATGATGTAGACTTTGACTATGACGTTCTTATTAATGGTAAGAATTATGAAGTTGTGCCTTATGGCCTTGGTGTAAAGCTAACAGACGGCGACGAAGTGCAGATTAAGATGGTTTGGCGGTGGGACGGTTAAACGACACCGGAGGAAAAGGTGCTTGACCGAAGCGAACTCATCAGGTACAATCGGCAACTGGCAATTCCAGATTTCGGGGAAGAGGGGCAGGAAAAATTAAAAAGCTCCCATGTTATAATTGCTGGCATGGGTGGGCTGGGCTGTGCTTCGGCTACCTATCTAACTGCTGCTGGTGTCGGACGTGTTACCATCGTTGATTTTGATAGTGTGGAATTGTCCGATCTGAATCGTCAGATTCTCTATTGGGAAGAGGACATAGGAGAGAAGAAGGTAGTAGTTGCTCAAAGAAAATTGTCCAAATTAAATCCTGCGGTAGAAATTATTCCTATCTTTGCCAAGCTAACAGAGGAGAATGTCTTCAGCATCATCGACGGGGCTCGAGTAGTAGTGGACGGCTTAGACAATTTAGCCACCCGGCTTGTGGTAAACTCGGCATGTGTTAAGCATAAGATACCGTACGTCTATGGCGGTGTCTCACGCCTAAGGGGTATGCTCACTACCATCATCCCCGGAAAAACCCCCTGCTTAGCCTGTGTTTATCCCAAAAGATCTCAGCGGGGAGGAGGCCTCGGCATTCTGGGTGTAGTTCCGGCATTGATAGCAAACTTACAAGCTTTGGAGACTATTAAACTAATTATCGGCCATAGCCCATCATTGGCCGGGAGACTGCTCTTGTTTAACGGTGAGGAGCTTGGGTTCCGGGTTTATGGCATAAATAAAAACGAAAGCTGTGAGGTTTGCTCCCAGGCTTCTGGGCTGGAAAAAGCCCAATAAACGCAGGAGACAAGGGTGGAGAAGGCTGAACACTTTACTGCCACCAGAATTAAAGGCAGGAGCGAATGGCACAAATGGTAGCTCAATTCTTTATTGTATTTAGGGATTATCTTATCGAGGTATTGCCCTTTCTGGCTATAGGTTTCCTTCTGAGCGGGTTAATCCACGAATTTGTTCCCTCAGGATGGGTGGAGAGACACCTCGGTGGGAAGGGGATAAAGCCGCTCCTCTATTCTACCCTTGCCGGAACAGCCCTCCCTATCTGCTGCTTGGGTTCCCTCCCAGTAGCAATCAGCCTTCACCAAAAGGGGGCGAGATTAGGCCCAGTTTTAGCTTTCCTGGTAGCAACCCCAGCCACTTCCGTAACCGCCCTTCTCGTTTGTTATGCCCTCCTGGGGATAAAATTTACCGCGTTCATATTCTTAGCCGTAATTTTGATGGGGCTGGTCATGGGCGCTATTGGAAACCTTATCAGGTTCGAGCCACGGGGTGGGGTAGGGGAGCTGGTCACAGACCCTGTCTGTGGGATGGGTGTGGATACGGCGAAGGGATTAAAAACAGAATACGGGGGCAGGAGTTATTACTTTTGCTCTCCCCATTGCCAAACAGCTTTTGAGACGGAAGCTGACAGATATACCACTGAGGGTGAAACTGTGAGGAGCATCAAAAGAGGATTGCTCTCTGCTTTGAGGTTTGGCTTTGTGGATATGGTCAAGGGAATCGGGCCGGGGTTGCTTTTAGGCCTGGCTCTGGCAGCCTTGGTGGCAGCAATTACCCCGGTGGGCAAATTTGTCGGAGATTATTTTAGCGGTGGCTTTGGGTATGGGTTCAGCCTTATCTTTGGACTTATGATGTATATTTGCTCCACTGCCAGCGTTCCCCTGGTGGATGCCTTTGTCTCACAGGGGATGAACATCGGTGCCGGGATGGTGCTACTTCTGGTGGGTCCGGTTACCAGTTGGGGGACAATCCTGGTGCTACGGAAGCAGTTTGGCGCCAAGATTCTGGTAGCCTATTTGGTGGTTATCAGCACCATGGCTCTGGCTCTGGGCTAGTGCTTTTCCATGATATAGGCACAAAGAAGGGAGGAAATTGTAGAAGTTTGGTACTCGTGGTTGAGGGTGGGGCTAATGAGGGCTATAATTTCTAAGGGAAAGGAGGTAAAGAGATGAAGATTGTGCGATTGTGTCGTGAAGGTTCGTGTTGCCCCGTAGTTAAGATAACGGATTCACGAGTGGAAATAGGCGAGAAGGATAACACCTGTGTTCTTACCAAGGCACAGTGGGAGACCCTTAAGGAGAAGATACTGAAGAAAGAACTCTAATAGGGAAAGTCTGGAATCAAGCCCACAGCCCCACCCGGTCAAAGAGAATGCTTAATGAAACAAGGGTGACAATCCAATTAGGTGCAAAAATTTTTTGAGAAAGGCGGTTACAAAGTAATGTGATACACCATATCACTCGCAGCAGCGATAATCACAACTATCCAAATGGCGTCGCAAAAAGGGGAACAAGGTTTGGTGGCTTAATTTGATGCTTTACGGAGGCGCTCTGTTCGGAGTAGTAGACCATATTTGGAATGGCGAGCTATTCCTCATTTCTGAGAGCATTACTATGGACTTATTCTTGGGATGCGCAATCACTGCCACCATATTTGCTTGCTGGGGCATAATCCTTGCCTTAGCCAGAATAAGCCCGACCTTTGCAGCGCATATCCAGTAATGCCAAGGGAGACAGAAATTCGTAGTTGTGGGATGACAGGTGATGAGTGGTAGTCCTCTTTCTTTATTAGCACCATTTGTTGGCTGCTGCCCATGCTTTTGCCGGGTCAGACATTTATCTTATAGTTAAACCCCGCCGTTGGGCTCTGGAGGGGCAGAGATTCTGGCAGGAGCTTGTCTCTGAACCAGAGACTACAGAGAGGGATAGGACATGAAGGAGCCAAGCGAGATAATTATATTTATTACTACCAGCACCAAAAATGAAGCTCACAGGATAGCTGACTTGCTGCTTAATGAAAGGAAAGCAGCCTGTGTGAATATCGTGCCCAGGATTAGCTCACTCTTCTGGTGGCAGGACAAGGTTGATTCAGCTCAGGAGAGCCTTCTAATCGTCAAAACCGAAGCATCAGTATTAAATGAAATTGTTAGATTGGTTAGGGGGCTTCACAGCTATGATGTTCCTGAAATAATCGCCTTGCCCATTATCGGTGGCAATCCGGATTATCTGGAGTGGATAGGTAAAGAGATAAAATAAATTATCGAGAAATTGGTTGAAGATAGCCATGGCTGAAATTCCAATGGAACGAACAATCAAAGTCCATTTTTTTACAGGGAAGAGCAAAGAGGTATCTGTTGAGGAGGCAAAGAAAATTTTGGAGGAGATCTACAATGACCCTCTTGGTGGGCTCGTAGCCGATGGGAAGACCAACGAGGTTATTTGGCAGATAGGCCCAGATGTAGAAGAAATTATTGTTTTAGAAATGATGCTTGGTGGGGGTTAGCATATTATAAGGGGGCAATAAATGTAATGCTTACTAGAAGTGAACTGGCGAGGTATGATAGGCAAATAATGGTTAGGGGATTCGGGGTGGAAGGACAGGAGAAGCTCAAGCAGGCAAGAATCTTTATTGCCGGTGCTGGGGGGCTCGGCTCTGCGGCAGCTACATACCTGACGGCAGCCGGGGTAGGGATGATACGGGTAGTTGACCATGACATGGTAGAGCTTAGTAATCTGAACCGGCAGGTTTTGCACTGGGATGAGGACATAGGCAAGAAGAAGGTTGATTCGGCTACCGAGAAGCTCAAGAGGCTGAACCAAGAGGTGGAAGTAGAAGCTATAGCGGAGATGGTAACCGAAGCCAATATTTCTCAGCTTGTGGCTGGCTTTGACTTAATCGTCGATGCCGTGGATAACCTACCGACCAGATATCTACTAAATAAGGTGGCACTGGAGAAAAATATTCCCCTTTTTCACGGGGCAGTCTATGGCTTTGAGGGAAGGGCAATGACTATAATCCCGGGCGAAACAGCCTGTCTGAGATGCGTGTATCGGGGAGTCGTCCCCGGGGAGAAATTCCCGGTGATTGGGGTTACACCAGCAGTTATCGGCTGTATCCAGGCAACGGAGGTGATAAAGTACATCGCCGGAATTGGTCAACTACTAACCAATAGACTACTGGTCTACGATGGGCTGAATATGAAATTTACCGAGTTTAGGCTAAAGAAAGACCAAAATTGCGAGCATTGTGGTCATCTAGCGAGGGGCAAGAAATGAGTGTAAGAGTAAACGTTCACCCCAATTTGTATCAGTTTACTAATGACCAGGCAATAGTCGAGGTCAATGGTAGCACCGTTGGTCAATGCCTCGATGACTTAGTTAAGCAACTTCCCCAGATTAGGCAGGGGCTGTTTGGTAAAGATGGTAAATTGCTCAACTATGTTGATATCTATGTTAATCTGGAGAGCTCCTACCCAGAGGAACTAGCTAAGCCGGTTAAGGACGGAGACGAGCTTCATATAACACTTATAATTGCCGGAGGGTAGATTAAGGCAAATCTCAACAGCTGGCTAGGTGTTAATCCTGCAGACCAGTTGACCAACCCAGTAGCAGACAAAGGAGACCGAAGCTCCCATCAGGACATATTCTATGATGGTCTTTAGAGCTTCGTTTTTCCTCCTGATTCGGTTAACAAAGTAACCCAGAAAAGCCAGTATCACCATGCCAACAAGCCCGGAAACAATAATAGCCTGGGTTAAAGGCAAAAATAAAACTGGTATTGCCAAGATGAAAAAGACAATTATAGTGGACAGGAAACATAGAATTGTAGATTTCCAGACCTCCCTACGGGTGTGATATTCCTCGGTCTCCTCAGACACATGGAAACCGGCAGCATTGCCAAGGGCATCCGCCAAGCCACAGGTAATGATGCCAACCAGGAGTATCAACCTGCTATCTGTAGCCGATAAGCCCATCAATATCCCTAAAGCAACAATGACGCCTTCCATCATGCCAAAGGTTGCCCCTTGAAGCCCTTCCCGAACAGTAATCATTTTCTTTATCTTAGCTGAGTCTTTGACCAATACCTTATCCTCCCACCGATGGACTATTCTTGCTAGATTACCTTCCTGGACAGCAGGCGACTACAATTTCTATACTTTCAACGTCTTCGCCACCTCTACCATCGGTTACAGTAACGGTAATAGTATAGGTTCCATAGGCATTAGGGGCAACCCAGGTAACAACCGCCTCTTCTCCAGTTATATTGCCTCCATCGGCTGACCAGATATAGTCTAATTTATCCCTATTTCGGTCTCGGGCAGTGCACTCAATAGTGGAGGTCATAGCCATCCTTACCTGCTGCTGCTCCGAAGTCAGACTATCAATAACCGGAGGCTGGTTAACTGCTACGCCAATGGTTAGTTGCGTTGTCGCTTCACCACCCCTACCATCGGTTACTTTAACCGCAATGGTATAATCACCAGGTGCGGTGGGTGCCGTCCAGGTAACAACAGGTTCTTCCCCAGAGATACTGCCTCCATCGGCTGACCAGCTATAGCTTAATTGGTCCCCGTCCGGGTCTGAGGCAACACATTTGACCTGGCAGCTATCTGAGGGGCTAACCTGCCCTTTACTGGGGGTAAGGCTGGAGATGAGAGGAGGTTGATTAGGTGGCGTACAGCCGCCAATAAGAAGGGCGGCTACAACCAAGATGATTAGACTGGCTAGCCACTTTGGCTGACCGGGAACCAGTTTTATCATATATCCTGTCCTCCTTTTCGTTTAATAAACCAGGGGCGAAAACTTAAAAAGCCACCGGGGTAAAACAATAATATGATTAGGGCCAGGCAAAAAAGCACAACATCAAGGCATAGCGCCTGCAATGGTGAAATGCTCCCCAGCCATTCCTCCCAGATACCAAAACAATGGGCACATTGAGGAAACTGCTCTATGCCCTGGCTTAATGCCCAGGAATTATTAGCCATAAATCCAGCAGTGAGGGGAAGGGACAAACCAGCGGCTATCCTGGGGAACACGCCAATAAGCAGAAGCACTCCCAAGGTTAGCTCAACCCAGGGGAGGCAATAACCAATAAAATAGGCTAATGGGGGTGTCCAAAAGGACTGAAGTAAGGCATCAATAAATTCAGTCTGCCCTGGTAGCTTACCTGAGCCAGATACCAATAGAGTTAGTCCCAAAAATAAACTTGAGCCTAAAATCACAGAGCGCTTTGCCATCTGCTTTTCAACCTGTTGTTTTATAAGGGCGCTATCCAGAAATTACCGCAAGTACTAGACAGAGCGGCGAACCTTTATTATTTCAGCCAGGATGCTGACGGCTATCTCCTCTGGGGTCTGAGCATTTATTTCCAAGCCGATGGGGGTATGGACTCTATCCAGCAGCCTTTTAGAGATTCCCTTAGCTAGCAGGTGGGAGAATATAGCCTCGGTTTTGGCTTTGCTACCTATCATGCCGATATATTTAGCCTGGGTGCCTACTGCCCATTCTAATACCATATCGTCATACTGATGACCTCGGGTAACAATCACTATGTAACTTGATTTATCTATTTTTAGCTTTGAAAATGATTGGGTGAAGTCCTCAGCCAGGACGATGTCGGCTTCAGGGAATCGAGCGGAATTGGCGAATTCAGCCCGGTCATCAATCACCGCAATTTTGAAGCCAAGAAGTTTGCCGAGCTTAGCCAGTGGTAGCGAAATATGACCGCCGCCAAAGAGGTATAGAGTGGGCGGGGTCAGAATAGGCTCAATAAACACCTCTAACTCCCCACCACAGAGCATCCCTTTCTCCTCTACTTTTTTGGCGGTTAAGCTGATGTGGAGTCGCTTTGGCTTGCCTTGCCCTATTACTTTAACGGCTTCCTCAATTACTTGAGCTTCCAAGCTACCGCCACCTATGGTGCCAAGGATGCTACCGTCAGCCTTGACCAGCATCTTGGCTCCTTCTTCTCTGGGTGTGGAGCCGGTGGCTGAGACTATAGTGACCAGCGCTGCCGCTTCACCCTCAGCCTTGAGCCTGACTATTTCCTGGTAGATGTCAGTCATCTTATATCCCCCTTAAACATTGAACCGCATCAGTATCGCCTCTAAAACTCCCCCGGCAATTGCCCTCATTTTGTCTCTAATAGCATAGCAGATAGCCCTATCGTTTACCGAGTCAATCTCAATGAGCTTGCTACCTTCCGATACTCTTACCCCGTTTCTCATAAGACCACGCAGTATGCCGCTTATCGGCGCCTGCATCGGCTGCTCCCCAACCCAACCTACAATCTGATGGATGTCGACGGAGTCACCAATCTGCTTGCTTGTGGTAAAAATGCCTGCCTGAGGTGCCCAGACTACCCTTTCTTTAGTAAGCCCACCTATAGCTACCGGGGTTCCCGTATTCTTCTCAGCCTCGCCTTTAAGGATTACCTTGCCCAAGCTCTCGCTGTTGTTCGTCTCCACAACCATATGAACATCTCGCCCTGCTTGGAAGCCGGAACCCAGTCCGATTACTAAGGGGGCGTCAGTAATCTTTGTTCCCAGGTTTCTTTTTGCCATTATAGCATCAACCAATACATGAGGGTTAAGGGCGTCCCTTATCGATGCCTCTGGGTTGACTATGATAGGTATCTCGCTTTCCTGCCATACCTTGAGAATCTCATTGGCAGATTTAACCTGCCTGGCTACTACCCCCTCGACTTCCTTTTTCCCATCATATATCGCCTCGCAAAAGGCAACTCCCCGGCTGACTGCCAGGGGGTGAGGGGTTTCAGTCATACAAACTCGAAAGTGGGCACGGGCTAACCTATGGGCTACTCCACTGGCTACCTCCCCACCCCCTCTAATCAGGACGACTAAATGGGTTAATTGCATACTCATTTTTCTGCTTCCACCTGACTCTGATGACACTGTGCTTCTTCACCAATCCCACAAATTTAGTTATCTACTCTATGATTTTAGTGCCTCCCCGCTTCAATTATCAAGTTGACCGGGAATCTAATTGAATATTGCATTAACCAAACTCCTGAATCTACCAGGGGATGAACAGCCTTTGTATATAATTCCTGTAGGCAGGAAGCAGGTTAATATGATATGATAATATGTTGTAAAAGACAGGCAGGTTCACCATATGATATCCAGGGAAGAAGGAAAGACTAAAATGAATGAGGAGCTGGAGGCGCTTGTCGTAAGTGAGAGGGAACTGGATAGAAAGTTGGTGGCTGAAATTCTGTCACCGTACGTGAGGCTTGACAAGGATGCCTGCGACATTCGCCCTTTAGAGGCATGGCTTGGTCTTAGAACCGATTTGAGGATTTTGGTGTACCTTCTGGCGAGGAAAGCCATGGTAGCCCTTGGATTTGGTTCAAAGGCGGAGGGGGCGACAGCGAGCGAAATCGCGCTCGATATGAACCTCGAACAGGGCACAGTTAATCCTGCGCTGAGAAAGATGCGCAGCGAAGGAGCTCTGGAGCGAGCAAAGGATCGTAGATACTTCGTGCCCAACCATGCCGTTGAGAGAATCAAAGGCATGATTAGCAAGCAGTAACAGCCGAGGTTCGAACCCCTTCACCCGCTCCACAGCTTAAAATGATATAGTGCCCGCCTCTATTCGCTTATCAGGCCAGACTCTAATGCCCTGGGCTAATCTATTATTTCTTCCCACAACAACATTATCGCCCAAGACGCAATTGTCGAGAACCTGGCTCCCTTCCTGGATATAGCTATGAGAGGCAACGATGCAATTTCTTAGCACCGCTTTTTTGCCCACCTTCGAGTCGTGCCATTGTATTGCCCCTTCGACAATAGCACCTTCAGCAACCTCACATCGTGGTCCAAGAACGGCAGGTCCCCTCACCTCCACCCCCCTGGCAATGACACAGCCCTCGCCGATGAGCACCGGACCTTCGATCTCGGCTGAGGGATGAATGGTGCTATTACTGCCGATTTGGACATCCTCATTGACATTGCCCCAATAGGAGGATAAAGAAGGAGCTTTGCCTAAGAGGAGGTCGTGGTGTACCTTGAGGTATTTTTCCGGTGTGCCTATGTCAATCCAGTAGGTGTCAGAGGGATAGCTCAAGATAGGCTCACCCATCCTGAGGAGCAGAGGGAAAAGATGATGCTCAAACATGGAGGGGGTTGAGGGGGGGATGTAGCTTAAGACTTCAGGCTGGAGGATATAGATGCCAGCATTGATCATATTGGTGGTGACTTGTTGCCAGCTGGGCTTTTCCACAAAGCGTTTTACCATACCCTTGGCATTAGTCTCTACCACACCATATATAGTGGGATTGTCTACCGGGGTCAGGGCAATGCTCACCTTGGGTTTTATTTCCCGGTGGAGGCTCATCATAGCAGTGAGGTCTATACCGGTCAGGACGTCACCATTGAGGACAAAAAATGGCTCATCCAAGAAAGCCTCAGCGTTTTTAACTGCACCCGCAGTGCCCAATGGCTGCTCCTCTATGAGGTAAGTCAAATGGACGCCCAATTCAGCGCCATCACCGAAGTAGCTTTGGATGCGGTCAGGAAGGTAGTTCATGGCCAGGATGATATCTCTTATACTGTGCTCTTTGAGATACCGTATCAGGTATTCCAGAAAAGGTCTATTCAGGATAGGCACCATTGCCTTTGTTATATTGCAGGTTAAGGGGCGTAGCCTTGTTCCTTCCCCACCCACCAAGATGACTGCCTTCATTGTTTCTCTTCCCCTATAGATGAAATATGGGGGTGGGCGGATTTGAACCGCCGACCACCTGAACCCCATTTACAGGCTCGGTGTGCCACCTGATAGCATAATGCCTCGTCTAGTCTGGCGCAAGCCTAAGTAG
>Ga0209986_10002297_pt1 | contig 17587 bp, 9 predicted proteins | sample BlataG_FD_183168 | JGI IMG/M metagenome (GOLD analysis project Ga0209986, IMG submission 183168) | Deep subsurface microbial communities from Black Sea to uncover new lineages of life (NeLLi) - Black_00105 metaG (SPAdes) (version 2) | ecosystem: Environmental > Aquatic > Marine > Oceanic >...
GCAGGAATGACAGGCTCAGGCAATCGGCAATTACTAAATAGAATCGGTATGATTGGTTAATTGTGGGTTTTAGATTCCTCGGCCTTGCTCGGGACATCCGCTTCGCCCCGGCCTGCACATTTGAGCGTGCAACGGACATTGAGGTGTGCGTCTGACTACCGGCATGGGTCTGGAGGGGTTTTGTTTGTGTACTTGGGGTGTCCGTCAAGTTTGTAGGTAAAAATAGCCCTCCAATAGGTGCATTTTTGGTAAATTAGCTTAAAATTTACCTAAAAATGTTCCTGCCCAATCGTGAAGATTCCCATTATCGCGATTCCACAACAGGCTGAAACGGCTGTTGCGATCAACGACCATTCACGACCGGGGCCGCCGCTCGCCAATAGCCGTGAGTTCGACGTTGATGCACAGCCAGCTGCTTCCGTCCGGCCTGATAGGCCCGGTACGAATCATGGCCCAGCAGAAATAGTAGGCATAATGAGACTGACAATTGCACTAGTCATTCTAATCCCAGCTTATTAAAGGAAGATATGTAATGGATTGCAGAGCGTTTTTGAACGGTTGTTTTGCCGGACTTGCCGTCACTGGAGCCGTTGGTTCGCTTGCCGGCTGTAGCGAGGGGTTTTATACCAAAAACAATTCAAAGAAACCCAATGTGTTGCTCATTATCTGCGACGATCTCAATGACTGGGCGCTGCATCCACTTGGGCACCCAAAAGCAAAGACACCGAATATGGACCGTCTTCGGCACAAGAGCCTGAGCTTCACCGATGCCCATGTTGCCGTGCCAGTGTGCGGCCCCTCGCGCAAATGCCTGTTTTCGGGATTGTATCCCCAGACTATAAAGGATTACGGTTTTGCCGCGTGGAAGCCAACTCCTTTGCTTAAGGGCTGCACGCCTCTGCCGCTCCATTTTCGCAACAACGGGTATAATGCCTACGGCACAGGCAAGTTGCTGTATGAGGGCGCCGGCGGGGGTCACTTGCTAAAATCGGCAATTCAGGCTTACGGATTGGCCCGCGGGAAGGTCGATGCTCCACTGGCCCGGCTTGTCGCGTGTGACCCTCTCTCGATATTTGGGGTTGGCGGCATTCACGAAACGCAAGTCAATGCCAAATCGCAGCTTCACCGACTGGGCCCGTTCGGAGCGCAACGTTACCTTGACGTGTCCCAGCGTCTTGTTCCAGTGCAACTGCTCGACCACTATACCCCCGCGCGCCAGAACCCCTCGCAACGTGCCGCGTCTGAATTTGTCCTGCGGCAGGGCGGGAAGTAACTCCACAAGACCCGGTTCCGAATAGACCAGCATTTCCGTCAGGACCGCGGGCATGCTGAACGTCGAATCGAGGTTATAGATTCGCGGGCCGGGATTGTGGCATGTGATAAAACTCGTATTTACGAAGGGAAGTTGGGCGAAGGTGCTCAACATGCGCCACATCAGGCGGGCGTTTTTGAGTCGGGCCGCTACGAAACTGATGTGCATAAGCCCGTGCGCCGAATTATTCCCCAGCCCGGCTTCGAGCCGCTTCTCCATCGCCACGCGAGCGGCCTCGAAGAGCTTCGGTGTTCGCTCGGGTGAAATCTCAAGCCCCGGATAAATACCGTACAGGTGAGAGCTGTGCCGATGATTGTACTTGTCGCCCAATCCCGGATAGGCCCACTCGGCCAGGGCGCCGTCGGAGTTAATGACATAGTCCGGCAGTTTTGCCAGCAGCTTTTCCCAACGCGGTATATTGTCCTTTTCGATGTCGAGTTCGCGGCAAGCGGCGATCAGGTTGGTCAGCACCTCGCGGCAGATGGCAATCTCTCCGGTCGCGTTGGGCACCACGTTCGTGCTCTGTTCAGCCGGCGTCATCACAGGCGTATTTTCAGGTGAGATGGATGGGTAGAAGACAACGTGCCCGTTCAATTCCGGATACTTTTTCAGGAAATCGTCGTAGAAGTCGGCGGCGTCCTTGAGCATCGGCACCGCATGCTTGCTTAAAAACTCACGGTCCTGGGTGAAGAGATAGTGGTCGTAGAGGTAGCTCGCCAGCCATCCCACGCCTCCGGTCCACGGATATGTCGGCATCAGCACGGCGCCATGGCGCCATCCCTGGCACAGATCCGTCACTGCGCCGCGGCATCCATACAACATCCTGGCGTTCTTTCGCCAGTCATCGAGGTTCCGTTCAAGAAAAGAAGTGTAGGTGTCCATGACCTCGGGCAGATTTCCCTGGGCTGCCGCCGAGATGGCGAGATTCAGGTTGGCGTCGAACGTATAGCGGCCGTCCCAGGGCGGATTCCACTCGTTGCCCCAGAGGCCCATCAAGGTTGGAGCCAGTTCACCCGTGGCACCACAGATCAGTGCATAGCGGCCCACTGCGTGCATCAGTTCGAAGAACTCGGCGAGGGACTTGCCCTGTAAAGCCTGGGCGATAAGAGCCTCGCTCGAAGGTATCGTTTCCGGACGGCCGCCCAGGTCGAGTGTTACGCGGTGGAACATCTCGCCATGCACGGCGGCGTGGGGCGTGAGCAATTTCTCGTATTCGCCAGGCAGCTTCGACAATGCCAGTCGCAACGCCGCCCGGTCCGCTCCGGCGGCATCATCCAGGTATTCAAACCGCATGAGGACCAACACGTTTTTTGCGTTAATGATCTCCAGTCGCTCGTTTTCCACTGCGCGTGTTTGCCCGCCAGTCATTATCACGCGGGCCAGGGCATGGTAGCCCTCTGGCTTCTTTTTTCCCATGTTTCGCCCGTACGTCGCATGGTAGTACATTTCCGCGTCGTCATGAACGATGCTGACGGCAGCCACGTCCCCTTCCAGTTTTCCCGGGGCCTCGGCCAGTCGGAGGGTTGCATTGATGAGTGAGCCCGTCGGTGCAGTAAGTTCCATGGCGATGATGTCGTGGGTTCGCGAAACGAAGACTCGCCGGACCCAGTCGCCCCGGTTGTCCGTCCAGAAGACAGAGATTTCACCGGTCTCCAGGTCCGTTTCCCGCCGGTATCCGATGGGTGTGCCGTCACTTTCCGTAGAGACGTGCATATGAAACCCGGGGTGCGTTCGATCGTACCGCGGACGTCCACCCCTGAACTGTTCGCCGTACAGCTTGCGATTTTTCTTTTTCACTTCCTCGACAATGTACATATCCGCGTCGAGATACCGCCCGGCCTGCGCTATCTTCTTCGCCATCTTCCAGGCCTCGCGAAGATCGGGCGTCTGCGGCTTGTAATCATTGCCCACCGTCCAGAGTTTTTCGTGGTTGACGATTACGCAATCATCCAGGGGAAGCCCCATAACCATGATGCCGGTGGAACCATTGCCGCTGATCATAGCGTCTTCCCACCGCAGGGGCGGTTTGGTGCTGCTCACTCTTGTTGGTATCGTCTTGTTTTCATTTCCCGCAAAGCCGCGCGCGGCCTCCGATAGGGAACTTGTGGTCAAGAGCAATGCTGCTCCGGCAGTTACCATGATAAAGTTTTGTCGGTACATTTGTCTGATACTCTCTATTTGGCAGAAAAGCTTGCTTGGTTACTCATCGTGAAACCGTTCACGGCACAGCGCCACGAACGGGTAATTTTATTTTCGCTTCTGCGGGACAAAATGTCAAGTTAAAATATACTGAATGAAAATGCCAGGTAGTAAAAGTTGTAATTACAAAAATCACAAGACTTTACGATTGGCCCGTGCGGCTCGCACCCACCGGCCACTCCTTACTTTGTTGCCAACCATATTATCGGGCAATCGTGGCCCTCCGTTGCAAAAAAATCCGGACTGCTGGAATCCTGTGGGGGCGGAGCTTACGTCCACAATCTTTTCGGTTGCCAAATCAAGTTACGGGCCGAAATGACACGCGAAACACCGTTCCACAAGCCACACAGCACGCAGGTTGTCGGACGATCCAAGGTTGTGGGTGATGACGAACGCTTCCACAACAACCTGTTTGTCGGGCACAGCGGCTTGGCCGTCTACGGTGAAAAGGCCGTGAATCTCCAGGCAGTCGGCAACGTCTACCTGGCCGGCGCGAAGCCGAGCACGCATGACCGCGCAGCGTTGGTCGTTGCAGACTTCAATCCCGGCACCAAGCTGGAAGAGAAGCCTGATGGTTGGTGGCTCGAAACCCCCCTGGATCCCGCCTGGGAATCAGGGCAAAAGCGTGGTGTTGTAACGACCGAGTCACTGGGCAGGGCAAAGATCCCCGACGCCCCCTACGACAAGCCCGATGGAACGCCCTATCGACTTGACACCGACTATTTTGGGAAGAAGAGAAATACAGAGAATCCTGCGCCAGGACCATTTCGGTTCCCGAGTAAGAAAGGAATCCGTCTTAAGGTCTGGCCCAAGAAATAACCTAAGGATGAAACGCAGAACAACTGAATCGAACGCGACTGGAGATTCCGCGCCTTCGACACTCCATCTCAAGCGGTTTATTCAGGACGTTCGACAACATTATTTACACAAAGGAAGGATTTAGATGAAAAATAAAATACGACACCTTTGTTTACGCCTAAGAAGCAGGCACGAAACAGCACCAAATAGTAGCTGCGAATACCGAATAAAGTGTATTTATCTGGAGAATTATCTTGGCGAAAAAGGCCAACGAATACTAAATGAACTCCTTCTTTTGGACAGGTGAAGTAAAAAGTGCTTAGCTGCGCTAATCGCAGGTGAATAAAGAGTTCTACAAAAGAAGGATACCATATGATTACAAGACGAAAGTTCCTGCCGAAAACGATTTGGCATTCAATCTCCGGACGCTCCAATACAGCTATTCAACCTGTCCGATGACCTTGGCCAGCGAGTCAATGTTGCTTCCAAACACCCCGAGCTAGTCCGCAAATTATCTGCGAGATTACAAGTCATAAAACGAACTGGAGAAAAAGGCGAAACAAATGTTTCAGGAACCGAATTTAAGGCTGAAAACGATAATCCTTGACAGTTCAAGGTGAATTTGATAAGGTTATTGATGTCGGAAGGACTGAATTATGTTTTTTAACCGTTTAAATGGGAAATATCAGGCTGAAATAGAGCCCCCTATTGTGGTATTATTGACAATGTGGCGTACAGGAGCACCGATTATGAGATTAAATGGCAAATCCCGGATCAATAATGGGTGAGGTCTTATTGTTGTGGGTATAGGAAACGCTGGAAAAATATTTTGGTTTGGAGTTTTGCTCCATAGGAGATTCTTATGCGAAAACAAAACGCATTTACGCTCGTCGAGCTATTGGTGGTCATCTCCGTCATTGCGCTTTTAATGGCGATACTTATGCCGGCCCTGAGAAAGGCGCGCGAGGTCGCTCGCATGGTGGCGTGCAGCAGCAATCAGAGACAGGTGATTCTGGGACTCTTGACCTATTCGCACGACAACGACTACAAGCTGCCTCCCAGCCCAGGCAAAGATGGAACCGCTTGGCATCGGCCGAACGACCTGAACTTCACTTACAAATTTTGGTCGAAGCGGGCGCCCTTGACGGACGCTGAAATGGAGTCGGTCAAGGACATTTACCATTATGCAGGACGGTACCTGGGAACCATACTCGAGAACAGTGAGGTCTTCAACTGTCCGGTATCCAAGATTCGCGACAGTGCCGTTTGGCCACCCCATGGCGAGGTCGCAGGCACCTACGGTGAATTCTATCGTACCGGGCGTTACGCCACACTGCCTTGTACCTATTCCTTGCTCTACAGCTTTGACGGCTTTGATAAGGCATCCGCCGGAGCCAAGCCCTTTGACGCCCCCAATCGAACCTCCGACAAGAACACCCTGGTTATCCAGGATACCCTCATGTACCTGAAAGGGAACCCGGAACTGGCCTGGTTACCCAATCCCGCCGATGGACAATACAGTTTTCACAGCTGTCATTCGTTTCCCAATGCCTTCCATGCCAAACCCTACTTTAGCTTAAAGCGGCTGAATGCTGATTTGAGTGTATTACCCAAGGAGATGAACGGTCTCAAGTTGAACGCTGGCTACCTCGACGGCCATGTGGAGAAATTCAATGCCACCGAGACCGTCCATTTGACCCACAATAACATGGCACACAACTGGCTTACGCAGAAGTACAAGTAAATAACACGATCAGATTTCTTTTTAAGGACTGAATTATAGTTTTTAACCGTTTAAATGGGAAATCCCAGCTTTTTCAAGACTTTCAAGGAGTAGAGGGTATGAGGAAAATGAAGCTATTTCTACAAATAGCAATTATCGCCATATTTGCAGCTTCAAATCCAGCCTTTAGCAAACCTCATAAATCGTTAAAATCACCGCATGTGACAAGAAACAACAATGTCATGGTCCTCGAATATGATTTTGAAGAACCGGATATTATCACAGAAGGCGATTTTGATTTTGTTACAATCAACGGGTTTGAGAGATACATCAAGGCCGGCGCGCCGGTTATTCCTGTTAAGCCTGTGGAAATTCTTGTTCCCCATGGAATGAAAATTGAAAAAGTTACCAGCAAGGCAATAGATACTTTCCAGTTGTCCGACACGTACAGGCTTTCACACGGCACAAAACCATTCCGCCGCACAGAAGGCAAACCCGAGACACCATCAAAACCTGACCCCGAGATTTTTTCAATGACTAAATTCTGGCCCATCAAACAACATGATCTGGTGACTGTACAAACAAATCGTGGGTTTAATATTGCGCATGTGAATCTTTTCCCACTCCAATATTCACCAAAAACAGGCAAGATAAAAATGGCGACAAAGCTGCGCCTGACAGTACGCTTTGCCGGCATGGATTCCCACCATCGCGTGAAACCAACAAGAAATTTGAAGAAAAAGCTGAAACGAAAACTTGATAACCCCGATACCATGGAATCTTATGATGCTTATTCAGCTGAATACCCATCGATTCCAGCAAAGGGCTCAACACCTTTGACCGAGCCGGCGGGTACGTATTACGGGGCAAACTACAAATACATTGTTATTACCAACAGCTTCCTTGCAAATGAAAATAATATACCGGATACATCGTACAGTTTCCAGGCACTTTGTGCTTCAAAAATAGACAGAAGCATTTCTGCGGGAATTGTTACTACTGACTGGATTTACGCAAACTACGATGGAACAAAGCCGTCTGGCGGAGCCGACAATGCAACCCGACTCCGAAATTTTCTAAAAGATGCCTACCAGACATGGGGAACGGAATACGCCCTGCTTGGCGGAGACAAGGACATTATTCCCGTCCGGTTGTTATACGACACGGGTTATGATGTTGCGGCTGACTTGTATTATGGCTGCGTTGATCCATCTACATGTACATTTGACGGTGACGGTGATGGAAAATACGGGGAGAGCAATGATGGCCCCGGCGGAGGTGAAGTTGACCTGACGGCTGAGATATTTACAGGCCGCGCGGCTGTGGAAAATGCATCTGAAGTGGTAAACTTTGTCAGAAAAACGCTTGTTTATGAAACCACTGACGATGCTTACCTGAACGCAGCCGGAAGCATGGGCGGCCATCTTGGTTTTGGAGGCATTCAGGAATTTACAAAACCTTTTTCAGAATTAATAAGTCTTGGTTCAGACCTTTATGTTGGCCACCACACATATGGATTTGATGATGCCAGTATTCCCAATGCAAGAGATTTTGATATTGTGAATCTTTACGACGAGGACTGGTATAATGATCATCATGAGCCTGATTACGATCATGTGGGAGGCGTGAGCTGGGGTTCTACTGACGGCTGGTCTGCCACAGACGACCTTCTTCCTATTTTAAACGGCGAAAACGGAAATACCACGCCTCATTTGCTTTATATCTCCGATCATGGTTCTTCCGAATGGGGAATGGTAAAACTGAAGACAACACCAACGACATATTACAATTGTGACGATCTGTCAAAGCTGCACAACACAAATCCCTTCTTCTTCTATGATGATTCATGTGAGGTAGGAAAATATGATGTTGCCAACTGCTTTGGTGAAGTAATAACTACTATGGAGCATGGGGCTTTCGCATGCATATTAAATTCAAGAGATGGCTTGGGAGCTGAGGACGATAGTCTTGATTCGCCGTCAACTCAAATGACACGCGAGTTTTTTCATAGCGTGCTCGGTGAAGGAATTTTTGAGCTTGGCCGTGCCCATCAGGAAGCCAAAGAAGGCTGTATGTGGCGATTAGGTAGCATTGCGTGGCTTCGTTATGTATACTATGAGGTGAATCTGTTCGGTGATCCTGAGTTACGACTGCGGGTCACGACCGACGCTGATCCGACGGCTCCTTCTGTGGATGCCGGTATAAGCATGATTACATGGTCAGGTGAACCGGTACAATTGGACCCGAACGTTGTGAATAACTCTGATCCGTTCTCGCCCTTGACCTATGCCTGGAGTGCGGACCCTAACGATGGTGTTGTATTCGATCCTAACGCTAACGTTGAAGATCCAAATGTTACGATTACCAAAGCTCCCGGCGATGCGGTTACCGTTACGTTGACACTTGCGGTTAACAACGAAGGTAGGCTTGAGCCGCCTGTGGAAGATACCATGACGATTGACGTGTACGATGATGCCTGTATGGCGGCTATTGGCAAGGGTCTGGCGGCGGATTACCCGGCTGACTTTGATGGGAATTGTATTATAAACTTCGAGGATTTTGCTGTGATGGCCATAACATGGCTTTATGATTATACGTTAACAGAACCGGTTGCTAAATAGTGTAGTTATTTTTTATCGGGTGCCTGGGATTGTCTCAGGCGGGCGATAACGTTTTACTCGTGTGAGAACAAAACGGACGCAGCCGTTTGCTGTTGTTATTAAATTTAATCTTAACTTGATTTTACAGGAGTTAATCGTGACTACAAGAAACAGATTCAAGACAGTTTTGACCCTCGCCGCCGTGGCGATGGCGGTCCTCGTCCTTCCCGCCGCTGCTGTGGTGATTCCGGCTCAGTTGCCCGATCCGGACGGGAAAGCGCCCGACACCACCAAACCGGTCAAGGTGTATATCCTGGCAGGTCAATCCAATATGGTGGGGATGGGGACTATTGGTGGTGCCAAATGCCGATATACAGGTATCTACCTGTCAGTGGACCCTGATGCCCCCAAGGGTCCAATCGGGATTGGACGTTCCCTCTACAAGATCAAAACCCACGGTGTCTACCTGTCGGCAGAGCCGGGTGCCGCCAAGGGGGCGACCGATTCGATCTATAAGGGGCCATACGACCCTGACTCCAACTATGATAAATTGAAACCGGAGAAGACGGTAACGGTCGCGCTGGGCACTGTGCAAGGCACCCTTCCTGCAATGTCAGGAGACCATACCCATGTTGTCAGAGCTTACATTGACGTACCCGAAACCGGAACATACAGCTTGAACCCGGGCTATGGCGACAGCACATACAACGTTATGGAGCTTGATGGGCGGGAAGTCTACAGGAAGAATGTGGGCGAACAAGCTGTCCAACAGAAGGTCGATATCACAGGAGGGACGAGGTATCCCATCAAGATTACCTATTTCAAAGGCGGATCGACTGCTTTCTTCATGAGTCGGCTGGATCTTAGTGGGAAAGGAGATCTGGACACTGTGACCAAAAAGGACAAGAAGTTCCAGAATCTGGTCGATGACAAAGGCAACTGGACCACGAGAAACGATGTGTACTATTATGAGGCAAGGATCAAATTTACAGGTGGGCCGTTAACCGTACCGATCCCCGGTGCCGGCACCATCGGACCGGAGTTGCAGTTTGGTCACATTATGGGGACCTACCACGACGAGCAGGTCCTGCTCATCAAAACAGCGATGGGCAACCGCGCACTGGGCTTTGATTTCCGACCGCCCTCCAGCGGCCGTAATGCCCCCGACAACAAGTGGGAGTCGCTGGAGTATAAGCTCATGGTGGAAGGCGTCCGCAAGACACTGGACAATATCAAGGATATCGTGCCGGGCTACAAGGGTCAGGGCTACGAGATCGCCGGCTTTGCCTGGTGGCAAGGTCATAAGGATGGTTTTACACCGGAGCTGATCACCGAGTACGAACAAAATCTGGCCAACCTGATCAAGGATGTCCGTGCTGAATTTAAGGCTCCTAAGATGCTTGCCGTTGTGGCCACCGTTGGTTTTGGCGGTCACAAGATGTCAGGGGATTATCTACATATCCTGAAAGCGCAGATGGCCGTCGGCGATCCAGCTAAGCATCCGGAATTTGCCGGGAATGTGCGTTCGGTAGATACCCGCGATTTCTGGAGAGAGGTCGATGAGTCTCCGACCGAGCAGGGCTATCATTACAATCGCAATGCCGAGACCTACCTGTTGGTGGGCGATACCCTGGGCCGGGCCATGGTTGATTTGATACATGGTGTGGAACCTAAGGCTGGCTCTGCGAAAAAAACCGCCAGACAGAAACCTGTTACTCAGCAGGTGGAGCGCGGACCAGCGGATCAGAAAGCGGCCCAGGCGGCGCTTAAACCTATCATCCTGGACGGAATGATTCCCGAGCTCATTGGCAGGAACCGTGCGGCACTGTTGAGCGAAGCTAATGCCGAAAAGGCTAAGCGGGTTTCACCGTTCCTGCGCGGCACGATGTACGGGTTGACCGAATTCTATCGGCAGGCTGGGGTTAATGAGTATGACTGGCACGCCTTTGGCCCGGATCTCAAAAATACGAAGTGGGATTACTACAGCTTTGAACCGCAAGAGAAGAAACCCAAGGATAAAGCCGGTGCTCGTTATCGCAAAGTGACCTATCCCGAGGGGATGCCCAACTGGTTTGCCGTTGATTTTGATGCTGCCAAGTCCGGATGGAAGAGCGGTCTGCCTCCCTTCGGTCAGAAGGGCGGCAAGCTGGAGAAGCTGTCTGACCACTGCACGGCACTATTTTGCGGGTGCAGCATCACCCCGAGAACTCTGTGGGCCAAAGAAGTCCTGCTGGTGCGCCGAACCTTTGAATGTCCGCCTTTCAAGGAGGGCTATCTTTACCGGATCGTTGCCGGCGGCAGCGCTCATGTCAATGCCGGGGAGGGCTACGCCATCTATATCAACGGCAGGCAGTTGATCGAGTATCCCAATGGTGTCGGCAAGAGACAGGGCGGACAACCACGCGGCGCCTTTATTGACAAGGAGTTTATAAAGCAATTCAAGGGCGGCAAGCTGACCATCGCGGCCACCAGCTTTTTAAAGTACTACCACCCACGCAGTGGTAGCATCCCACCCCAGGGACACTTCAGCCTCTGGCTGGAGGAGATGAAGATCCCGCCGCTGGGTCGTGCGGAAAGCCAGTAATAGGCTATGGCAGCCGGCTTGCTGTTAGATGAAATTTTCGAACGTAATTTGAAGTCAATATCACATTAACGAAAGGAAACAAAGCTATGAACAGGAAAAACTTATTTGTCGTTTTGTGTCTGCTTGCAGCAGTATTCATGTCAATCTCTGATGCTTCAGGGGCAAGAAGGGCTAAGCAGGAAATACCACTGACTTCCGCCGCTGAGCAGCTCTATAAACAATACTCGGATATGCTTACAGCATTGCAGGCCGAGATCGAGAAGGCGTTGCCGAAGGTTGACGAGCAGCAGAAAGCCGCCTATCTGAAGGCCCGTGAGGCCGAAAAGGCTGCAGAGGCAGAGCTTAATGTTGCGAAGAAGAACGGGGGTAAGGTCCAACAGGCACAAGCTTTGGTGAATCATGCAAAGGGCAAGTGGATCGGCGGCGCCGAAAAGGGGATCGCAAAGGCGAAGGAGATGCTCAAGAAAGCGACCACGGAAACCGAACGTAAAGCGGCCCAGAAAGAGCTGGCCAAATGGCAGGAGAATCGGGAAGATGGTATCAAAGCACTCAAGGAGCGTCAGGAAGCATTGGACGAGGCGAAACTTGAAGAGCCAAAATTGATCAAGGAACTCGATGCTGCCAAAAAAGCGCTGACCCTGGCCAAGGCCAAGGCGATGAAGGCGGTCAACGAACTCGGCCTGGAGGCTTTCCTTGCCAGCGACAAGTACGACGCCAAACTCGCGAAATACCAGATCCTGGCCGAGGCTACACCTCGGGGTCTGGCAGAATTCGCCCTGCAAGGCAACGCCCAGAAGGCACTGATTAAGAAACTCCTGGCCGATGATGATCTTATGATTCAGATGGCTGTCGCCGGTGGCGCCAAGGCAGGCAAGTACGGCCAGGCAATGAAGATCTACACCGATATCCAGAAGGCCAGCAAGAAGGCAAAGGACGGCGTCCTGCAGCGGCTGGCATTGGGCACCAGCCTGGAGCATGCCGTGCCGATCGGGCAGCGCAACGCCAAGGCCAAGACCGATGCACCGGCAACAGTGGACCCGGTCAAACGGTACTTGCATTTCGAAAAGGCCTACCTGAATGATGAACTGGACCCGAGCATTAAGGGTCTGAGCGTATGGGACTACCGAATGGTCGTAAACGGCGAAGAGCCGGAAGAGATTCTCACCTGGGGTCGCCAGATGCTCGCCAACTATCGGCCCGACCATATCTCCACCCACGACTATCGCTGGCGTTATGTCGCGGCGGTCAGGACAGATGTAAGGTACGGGTCGCAGGATAACAAATACGACAAGGACGAGCTGCAATTTTTCCAGAATATCCTGATGAACGGCGGGGTCTGCGGCCGGCGTGCATTCTTCGGACGCTTCATTCTGCGTGCTTTCGGTATCCCGACCACGGCTCGTCCCCAGCGAGGCCACGCGGCGCTAGCCCACTGGACGCCTGATGGCTGGGTTGTCTGTCTTGGCGGAGGCTGGGGAGTTGGCTGGGCCAGCGGGCCAGAAGAAGCCAGCAGACGCCGAATCACGGATACTATTTTCCTGGCCCAAACGCAAGGCAGGATGACCGGAAAACCCTACGAGCAGGTATGGCGTGCACAGACGGTAGGCGCTGTCCTTGCCCAAGATGAGGCTTCCTGGCTCTGGAACAGTGTTGCGCTATACCGGCAGCGGGCGATCATTGAAGAGGCCAAGGCCGTGGTGCTGGCCGCGGTCGGCGAGGACATTGGCGAGGCGAATGAAACCAAGGAGAAGGTTGACATTGCGAAGGTGACCATAACCGAAGCGGATAAGAAGATTCTCGTCGGCCGGGACGGGGTGATCACCATTCCCGCGGCAGCCTGCAGCAAGCCCACCAAGAGCACGGGGAAGATCATTTTCATGGAGAGCAACCTTGGCAGAATGCAGCTGCACTACAGCCGTAACGGCAAGCCCGAGGAGTTTGAATACACATTCGACGCACCGAAGGCCGGGAAATACGCCCTCACCGCGCGTGTGGTAACACCCAGCTGGAAGCAGCATCTCAGGGTCACGGCCAACGGCGCCGAAAAGCCAATCGAAATCGCATTGCCCTTCACTGTGGGCATGTGGGATAAGACTCAACCGGTCGAGGTCACCCTGGCCAAGGGAAAGAATGTGCTGACGTTCTCCCGCAAGCACGAGGGCCTCAAAGGATTGACCATTAAGGACTTCACGCTGAGGCCCGTAAAGAATTAAGAAAAGAGACGGGTGTTTGGTCTTGGGTGTGTTGCCTGATACTATGAAAATACCCGCAAACTGTTACTGTATCGAAGGGAAAGTGAAATGACGAAAATATTTAAAAACCTGCTGTTAGTGTCGTTAGTGCTTGTTTTTGCGGCGGTTTCTGTTGCAGATATGAAGCAGCAATTGCCCGACCCGGACGGTAAGCCTGCCGATATGACCAAACCCGTCAAGGTGTACATCCTGCTGGGCCAGTCCAACATGGTCGGGGCCGGCAAGGTCAAGGGCGACAAGGAAGGTTTCCTGGCCTACGCGGTGCAGGAGAAGAACAAGTACCCCTACCTGGTCGACGACGAAGGCAACTGGACCGAGCGCAAGGACGTGCGATACGCGCGTGTCATGGGAAGCGGCACAGGAAAGCCGCGGCAGCTCAACAACGAATGGATGACGGTCAAGGGCGGCAGGATCGGCCCCGAGTTAGGCATTGGTCACGTCATGGGCCATGTCACCGATGCGCCTGTGATGATCCTTAAGAGTTGCATCGGCAACCGCAGCCTGGGCTGGGACCTGCTGCCCCCCGGCAGCGAGCGCTACGAGGTCGAAGAGAAGGACAAGAAGACTGGAGAAACGAAGACCTTCGTCTACGCCGGCTATAAAGATTCGCCGGCCAAATGGGAAAAAGGCACGGAGCCGAAGAAGATCGGCTGGTATGCCGGCATGCAGTACGACGGCGACGTCGCCAACGCAAAGAAGGTTCTGACCGAACTCGACAAGCATTACCCCGGCGCGAAAGGATACGAGGTCGCGGGGTTCTTCTTCTGGCAAGGCGACAAGGATCGCTACAATGCCGCACATGCCAGCCGATACGAGCAGAATCTTGTTCAGTTTATCAAGCAGCTGCGCAAGGACTTCAATGCCCCGAAAGCCAGGTTCGTCTGCGCCACTCTCGGCCAAACCAAGAAGGACGCCGAAGGCAATGAGGGAAAGATACTCGAGGCCCAGCTCGCTGTAGACGGCAAGACTGGCAAGTACCCGGAGTTCAAGGGCAACGTGGCCTCTGTCTATTCCAATCCCTTCTGTCATGGCGGCAGCTCCAACGGCCACTACGGCGGCAACGCCGAGACCTATATGGATGTTGGTCAAGCGATGGGTTGGGCCATGGCGGAACTGCTGAAAGGAAAGTGATTAGAGGCTGCCGTCGCATGCGAGCCGAACCGCAAAGTATGACGTTTATTGGAAAGAAGAAACATGAGAACACGACTCGCAGCAATACTCCTGGTGCTTGGAATGATTGGCGCGGCCTTTGCGGAAGCAAATTTCTCGACTAAGGCTGAAAAGATTATTGCAGCAAAAATCACCGCTGCGGACAAAAGAATCAAATACGGCAAAGACGGGGTAATAACAATACCGGCCTCAGCGTTTAGCAAACCGCAAGGCAACACTAAGGAAGTTTTTGTTATGAAAAGTTTTTCTGGTGGGTCGCAACTACATTGTCCGCGCTTGGTCAAGAAAAGCCCGGTTTTTGAGTATACAATTAGAATTCCGAAGGCAGGAAAATACGCTTTGACCGCGCGGGTGGTTACGGTGAACACCGGTCAGCATTTATTAGTTTCGGCAAATGACGGCAAGACTCCGATTAGCATAGATATGCCCTATACAATTGGAATGTGGGAAGAAACCAAACCAGTTACGCTCCCGCTCAAACAAGGTGAGAACATTATTAAATTTACCCGCAAACTCCCGCAAAAAGGTTTATCAATAAAATGGTTCAAATTGACGCCGGATAAATAATAATTGGGCTTTGCTGACAAGGGTTATCACTATAATCATAATGCTGAGACCTATATGGAAGTCGGTAACGCCCTTGGTCGGGGTATGGTCCAGCTGCTAACGAAACCGAAGAAGTAATTGTTAAACAAAGAAAGGAAAAAGCTATGACTGAAAGAAACCGAATCAAAACCGTAATGACTCTCGCCGCCGCGGCGATGGCGATAGGGAATTAACTTACTCAATTAACGCTAACTTAACTATATGAGGAATACATGAAAGCATTTATCACAGCACTAACCATTACCCTGACCGCCTGCTCCCTCTACGCAAAGGAGTATCACGTATCGACCACCGGCCTCGACGGGAACCCGGGCTCCAAATCAAAGCCATTCAAGACGATATCAGCTGCTGCACAAATCGCTCAGCCCGGTGATACAATCACCGTGCATGAAGGAACCTATCGGGAACGAATCAATCCGCCGCGTGGCGGCACGTCTGAAAGCAAACGCATTGTCTACCGTGCTGCCAAAGGCGAAGTCGTTATTGTCAAGGGAACCGAAGTCATCAAGGGCTGGCAGAAGCAGACGAACGGTGCTTGGCTCGTCACAATTGCCAATAGCTTCTTCGGTGACTACAACCCGTACAAGGACGTGATTGTCGGCGACTGGTTTATACGAAAAGGGAGAGACCACCACACTGGAGAGGTGTATCTCAACGGCAAGGCCCTCTTTGAGGAAGTTTCACTCGACAAGGTGAAAGAACGGGAGCTGAGCTGGTACTGCCAGGCTGACGACAAGGAAACCCATATCTGGGCAAACTTCGGCACGTCGAATCCCAACAAGGAATTAACAGAAGTCAACGCCCGCCCCGCTTGTTTCTACCCGGACAAACCCGGCCGCAACTACATTACTGTCAGCGGATTCATCATGCGGCATGCTGCCACGCAGTGGGCCGCACCCACTGCTGAACAGGTCGCTCTCATCGGAACCCATTGGAGCAAGGGTTGGGTCATTGAGAACAATGTGATAAGTGATTCAAAATGCGTTGGTGTCACACTCGGCAAACACGGCGACGAGTTCGACAATACCTCCGCCAATAGTGCGGTCGGATATGTCAAGACTATCGAACGCGCTCGGGCAAGAGGGTGGTCGAAAGATAATGTCGGTTCTCATGTCATCAGGAACAATACGATCTACAATTGTGGGGCGGCCGGAATCTGCGGCAGCATGGGGGGGGCTTTCAGCCAGGTAACCGACAATCACATATACAACATTAACTTCGACGAACCCTTCAGTGGTCATGAACAGGCCGGCATCAAGTTCCATGCTCCCATTGATACATTGATAAAGAATAACCGTATCCATCATACATCCAGAGGCATCTGGTTGGATTGGATGACACAGGGCACTCGCGTCTGCGCCAACCTGCTCTACGACAATGGTCGCGAGGATCTCTATGTTGAGGTAAATCACGGCCCCTACATTGTAGAAAACAATATCTTCCTGACTCGCAACAATCTGAAGGATCACTCCGAGGGAGGCTCATATTCGCACAATCTGTTCTTCGGAAGGATTCAGAGCCGTCCTAATGGCCGCAAGACCCCATATCACAAAGCGCATTCTACTGAGATCGCAGGCCTGAGCAGCATCAGCGGAGGGGACAACCGCTTCCATAACAACATTCTGGCGGGTCGTGGACTTGATGTTTACAACAGCTCCAAACCGCCCATGCTGGTCAATGGAAATGTATACCTCAATGGTGCACAACCCTTTCAGGCGGAGGAAAATCATGTTAACGAACCAGAGTTCAACCCAAACATCAAGCTGGTTGAAGAGAAGGATGCGGTGTGTCTGAAAATCAGCCTGCCAAAAGCCATTGAGAACCAGCAAAACAAGCTCGTTACGACCGAATTGCTCGGCAAGGCCCGGGTGACAGGCGCCGGGTTTGAGAATCCCGATGGTTCACCATTCACAATTGACACCGACTACTTCGACAAGAAAAGAAACAAAGAGAATCCTACCGCCGGTCCCTTTGAGAGTCCTGGAAAGGGCGACCTCAGGCTGAAAGTATGGCAAGGGAATCCCTGAACAACAGAAGCAGAACAATCTCCTGCAGGCGACGTCCCAAAGGCCGCGCCTGAGGAGTAACTTTATGCCCCACGAAGGAAAATACTATGATGACTAATCGAAGAGCGTTCTTGAAGACGATAGGACTGGCAGTAGCTACAGGAGCCATCTTGCCTGGGGCCGGGTGCAGTGCCTCAAAGGAAGCAAAACTTCCGAATGTCTTATTGGTCATGGTCGATGATCTGGGCTACGGTGACCTCTCCAGTTACGGGGGAACGGACATCAAAACGCCGCATCTGGACAAGCTGATGTCGGAGGGAATGCGTTTTAACGAGTT
>Ga0209986_10002299_pt1 | contig 17585 bp, 14 predicted proteins | sample BlataG_FD_183168 | JGI IMG/M metagenome (GOLD analysis project Ga0209986, IMG submission 183168) | Deep subsurface microbial communities from Black Sea to uncover new lineages of life (NeLLi) - Black_00105 metaG (SPAdes) (version 2) | ecosystem: Environmental > Aquatic > Marine > Oceanic >...
AGAGGTCGAAAAAACGAGGTGCAGGCGAAGCTGTCGATGTTCAATATTTTCCTGCTGGCTAAGATGAGCGCAAATTCACTGGGTTAGTTTCTCACCAAAGCCTGTTTAAAGAAAATGAGCCCAGAAGAATAAAGCGGAAAATTAAATTAAAAGCAAGACAATTTTCTAAAGAAAACCCCTCTTTATTGATCATTAAAGATAATCAACTATTAGCTGATTCTTTCAATAAGGATTTTGAATTTAATTTGCAGCGCTTTTTGAAAACAATGTCAAATCGTCCGCATTTAAGTGCGCTTTGCATATGGATCAATGTAATAGCTCCTATTAATATTGAAGAAAAAAATTACAGAGGAACTCACTACATGCGAATTGTTAAAAAAAAGGAAGATTCTTTGCCACAATTAGAAGATTGGACGCTAATTATTAATGAAAATTCAGAAAAGCGAATCAATAATTGGGTTATCGAAGCTCTTGGATTTTAATCCTTTTTTTGGGTTTCTCCTCAGTCAATTAATAACGAAAGAAAAAGATTTTTATTAATTCTTGTACCCCATTGTGAGTTTAAGGCTTTTTCTTCGGCTCTTCACTTTTTTTCTTCGATTTATCAGAAGCTCGGTGTTTCATCATCTGTAGTCAAATTTATATTCCTGATAGGTGGAAAATGTGCCATCTCATAAATGGTAAGATCTTCGCTAAAGTGTCGTTCATATTGATACCCGCTTTCGTCAGTGTAAGAGATTGAAATAGAATACTTCAAGGGGTTAACTCGTGAAGATTGACAATATTGCACAGCATGACCAAGAGGAATACTCTTCTTAGAGGTTGCAGGAAGTATCTGTATTCCGTCTTCAATCAGGGATGTTTTTTCGAATGAACGCCCAATTGAATCTACAAGCATTGGTTCTATTTTCAATTTTATATCCTTTGCCGTCCCTCCGCCGACATTTGCAATTAAAAAATATATATTGCCATTTATCCAGTCAATTTCAAAGCTTGCAATCACCAGAGGTCTGAATTGAAGATTTGTCACATATCTTTGTTCTAAAACAGAAAGAAAAGCAGTTAGGGCGAGTATCAATGTCCCAATAGAGACGGCATATTCACCAGGCCCTATATTTTCTTCATACCATGCAATGGTAACAAAAATGATAATGAGAATAATAATAATCATTAAAAGCAAAGCCAAAGGTTGATTTATTAATCTGTGATACCACTTTTTGTTATTCGAAATTAAAGACTTCTCCATATCAATCCCCCTTCTTGTACCCCATTGTGGGCTTAAGGGTTTTGCTGAGGAGAATTAAGAAGAACAAGTATAAAATCTCTCAATCTCGAATATCCGAATTTTATTTGATGTTCGATCTACAAAATAATATATTCTACACACAGTTGGAATTTCAAAACAAAAAATATCTGGTATATCTTTTCTTATTTGCATTCCAATATCAGGGTTCTGACGAATATCATTAAGTGTCTTAACAAGTTTGGAATATTTCGAAGCATAATAGTTTTTAAGCTCACTGAGTTTCCCATCCAAGGAGTCTGGGATTTTCAATTCATATGAAATTCTATCCCCACCAATCACAATCTATTAATGTATTCTTCAATATCTTTCTTTGATGATAGTGTTACTCCGGATCTGCGAAAATCATCCACTCTAACAGTATTCATTTTCTCAGCAAACGAAATATATTCCTCAAAGGGAATTTCATCTCCACGATTAGTCCAAATATATGGTGGAGAGTTCTTAGAGTTTTCAATTATTATTTCATTTTTCTCGTACATCCAAACATTAAGAATTTCATCTAATAATTCAATCTCCGGCATTGTCAATGAAATCTGAGTTTTTGATTTAGTAGGAATAAGAAATTCCGCAGTCGTTCCTGATGTGGTCTCTTTCTTTTCTTTTCTAACTTCAGGACTTACTTCATCAATAACTCGCTGTATTTTTTTACTAAAAGGCCCAAAATTCCAATTTATGAAATCAACATTGGTTAATCGTCGACCCCATTTTTCTATTGCTCTCAGTTCAGCTAGATATATCATTTTCATTAGACGAGTCTTATTAAGTCTCCCCCCTTCACCACATTTATAGGTTAGATATACCACTATGTCACGGATTTTTCTATCTTTAGAGAGTTCAGATTCTGCCAATTCAAATCCTCCAAGATTATTATCCAACCATCTATCGCATTATTCTCATAATAAAGCTTTTCTTTGATAGTCTACTGTATGCTGTTTGTTCTACGATGCTCTTTCAATCGCCTCACAATCGTCATCTTGCTCAAGCCGAAATACTCCGCAATAAGGCTTTTTCTTCTTGAGGATTCGAACCTACTTCGAAGTCTGGCTCCACAGGAAAGGATGCTAAAATCGGATACCTTGCGTATACAGAGCTCATCTGGAAGGCGATCGAACTAGGAATAAGTCCAGTGTATAGCGGGAGCTGTTTCAGCATATTCCTCAATGTAGCCGATAAAGTAGAATAAGTAATTCGACATACCGTGACTTATGGGTGGTAGACCTTGACAATATTCAATTATCGCCAGTTCAATGATTTCGATGTGATTACTAATTCAGAGACAAAGGATGGTAAACGGAAAGAAATTCAGACATCCTTGGAGCTCCGTAAGGCCCGAAGAACAAGCCTACTCTGTTCAAAGCTCCTTACCGAAGCGGAAATAACATCTGAGTCAGCCGTTTTACTAATTCCCCTATCTGATGGTCCTTTGGGGGCCGTACTCACTATCATAGAACTAACAAAAGGCGGTGCAAACTTTGATGAGGTCATTCCGGTGTATTTAGAGAATGCTAATGACTATTCAAAAGCTCAGTTGCTTTGCACCCAAGGGATAGATAAATTGATTTCTTCTGATCGCACACTACCTATTTCTACTACCTATGAAGGAGGGAGCGGAGAGACACTCTTGAATTCGGTTGATGCTCTTACAAATCTATGTAAACAGAAATACCAGTTTGCTGCTAATGTAAGAATACAAACAACCCGTTTCATAGAAATCCAATCTACATTAGACCAATTCGGTAAGCTAGATCGTCTAGACTTCGGATATACTGAGGATTCCATTAGTTCGTTTCAAGCAATACATCATATGGCATTCCCGGGTAGCTGGGATATTGGGAAGGAAGGAGAAATTGAAAATAAAACTCGTGCATACCTGAAGCAACTTCTTTCTTTGCAAGGGAAGTTTATTGCATCGCCACTTCGTAGTGTAGAAGTCGTTCGTGCGTTAATTATTGGGGGTATTTTATCTCATGGATTTAAAGGTGTTACATACACCAAACTCTTCAGAAGTTTAGATCCGGTTTACAATGCTCTGAATGATTTTAAATCTGCAAGCAGATTATATCGCAACGACATTACAAAGAAAATGGTGGATTCCATGATAAATTGCAGAATGATAGAAAGGGAAGGAACATTATTAAAAGCTTGCAAAGACGGATGGTCATCAAAGAGCGACCTTATTGACGTCTACTTGAGCTTCTACAATTTGTGTAAAACCTCTTAAGGCTGATATTATGACACGAAAATCCAAGAGTTCTATCAAGAAAGCACATTGGAAGATAGATGTAATTCTAAATATGATAGAGAAAGAATATTCAAAGGAATGTCTTGACGAGTCATGGCAACACGAGGAGAATGCAATTAAGAAGGTGCTTGGGGAGCTTGGGAAAAAGTATCAGGATGAATTCAAAGTGGTCGACTGTATTGCTGTTGCCGGATCGAGAATTGTATTAAAAGTTGCGGAAAACAAACCAAAAAAGGCTGATTTTTTCGCACTTAAGATATGCCGCCCCTTCAAGGATGCAATAGATCTTGTTAGTACTGAATATCAGAAGGTTGGAGATTTATACCATCCTTATATAGTTCAAATCCTTTGGACAACGAAAGTCAAACTCAAGTTGGGGAGAACCGCGAGAACACGCAGCTCAACCGATCAAATACGAGAAATACCTATAACCTTAGAAGAATACATACCTCTTGGGCAGAATCTTAACAAATGGCTTGAATACAAATTGAAACATGCAAGATCTGAATGGGATATCCTCGACTGTTTGCGCAAACTCCGATATTATTTCTTACAAATTCTGGAAGGAATCCGATATCTTCATGAGAAAAAAGTATTCCATTGTGATATAAAGCCCGAGAATATTCTAGTGAGTGACGAACTTATTAAGATCGTTGATTTTGGTTATTCAAAGCGACTCGTTCCGCGTCTTGGATATTATGATGAAAAATCAAAGTCAATGATTGGATTTACATGGAAATATGCTTGGCCACCTCTAAGAATACATGTTGAAAAAATGAAATCTCACAATGCTGCGTTCTCTCTTGAAAAATCTGAATTTTCTTACACTAAAATCGATAAGTATGCTCTTGGCCGGACTATGGAAGAATGTATCAAGCGTATCAAAAATAGACGTTATGAAATTGAAAAGAAGATGGTTCAAGAATCTCTTCAAGAATCAGGCAAGACAAGACTAAATTACCAACGTGAATCCGAATACTGGGAAAGATATATTCAACTGGTGGGGGATAGACTAAAAGGGGAAGATAGCTTCAATGATTGGGAAGAGAATAGAAAGGAAATCAATAAATTTCCCCTTGATGTGATCAGAGCAATCCAATATCAGGATCATATCTCTGCCTTTAGTGAGGCAATAAAAGACCTAAAGCGTCTTGATAAAGATAATCTAGGTGCAATTGCTCCTGAATGGGATCAGAGTCTCAAGGATCGGATCCAAGTTGGATACACTCAAGTCCCATTCACACCTCGAATTAGACGAATCTACAATCATCCGGCTCTTTCCAGACTTGCAAGACTTTCTCAACTGGGTATTGTCGGATTGGTCTATCCTGCAGCAAGGCACTCGAGACTTGAACATTCGATGGGAACTTATTCACATGCATGCAAATATATTGAGAGTCTCTGGATACAGAAAGATAATCCTTTTTTTAGATGTATAACACCTCCAGAAGAAATTATCGCGGCCACGCTCGGCGCTCTTTTCCATGATATTGGTCAGTATCCCAGCTGTCATGATATCGAAGACGCATTACCAAGCATAACCAATCATAATAAAATCGCAATTGAACTATATGAATCATCTTGGAAAATTGGGGGAAAGAAGTTCCCTTCACTCTTTGAGATTGTAAAGAACGAATGGGGAAATCCAATTGCCTCTCTTGTGAAGAAATATATTGACTTATCATCCTCTAATTCTGGCCTTTCAGATCCGAAAGCTGGTATTTTGAGAGGAGTAATATCCGGGCCCATAGATACAGACAAACTCGATTATGTACAACGTGATTCGATTAATCTGGGCATAGGTTACGGTATGAATATAGAACAGGATAGATTGATTCAAAATCTGCGTCCAGCTATGCGATTGCCAGCTAAGGGCTGTTTACCAGTTGTAACATTAGGTGTATCGTATAAGGGATTACTGCCTGCACATTCACTTATTGTAGCCAGGGAACAATTAGTTGAGCGCGTATATTGGCACAAGACAGTCAGAGCTTTCAAAGCAATGCTGGCAACCGCGTTAAGAAAGGGGCTGTCTTCTACAAAAAAGTTTGAGATGCTAATTGATAAAGTCATTAAATCCCCAACCAGTTTCTGGAGCTCAGAATATATGGAAGAGACTCCAGAAGCTTTCCATCTTGAAGAGTCCGATTATCTAATATTGCGCAAAATAAGTTCGATTTTGAGAGACACGTCATCAAAATACCTTATAAATCAGATTATTCGTCGACGGCCATATCCAACCTTGCTTGATATTGGAACCGCACAGTGGATGAATCCTTCGGATCGATTAACTATGGAGCGCGCCCTCGCACCTTTACGTCATCTGCTTCTGATTACCCCTAGTAGATACCGATTGATTGAAGTTGCTCGTAAGACCATCCAGGAAATGCTCTTCAGAAAGGGTTTGGTAGGACCTATATCTGGAGTAGAAAAGAATGAAACTTTTAATGTTGCCAGGGATGTGTCTGTCCTTATTGATATCCCAAGGGAGAGAATTCCTCAGTCGACCATTCTTGTTTCAGGAAGAGATATGGAAGAAGATATCGAAGTTGATTTAGGCATTATCAGTGGAGGTAGTCAACAAGGTTGGATTAAATCGCTCGTCCCCCGCGTTTACATTAATCCGATGTTTGAGGTAAAGGAAGAATTAGGCCCTCATATTATGGTTGATATTGTTAAACAAGCTTCAAAGACAATATCTGAGACCTAGTATAGCTAAGGCGAGTTCTTCGATTTCCTTGATTTGAAATATACAGTCTTTAGGATTCGAACCTCCGTCGCTGACTGGATTGGAAAACCGGGACGATTTTATCCGGATACGTTGAATAAAAAGCCTCCTGAAGAAGGCGAACTCGGTAACAACCTCTTGCATTAACAGCAGTTTTCTATATTCATCATTAGTTACATTCATTAGGAATTAAGACTTTCAAATCAATCTGGAGGAATATCATGAAGGAGACCTCTATTAAAATGCGAACAGCATGGTTGCCTCTTTATTCTGAAGTGCGTCAATTATTGCAAATACTAGATGGAGAATCTGATTCCACTTTCACAAATATGCAAAAGTCTATTTGGGAACAAGTTGGAACTCCTCAAAATCCTGTAAATTGGTCAGATCCAGATACCTGGATTTCAGATCGTTTGTCAGACGACGAGAAAATATTAGCCCAACGTATTTGGAAGGAGAGTAACGGCAAAGTGAATCCTCGTCATATTTCGGATTCATATTATTTTTTTAAGCGCTATAATCTGCTAATACCAAATAACAATGGAATATTCAGATTAAGTATTGATGGCAAGGAATTTCTATCTGGTAATAAGAAAATATTAAAGGAGATTGACAATATCGAAGGAATTCCGCATATTATTGACATATTAGCTACTAAGACTCGTGCCAAGAGATCTGACTTTTTATCTGAATGGGGTGAATTTTGCAGAGAATACTGGGGATATGGAACTGAATCTACCATAAAAGATACTTTGAGGCGGAGATTACTGAATCTTTTAGAAAGAGGATATATTATCCGAGAAGGGAAATACTATATCGCTACCGAAGAAGGTATCAATTATGCCACGACTTTCACAGAAACTTTAGACCCAAAACGAAAAATAATGCGTTCAATTAATGAATTCAATTCTGAACAACGAGAAATATTGCATCAAAGATTGAGTACAATGTCTCCTTATCATTTTGAGAGACTGATATTAGAATTACTAGAAGATATGGGTTATGAAGACGTCAAGGTTACCAAAGAGAGCGGAGATAAGGGGGTGGATGTTATTGCCACAATGGAATATGGCATCTCAACCGTTACCGAGGTCATTCAAGTAAAAAGACAGAAGGGAAATATTGGAAGACCTGTATTAGATCAACTGAGAGGTGCCCTTCCGTATTTTGATGCAATTCGAGGAACGATTATTGCATTGGGTAATTTTTCAAAAGGGTGTATAAAGATGGCCCAATATCAAGGTGCAGCTCCAATCACTTTAATAAATGGTAGGAAACTTCTGGATCTACTTATTGAACATGAAATCGGTATGCGAAAACGTTCTATTGAATTTCATGAATTTGATGAGGACTTTTTAAATGAACTTGATGAATCTAAGAAAATTGAAGACATAATCTTAGATAAAGAGACAAAACCTTGAGGATTCGAACCTCCGTTGCTGACTGGTTCTATTGGAATGAATTCTCAATATCGAGGCTTCGTTTTTACTCTAATATCAGTTAGAATAACGATTTTCGCAATATACGAATACGGTATAAATAAGACATTTGTCCTTTAGCATACACCTTTAGGAGCACCTTGAATGTGTGTCTTAAAGTGCACCTTAATTTTATCCGATGATTGTCCGGTCAAAAGTCCAGTCAAAAGTCCATGATTTCTCCAGTGAAAAGTCCAGTCAAAAGTCCGATGATTGTCCGGTGTTTTCCCCGGTCCTTGTCTTAGCGCTTATCAGTGATAGGCTATCGTCCCGAGAGGAGCATGTTCTCCTCCTGTCCCGAGAAGAGGCACCTCTCCCGCTTGCCTCGTGCGGATATCCCAGAAAGAAATTTGATATCCTTGCTAAACTGGGCGGGCAATTCTTTGTCAAAGTAGGCTTTTATACCCGAATTCTTGCAATTAACGCAGGAAAGGGCTTCTTTTTTTCTTCAATCAGCACGGATTGAAAAAGGTACGGTTCCCTGACGGGCAACACACCACCCAGCGAAAGTGATTAGTGCAAAGGGAGCTTCGCAGGACACTTCTAACATACAAGCTGCACACAGATCAGGAGCTATTTGACAGGGCATATGGATACATCAGACAGTACTATTGAACCATAATATTGCAGCGGAATCCCCTGGCGAGGGATGCTGGCAGGATAACGCATCATTTGACCACCTCCGGCTCATGCATCAGATATAAGGTCATGCACTCCTCCATCATCGATTCGATAAGCTCTTGATCGGAGTGTTCCAGTCCTATCGACTAGAGCATAATACACTGAGACATCTGAGTCAACGACTAGCTTCTTGAGATCGCTCAAATCATCCCTGGGCCATATCATCCGAGACTTCGGATTCTTGTCCCTCTTCGACATGGATTCAGAGACTCGGTATAGGTGCACGGCGAATCCGGATTCTACATTCGAGAGCGGATGGCTCAACCGCCTAATGTCCTCGCACAAGTGTTTCTTCCCTTCATTCAATCCGAATTCTATCGCGGCCTCAATCATAAGATGATCATATTCCGGTTTTGACGATGCCGTCAATGGGTCCCTGAGAACGGCGACATCCCAGTGCTGGCACTTCGACTTTCCTAGGTTGTGAGCTGTCCGATATTCCTTCTGGATCACGCAAACCGTGTCATCTCCCAACTTGCCGTACATCTCTTGTTCTGTGAGCCGTTCGGATAGGATGGAGCAGAATCTCACATGCAGGCCATGCTCGGTGTAGCACAAGTAGGGGCTCTTCACGAACTCTACGCAGAAGTCATCCAAGGACTGCCTGACTTTGTCAAGGATCATATAACCACTCCACATTCGCAGACGCTATCGACCTCAATCCTCATCAGGCACCATTGCCCATATTCTCTGAAGGGGCAATTCGGCCTTCACGTCCTCTGACAGATCATCATAACAGGCCAGAAGATTCTTTACGAAGTCATCTGCGTCCCAGAGTCGCACTTCAAAGAACAGCTTCGTCGCCTCTCTGTAGACGCTCGTCTTGAACCCTCCCCAGGACATGAGTATGCCGTGCTCTGCGCGGAAATTCTTCATGACTCCTTCAAGTTCCCTCAACACGCCAACATCGACGGGCGAATCACTGGACTTGACCTGTACGCATATTTTTGGCGCATCAAACCCGAGAGCGCCCTTCCCCGCAATTATGTCGACACCTTCATCGGCTCCTTCAGGGGATAGGCGTGTCCTGTATCCGTTCGCTTCAAGGACGCTTTCCACAAGACGGGCCATTCCGTGCCCCTTGAATCTGCGTCCGATGTATTCGCGAATCTGATCAAGAGCGGCTTGCTCAAAGTCAAACTCTGTGTCTTCTCCCTCAGTTTCTTCGGTCTGTTCCTTGACGCCGAGGACAATCTTGTCAGTCTTGCCCTCCAGTATTCTCTTCACGCGGGCTTCCGCGTCATTCCTCTTGATTTGACAGACGGTCATGTACGCTCCAAAAGAGTAGAGCAAGTCTTGTCCAAACGCGCTTCTTGGGATGTCAGTTCGAATCCACTCGACCTTTCTTGAGTGCCTTGCGCCATGCGGCAACCCCTCTCTGAACTCGTATGGTCCAATTACTTTGCCTATCGCAATAGCTCCATGGGTTTTCAGAGGCAACACAACAAGGTCGCCGACATTTATCCTCTCTTTGAAGGTCCAGATCTGCCCAACGAAGTTGGAGATCGCAGAAGGGCTACTGTTCGGATAGGCTTCTTCGCACAACTCGTGAAGTTCTCTGCGAGTCTTGAAATTGCTGAGGTCTGGGAGCTTGCTCCACCCAATCACAGCATAGCCTTTCTCAATCGCAGTTCCCTCGAATTCTCCATTTCTACCAGCCCTCACAAGCCACATAGTCACGATTCCACCCTTGAAGCTGTGGATTGCCGGAACCTTACTTCATCTTTTCCATGACTGATGGCGCATGATGAGAGGAAGCTTTCAGGAATTCGCTTCGAATTGCGAGCATTGCGCAGGATCTATGGTCAGATGTTGCTTGATAACGGGCTGTCAATCGAGAGCACGTCTATCGCAATGAGACATCGGAGCACAAAAACCATCGAAACATACTATTGCAGGAAAGACGCCGACACCGTTCGCACCGAAGTTCTCCGCATCTTCGGGCGACAAGTGCTGGCTTGTCCGAGTGCAAAAAAACCCCTGACTTCCGAAAAATTTGTTCTTACTGGTTATTCTTAGGAGTGGGCCCATCCGGATTCGAAAGAATTTGAGAAAATTCTATCCGGCCTCTTCATTCCATGACAAGGGTCATCATGATTGCACTACCGTTTTGAAGAAGCCCATGAATGAGTTTGAGGGAAACGCATTTTCAGGCCAGTAAATTAGAATCGTACTTCGAAGTACGATTAAGGAAGAAAGTTATTCTTGTACGTATATCTGTTACTTCGTGAAAAAATGCAACTAAGAACTAAGATTGAATTGATGAAACTCCTTAATGTATGGGACGGACGCGAAACTGAACCCCTCCACTTCGCAGAAATCAAAAAGGTTACCGGATGGAACAACCGAAAGACGAATGACATGCTTGCTAAAGCCGTCAAGGAAGGCTATATAGATAAATACAAAGTCAATCGCGCGACACTATATCGCAATAAGATAGCAGACTACAGGGGCTACTTCGATACGCTTCAGTTTCTTATGCGAGTAGATGCGATCAACCGGAAACGCGGTACGGTTTTTAGTGTTGAACACCCGCTATACTCATTCGTGCACTTCCATATTCTAGCTTACGGAATTCCACCATCAGAACGATTGACACCTCTCGAAAGGGAAATGCTGTTCAATATCTTTTCGAGATTAGCCGGTGCCTTCAACAATTATACAGACTTTTGTGATAAGGTCCAGAGACGGAAGAAGATCGAGTTAACAGAAACGCTCCCTGACTCGATTAAGGGCACACTATTTAGCAAAGATGACGAAGGATCGAATGAGCCGATCAGCATAAGGGCTGCTAATCAACTGTATGGAGATGTTCTGTGGGAACACGTTTTCTCAAAGATTATTTGGGACATTAGATTTGCGCTTGAGAAAGCCTCGCTGGATTCTACGGGTCCGATTGAACTGCTTAATTGTGAAAAGAAATTCTCAGCATTGGCCTTGAAGCTTGCCAAGCGAATATACAACGGTGAACTCTCGGCTTACGATGATCCGGATCCAGATTCAATTGACAGAATATCCTTATTGCGAGAGGTTGAAAACCCATTCGAAGAACGGGATAGAAACACAGCTATTGTGCTAACTCCATCACCCGAAACAATAGAGGAGTTTGCAAACCAAGTAGGTAAGATTGTCAGGGACGAGTATTTGACATGGAATAATGATGAATTCATTGAGGAATATGTAACGAAAAATGAGAATAATATTTGGTATGATTTAATTGACTTCGGAAAAGGCCCTACTCTGCGTCGTGATCTCTTTAAGAAATCTCTTTCGGATGCACTAGCATCTATGCGAGGTGGATCTGAGGAGCCGTTCAGCAAGGGTGATAGGAAGTTTATTTTGAGTGATAAAAATCTGACTGAGGTCTTCTCAAAAAAGGAAATTTTAGTAATTATCTCAAAAGTGGAAGACATTATTAGACGCGCAAAAAAATTCTACAGGATGATTGACAGGGAGAAATCTATTCAAGAAATAACTAGCGATCCTGAGTGGTTTACCGATGAAGAGCTTCACGACTTCCACCTCGCACAGAACGTTCACATTGCAGCAGATTGGAAGGAGTCGTATGGGACGCTTGATCCAATCCCATTCGAAATGCCTGTTGATTCCGAAGAGATGAGAGAGATGGCAAAGAAATACCAACAACGGGTTGAAAGAGAACTGAAGAAGAGAGAGTCATAGGGGGCTAGAACGAATTTGGCACGAACAACTCTGAGTATGATCAGCTGTTCTACAATCAGGTCAAGACACAGAATTACACAGAGAGAAATAATTAGGTCGATGAATGTGGCAAATAACAGTATCTCTCAGGCAGCATAATTACGATTGTTTAACTCGAAAATCTGTTATGCATATCGTACGGATAACTGGACAAACTGGGGCAATTGGACTGAGCATCCCGGGATGGCTATAGATGCATATTGGGGCGAGAATCCATTATGATTCAATTTGCAATATGTGATTGAAGAGCGTGAATCCATTGGACAATGGATAACAATTGGAATTGTCATGCTGGCTTCGAACGCATCATCAGCAATATTTCGAAAAGGGCGGGTCTGCACTTTTCATTTCATACAATGCGCAGAAGCTTTGGAAGGATGATGCATAGAGCTGGAACAAAGGTTACAGTGATACAAAATATTCTCGGACACGAAAGTCTTGACATGACAATACACTACCTCGGATTGAACCTCGACGACACTGCTTCAGCAATGGAAAAACTAGTGGAATATCAGCAAAGAATTGCTATTAAATCGTCTCAAAATAATGAAATCCAGATAGCGAAATAGCCCCGGGAGGATTCGGGTTTACTTCGCTGACTGGTTAAGATAATCGGGACGATTAAATAAAGATACCTTGAATATAAAAGCTTCCGGGTAGTGAAAAAAAATCGGTATGAATACAATACATTGCATTAGCTGGAGCAAGTTAATATTCTTAGAATTAAAATTCTAAATATAAAAAAAGTGGCTCTAAAATCTTTCTATTTCTTCTTCCTATCCTTCTCTTCCTGAATCCTGGATCTTATATTGTCCTCATAATCGCTTCTGCGAAATATAAGATTTCCTTTGGCTGTTGGTGTGTTAAAATTGAGTTCAGTATTGACATCAACATTCATTTTCTCAGGATAGAAATCGAAATTCTTATCCTCAAAGACATTTTGTACTTGGTAAGGTGTCTCAACAGATACATAATCTTTGAAATTCTTTGCTGAAGCAATCTCCACTAGTAACCTGTATATCTCATCCAAATCTAGTACCGATCTCGCCCGAACTACCTTGCTTTTCCTGTGCGCCCGAGAGATAGCCTCTCTGTCAATTCGGCGAGAATATCCTTGCCTAATCCATTCTCTCTGAGCTTCAAGATGATCCATCACATCTCTAGGAACAGAATTCGTAAAACATCTCTGAATTACCACTTTCACTCCTATGTCGATGTCATTAATATTTAGTTGATCCCACCATTTTTCTAATATATTGGTGTCTCTCAAATGGCAAACAATCCAGTATTTATCTGTGGAAGAATTCCTATTTGGATTTGCGCTAGGCTGAATCCTAACCAGATATTGAAGCACTGAATTCGGTATTATTCCACTCATTTGAATAAGGAATCTCTGCGAGGTCTTCGGCAGGCAGCTAGTTTTGAGTATATGCTTTCCGTCTCTGGTCTCCCATACTCCTTCGACTATGTGAAAATTATCATCCATCATTTCTGATATCTGAAAATCTTGATATGCTGGTATCTCAATATTCTTCTTAACTTTTCTAATAATTCCTTCATCGACCGAAATTGATAATTTGAGTTCACTTCTCCTGGATCTGTAATTTACTGAGAAGTTAATAATTTCAGGTTTAAAAGGACCGAGTCTATTCTTTACCTTACTAACCCATCCAATCGCTTCATCAGCTTCCTTTGCAACACTTTTACTTGTATCAAGAATCGATTTGCACGCAATTGCAGCTCCTGCTACTCCCATAGGATCAACCATCTATCTCACATCTAATTGCGTCAATCACTTCGCTGGTAATATTCAACTCAATCGGTATTGTTATACTGTTTTTATTTGTTCGATGATCTTCGACTTCAACAATAAGCTCTATGGATTCGTATTCATTTCCCAGAGCATCCTTATAAGCAACTTGCACAGAAAAGGACTTGATGGTTCTCTCTATGAATGCGGCATTGTCCGAGTCTCTCAGATAGACATTGTCTGCAGGATTTCTCTTCAGAGAATTGATCAATACTTCAAACACGACAGCACTAAGATGTTTGTAGAATTCGTCTGCATATGTCTTGTCAGAGAGCTTTTCCTTGAGGGAATCGAGTAGCCTTTTTATATCGTCAAAATCGACATCATCAAGTCCGTTAAGAGAAAGGCTTTTCTTATAGACATATCTCTCAAGATATCTCTTTAAATCCTCCACAAGCATCTCTCTTTCATATACAACTTCCGCACCACTGTCATCAATAACTCTTGATTTTCCTGTATCTTCGAGGACCTCAGTAATGTTTGTTTTTAGTACTCTTTCAGGTGTTTCGTATTTATCCAGTAGAAGACGCATCAATTGATAGTAAAACTTCTCACCTGTATTTCTCCAGACTCCACCAATTTTCGTCCGAATTCCAATAAAAGCATCGCCAAAGCCGGTGTATTTCAAGCGAATAGAAATCTTCTCGCTGTTGCTCTTCTCCGAATCGTCGGTAAGGACGAGTTTCTGAGTATAGTCAAGAACTTTTACGAATGGTCGAAACATACGAATGGCTACTCTTTCCTCATGTTTGATTTGATTATTTTGGAGGAACTCAATCAGTATCTCTTTACTTACTGTTTGTGATTTAAATAGGTTATCACTCGAAATTGCCAATCCAAAGTAGCCATCTTCTGCGAGTTCATCAATAACTAAAACCTGTCCACCGGAGTCACAATTCCTTATATTCATCAGATCTCTGACTATAAAATCTGATGGAATATGGACACGAATTGAATCGAACTCTTCCCCAGATTTCCATCTAAGATGGATAGGTATTTCCTCTCCTCTCAGTGCCCATGGGACTGCATAGCTTTCTATAATCTCCATTCTTATGCACACTCGCGGATTTATGCAAATTTTATCTAAGTTCCGCTTATATATAATATGTTACCTATATTGTCATCTATATTGTCATAGACCATCATCATCATCCTGTGCTATGTTCATTTCAATCTCATATCAATTCACTCGGCTTAATGGCTTTTAACCTCTGAATGCGACATCCAACCATTTATTTCAATATTTTGTACATAAATAAGATTTTTCCTTTTTAAGAATTCGAACCTCCTCCGAAGTCTGGCTCCACCGGAAAGAATGCCTACTGCTTGAGCATAGTTTTTCTGTTAATATCAGTTAAAATCACGATTCTTACGAAGCGAGCTCGATATCGGTGATCTACCGGGTACGGTACCGGAGATCTACCGAGCACGGCACCGGAGGATTTACCGAGTACGGTGCTCGAACAACACGGCCTCGGTCACAATATCGCACACGAGACTCGAACAAGGCGCCGAGTTGTTTCCCGTTCAAAAAGCCCGTATTTCCACGGGACGTCCCCGAAATTGCTCACAAGATCTCTCATAGTATCTCTCATGGATTTCTCACGGGTTTCGTACTACGTACGAACCCGGCTAAAAATATGAGCCCCTTTTACGAGCACATCCCCTCGATCCCCCCTCAGTAGATTGCCTCAAGAGAGAGCTTACCGCACTTTCTTTCAACCGTCGGCCGCCCCGACAGAAGAAAAAGCCTCTATGTTGAAGAGGGACCACTTCAATCATAACATCCCTTATTGTGCGAAAGTCTACTTCAATTATATATTCCAATGTTTATGAATGAAAAACTAATTTGTTGGTGGCTGATATTGGACTCCGTAAAAATCAATACCAAAAAACAGATATATCATCTTGAGAGATATTTAAATACAATTCTGGAAGGAGACCGAAATGGCTTGCCCGATTATATCTAATAGATTTCTCATAGTGATTATCATCATATTGTTTGGGATTGCAATTCCGCATATTGGAAAGGCATTCCCGAATAATGAAGAGCCTTCCAATATTTCTCAAGATACATTAATTAGATTAGATGGATCAGTTGAGATAAAATCTGATATGAATGCCATTATCAATTTTCTATTTCCCGATGAAAATCTCATATCTATCAATAATGCAAGTTCTCTTGCTCGAGAAATCACAAATAAACTGGAACTGACTTTGCAAACTGAAATTCCTATTCCTTCTGTTGTGAATCCTTCATTTCTTACACTGCTTGACAGAAGCAATGGTTCTCTTAATCCTTCGAAGTATCTCCTCAATATTGAATCTGATAGAGAATTATGGTATCACTCCATGACATTTGAATGTTCAAACGATTCTAATATCAGTCTATATTATAGAGAAAATGATGGAGACAGTTGCTTTGTTGCGTTTAGAGTAATTCTTTCACCGAATGCAAATGATAATCCCATCTCCCCAATAGAACAAATCAATGCGATTACGTCAAAACTTCAATTACCATTGTCAGGACTTGAACAGGAGATTTTCAATCTTACGGGTTGGCGTAGTATGATTCCGACAACAGATCCCCTTATTGATCCCGATTGGAAAAATCATAGCATTATAATCTGGGATAATGCTACAATTTTCCGGTTTTATATGCGATATATGGATTTTCCGCTCGATGGATGTAATCAGATTGCATTTTCTTTTAATCAGACTGGCTTATTGAATGATATACAATGTACGTTCTTCTCAACAATTCACAATGAAACAACTCTTGATTTCGAGACTGCAATGAGTAAGTGTAGGCAAGAAGCGAATATACTACTATATGATCAACAAAATGATTTTCTTGCATACGAAGAGATTTTTGGATATCGTATTATGCCTTTCTGCAATGGCTCTGAGTCTCCAAAAGGTCTTTCCCTTATCTTACAGTATCAGGCATATATTCGTAATCAGGCTCTTTCTTATTTAATCACGATTGGTATTGATGCGAAGACGAGTGAAATTGTTTTTTCTATGAGAGGCACACCGGCTACAGAGATTTCTATTCCAATAAGAACAAATAACAATACTATTCTAGTTTTCGTGGGTCTTTTAGGTGTTTCAATATTTCTAATCGGTTGTATTATGTTCGGTCCTCCAGAATTCTCATCTTTATTTTTCGCATCCTTGATAATACCAATGTATATGCGACTCAAGAGTGAGAGGATATTTGACAATTTCAATAGAGGTCGTATCTATGAATACATCGCTAGAAGACCCGGTTGTTCATTATCTGAGATCGGGAAAGAGCTATCTATGATGAATGGAAATCTGTGTTATCATCTTGCTGTATTGAAAAGGACTGAGCTAATTCGCTCTATCAAGGATAGTCGGGAAAGGAAGTTCTTTGTTATCGGACTGACAGTACCTACCTTTGTTACAATGAATATTGGGCATACGGGTTCATTGATTATTGCTGCTCTCAAAGAAAATGAACCAATAACAGAGAATCAATTAGCTATATCATTAGATATGTCTCGCCAACGAGTACATTATCATTTGAAAAAGCTTGAGAAAAAGAGAATGATCATAAAATCCGAAAATGGATGGCGACTACCTAGATTGAATAA
>Ga0209986_10002300_pt1 | contig 17574 bp, 16 predicted proteins | sample BlataG_FD_183168 | JGI IMG/M metagenome (GOLD analysis project Ga0209986, IMG submission 183168) | Deep subsurface microbial communities from Black Sea to uncover new lineages of life (NeLLi) - Black_00105 metaG (SPAdes) (version 2) | ecosystem: Environmental > Aquatic > Marine > Oceanic >...
GACCCCGGGGGGATTCGAACCCCCGATCTCCACCGTGACAGGGTGGCATGTTAGTCCGCTACACCACGGGGCCATTGTTGCTCAGTGAAATACTCAAGCATTAGGAAATGAATCTTTTACTTAGCTAAAGTTTATCAGGGGCATTTTATTGTGTCAAGCTAGTTGGTGCTGATAAGTGGCCCTTTATTAATCCGGAGTATTGTTTGTATTCTTTGTTGTGTGTTATAATACCTTAATTAGGTTTTTTATGGAGACAATGGTATCTCAGGAAGATAAGCAGTTTCGTGACTATGAACTGGTAGTAATTATTAGTCCAGAGGTTGTGGACGAAGCTTTTGATGCTGTAATAGATAACATAAGTCGGTTTATTACTGAAAATGGTGGCACTATTTCCAATATAGAGCGATGGGGTAAAAGAAGGCTAGCTTATCCAATAAAACATTTTCTGGAGGGTGATTATGTGTTGGCTCGGTTCAAATTGAGACCTAAATTGAGTAAAGGGCTTGAAGCAAGCCTGCAGATTTCTGAGGATGTTCTACGGCATCTGCTGATAAGATTGAGTAGTTGATTAGGAGAAACGCCTGTTTTCTGCAGATGTTGAAAGAAGGCGAAAGGAGTTTACGGCGATGTTGACGTTGAATAAAGTGATGATTATAGGAAATGTTGGGACTGAACCTGAAATGCGTTTTACCCCTAATGGCAGTCCTGTAACCACATTTCGTGTTGCCACTAACCGGGTGTATACCACCCCTGATGGTGAGCGTAAGCAGGAGACGGAGTGGTTTACCGTGGTTGCTTGGAATAGGCTAGCTGAAAATTGCAACCAGTTTTTGACTAAAGGTCAGCGTGTTTATGCTGAGGGCAGGCTACATACGCGTACCTGGGAAGGTCAGGATGGGCAGAGGCGCTCTCGAGCCGAGATAGTAGCTAACAGGGTGCTCTTTCTTGATAGGCAGGCATTAGCTCCTCTTCCCGGGGAGGGGACTGAGGAAGCTGGTGCTGGTGAAGTTGGTGCTGGTGAACTAGAGCCGGAGGACCTTCCATTTTCCGACGAAGGTTAGAATTTGGTAAATTTATTAGGAGGGTTTGGGTAACTTAGAAAAGGTGGCTAGACGAAAATCTAACGAGCCAAGGAGCAAAAAGCAGGGTAGGTCAAGGTATATACCTAGGCGTAAGCATTGTTCCCTTTGTATTGATAATGTCCAAGTGATAGACTATAAAGACCCTGTTAAATTGCGCCATTACATATCGGATAGGGGAAAGATTGAGCCTCGCCGTAGAAGCGGTGCCTGCGCTAAGCATCAACGTGCCTTGGCATTGGCTATAAAGAGGGCAAGGCACTTAGCCCTCTTGCCATATGTTCCAGCTCATATCTATAGTACAGGGAGCGTTGGCATACGCGATTAGTTTGATATTTAGTAACATTATCCCCTTTAAGCACCTAGAAGAATCTTCGATTTTCCTGGAATTCGCCTTATCCCCCTTCCCCTTGATAAGGGAGAGACAGTTTTTAAGGGGCATAGCCTTTCTGAGATTCCCCTCGGATTGACACCCAAGAGATGGCGGAAGTATAATCACTCTAATCTATTGCGGAGTTATAGTGCCGAAGAGGACTTATCAACCAAAGAGGATTCCAAGGAAGCGCGAGCATGGCTTTCGGGCAAGAATGAGTAGCCGGGGCGGGCGAGCTGTCTTAAAAGCAAGACGACTCAAGGGTCGTAAACGATTGACCGTGGTATGACGATGCGAGGGAAAGAATACCTTACCAAGTCAGAGCAGTATGCCTTGGTTTATAATAAAGGTAGCTCGTGGATAAGCGATTTAGTGGTGATGAAGGCTTTGCCTAATGGGCTTACCTTGTCCCGGTATGGCTTTTCGGTTAGCCGGCGGGTAGGTAAGGCAGTGATGAGAAATCGGGTGAAGCGTCTGCTTCGGGAAATCTTACATTCAGCACCCCTTGAGCCGGGATGGGATATTATATTTATTGCTCGTCCTCGAGCAGCCGGTGCTAGCTTCTCCAGCCTGGAGAAATCGGTTCAGGGTTTATTATCCCGGGCTCGATTATTAGCGGGGGATTATGAAGAGGCTTGTCTTAGAATTAATTAGACTTTATCAGTGTACCATTTCGCAGGTTATGCCACATAACTGTCGCTTTACCCCAACTTGCTCTCAATATACCTATGAAGTTGTCTTGAAGTTTGGCTTGTTTAAAGGGGTATGGTTGGGAGTAAGGCGGATAGCTCGCTGCCATCCCTTTAATCCTGGTGGTTATGACCCTGTGCCGCGATACTGGACTTTTGGGGGGAATAGGTAAGTGGGGATTAGAAATAACGCAGCATTGGTGGGCAAGGTTTGCCTGCTGGGTATCTTGCTCTTGGTTGGGCTAACCGTTTTGGGGTGCGCTGACATCAGGAACGCACCTAGAGGCGGCTCGGGGGGAACAATAGCCGATGGGACTTTATTTTTGGGTTCTGCCTTAAAGCAACCCGGTGGATTTGGTTGTGCTATGCCATCCACAGAGGGTAAGCTTGTGGCGGTGAATATATCAGAAGGCAGTAGCCTGTGGGAAGTTCTTCTGGAAAGCTCCAGACCAGCCGGTGGTGGATTTGGCTGTGCACCAGCAGTTACACCAGTAGCTATCTACGGCAATCCAGCAGTGGCAGGAGATTTGGTTTATGTTGGCGGCTATAACGGTAAGATTTATGCCATTAATTCCAGTTCGAAGGCATTGAGATGGGTATATCCCCGTGAGGGCAGTCTGGAGTCCATTGTTGGTGGAGTTGTAGCGGCTTTGGGTAAGGTCTATTTTGGTTGTTCTGATGGGAAGGTCTATGCCCTGAATGCGGCTACTGGTGACCCAGAATGGGGCTCTCCGTTTCAAACTGGGGGCAAAATATGGTCAACCCCGGTTATTGACAGCGACACACTATACATTGGTTCCCTTGATAAAAAACTCTATGCCCTAGATGCTACCACTGGCAAGAAGAAGTGGGAACCATTTGAGGCTGGAGGAGCCATTGCCTCTACCCCCGTAGTGAATAATAACACGGTTTACATTGGTTCCTTTGATAGACATCTTTATGCTGTAAATACAATAAGTGGCACTCAGGTTTGGCAGTTCCCAGATGATGAGGATACTGAGAATAAGCCGGAGAGCTGGTTCTGGGTAAAACCTGTAATTGGCAATAACACAGTCTATGCTCCTTGCCTTGATGGCAAGGTTTATATCGTAAATGCTGAAACTGGTGAGGAGGTAGTAGATGCCATTGACCTTGGAAGCCCGATTTGCTCATCGCCAGTTTTGGTTAATAGCTTACTTATTATTGCTTCAGAGGAAGGAGTAGTATACGCTATAGATACTGGTAATAATCAGATTAAGCCGCTAGCTAACTTGGAAGAAAAGATATATGCCTCTCTTTGCGCCAGCGACGGAGTCGTCTATATTTATAGCGAGGAGCAAAACCTTCATGCCCTGAATGCAGAGTCAGGGGCGAGGCTGTGGAGCCTACCATTAAAGTAGCAAGTGAGGCAAGGGTTTAGTGGATATAGGGGATATATGGAATTTAATTGCTATGCAGCCAATGATAAACACCCTCATTGTGCTGTCTCATTATTTATTAAATAGCTTTGGGCTGGCTATCATTGCGCTGACTATTGTTGTTAACGTCGCGATGTATCCACTTACTCTGAAGCAGATTCATGCCTCTAAGGCAATGCAATCTCTCCAGCCGAAGCTTACCGAGCTTCAGAAGAAGTATGCTAAGGATAAGCAGAAACTGGCTAAGGAGCAGATGAGGCTGTATAAGGAGTCTGGGGTAAGCCCTGCTGGCTGCCTGCTGCCCATGTTAGTCCAGATGCCCATCTGGCTAGCTCTCTTCTGGTCAGTTATGCGGGTTCTAGCGGTAATCCCTGAGAATTTGCTGGGACTGTCTCAGTATCTTTATTCCTGGCCGGTAGTATATTCCACGCTGCCTTTGCAGAATAATTTCCTTTGGTTGAACTTAGCCATAGGCGACATATTCCTAGCAATCTTGGTTGGGGGAACAATGTGGGTGCAGCAGAAGATGGTAATGGCACCAACTGCTGACCCCAAGCAGCAGGCGCAGAGCAGTATGATGCTGTGGATGATGCCAATGATGTTTGCTTACATTACCACAACATTTCCCAGTGGGCTGGGTCTTTTTTGGGTGACCTCAAATGTCATCAGAATCGGTATCCAATATTTTGTTACTGGGTGGGGAGGTTTGGTTAAATCAGCGCCGAAGAGGCAAATTGGTAGGGATAAAAAGTATAAGCAGCGCATCGTCCAGGTAGAGGAAGCACCTTCAGCTGGTGCTGATATTGTTGTGCCGAGTTCTACACAGGAAGAAGGTTTGGGCTATGAAGAATCTGGAGATAAGCGCCAGGACCGTGGAGGAGGCTATCCAAAAAGCCTTAGAGCAATTAGGCGTCAGCCGGGAAGAGGTGGAGGTCACCGTCGTAAAAGAGGGTAGGCATGGCATCCTAGGTCTGGGGGCTGAGGAGGCCAGGGTCAGAGTACGGTCATTGGTGAGGGTGCCCGGGGAGGAAAGCGATATAGCTGAGGCGGCAAAGGAGGTATTAGAGACCCTTCTGGCTCGGATGGGGGTGGTTGCGTCTGTCGTGTCTCAAACTAAACCTCCGGTTGAGGGGGGTGAAGGGGCTTCCAGTGTCATTACCCTTGATGTAACCGATGATGACCTTGGTATCTTGATTGGGCGGCGTGGGCAGACCCTCTCCTCTCTGCAGTATATTGTCAGACTTATCGTAGCTCATCAGGCGAAGGCATGGGTGCCTATAGTTATTGATGTGGAGGGATATAAACAACGTCGCTATGGGGTATTGCAGGCTTTAGCCCGGCGTATGGCGGAGCAGGTGAAGGTTAAGGGAAGACCATTTGCCCTAGAGCCTATGCCCGCTTATGAGAGGCGCATTATCCACATTACTTTAGCTGATGACCCTGATGTTATTACTGAGAGCATTGGTGAGGGCGAGGCTCGTAAGGTGGTTATTATGTCCAAGGAGCCATAGCTGAGTCGGTCCGATTTGATTTATTTTTTAAACTGTGCTAACCTTTAGCTTGAAAAGGCAGTGACGGAGAGGAGTAAGGGGAGAGCGGACACTCAGTGAGTCTGGTATGGTGGAAGCAGATGTGACCGTCCCCTGAAAATCACTCCCGAGCCACCAACCGAACGGTGGATTGTAAGGCTAGACCACCTAGTAGACTTGGTCGGTAGCGTTAGCCGTTATCATTGACGAGGGCATATAAGTGTGCCTTAAAGGAGTGCCCCTGCCTTAGGCGGGGGAAGCAGGGTGGTACCGCGGGTGTACTAAATCCCGTCCCTAGAGGGCGGGATTTTTATATAGAGGTGTTTATGTTTCGTCCCGTTGGTAGTAAGGTGAATTTCCCACAGCTTGAAGAGAATATGCTTGGCTTGTGGAGAAGCAAAAATGTCTTTGAGCGGAGCGTAGAGGCTCGCCGTGGTGGTCATCGCTTCGTATTGTATGAGGGACCACCTACGGCTAACGGAAGCCCAGGGATACATCATGTGCTGTCTCGTGTGTTTAAGGATGTCATACCCCGCTATAAGGCGATGAAGGGCTATTATACTCCGCGCATCGCTGGCTGGGATACGCATGGGTTGCCAGTAGAGTTGGAGGTGGAGAAGGAACTTGGTTTTTCCAGCAAAACAGAGATTGAGGAGTATGGTATTGACAAGTTTAACGCCCGCTGCCGGGAGAGTGTCTTTGGCTACCTCAAGGAGTGGGAGGCAATAACCGAGCGCATCGCCTTCTGGGTTGACCTGGAGCATCCTTATATCACCATGGACAATAACTACATTGAGACCTGCTGGTGGGTAATAAAGGGGATGTGGGATAGGGGGCTGATTTACCAGGGCTATAGGGTTACCCCCCACTGCCCCCGCTGCGGCACTTCACTCAGCTCCCATGAGGTTGCCCTCGGCTATCAGGATGCCGATGACCCATCAGTTTACATAAAGTTTAAGATTGCGAAATCATTATATGCAAGCCCAGGTTTTCTTGAAAAACTGCGAAAGTTTTACGGAGATAGAGAAGCTGATTTTGCAAAATGGCTTCTTGATATTACTGGTGATAAGCCTGTTTACCTTCTGGCATGGACGACTACTCCTTGGACTCTGCCGGGTAATACGGCTCTGGCGGTAGACGCTGAGTCTGAGTATGCGGTGGTGGAGGTAGATGACGAGCATCTCATTTTGGCTTCGGCCCGAGCGGAACAGGCGGGGCTCAGCGATGCTCCTGTAATCGCTAAGGTCAACGGCAACGACTTGGTAGATTTGAGGTATGAGCCATTATTTAACCCCAATGAGTTCAACGTTCCTATTGCCAGAATGGACGTATTAAAAGAATCTGGAGAGCCTTCATCGGATATAATATGGAAGAAAGGTGGCATCTTAAATTACCCTGTAATTGCCACCGACTTCGTCTCTCTGGAAGAGGGGACAGGGATAGTCCACATGGCTCCAGCCTATGGCGAGGTTGACTATGAGGCTGGGGTAGATAATGACCTTGACTTTGTCCACCCGGTAGATTTGCAGGGTAATATTATCGGCAATTATCCCTTCTCTGGCTTGTTTGTTAAAGAGGCTGACCCTCTTATCTTAGATGACCTGAAGTCGAGGGGGTTACTATTCCGCAGTGAGACGATTCGCCATACCTATCCCTTCTGCTGGCGCTGTGAGACACCTCTCCTTTACTATGCCAAGCAGACCTGGTATATCAGGACAACAGCGGTGAAAGAAGCTCTTATTGCTGGCAATGATGAGATAAATTGGTATCCGGAGCATATCAAGTATGGGCGGTTTGGTGATTGGCTGGAGAATAATGTGGACTGGGCATTTTCTCGGGAGAGATATTGGGGAACGCCACTGCCTATCTGGCATTGTGAATCCTGTGGTAATTACGAGTGCGTGGGCAGCGTGGAGGAATTGAAGAATAGAGCTGGGTTCTACGGGTTTAAGCAGCCTTTAGATTTGCATCGTCCCTTTGTTGATGGGCTGACCTTTGATTGCCCCAAGTGTGGTGCAGGGATGAGACGGGTGCCAGAGGTAATTGACTGCTGGTTTGATTCGGGAGCCATGCCCATAGCCCAGTGGCACTACCCATTTGAGAATGATACCTTGCTTGAGGACGGGAGATTTCCTGCCGATTATATCAGTGAGGCGGTTGACCAGACTCGCGGCTGGTTTTATAGCCTTCATGCTATATCCACTCTATTGTTTAACTGTCCCTGTTTCAAGAATGTTATCTGTCTGGGGCACATCCTTGATGCCAAAGGGGAGAAGATGAGCAAGGCTAAGGGGAATGTGGTTGAGCCGTGGGCAGTAATCGATAAATATGGGGCTGATGCGCTACGGTGGTATTGTCTCACCTCTTCGCCGCCGGGCAATGTGCGCCGTTTCTCTGAGGATATGGTGGCTGAAGTAACACGCCGCTTTTTATCGACCCTGTGGAATGTCTATTCCTTCTTTGTCACCTATGCTAATATAGACCACTTCACCCCTGGCGGGGAAAGAGTCTCATCAGAGCAATCAGAGCTTGATAGGTGGATTATCTCGGAGCTTAATCAGCTTATAGTTGATGTTGATGCCGGGCTAGATGCTTATAATCCAACTGAGGCAGGGAGAAGAATAGAGAGCTTTGTAAACGACCTATCTAACTGGTATGTGCGCCGGAGCCGTCGGCGATTTTGGAAGAGTGAGAGCGATGCCGATAAGCTGGCGGCATATACTACACTTTATGAATGTCTGGTTACGCTATCTAAGTTATTGGCTCCGTTCACTCCATTTCTGGCTGAAGAGCTGTATCAAAACCTGGTCTGCTTGGCATTTCCCCAAGCTCCAGATAGCGTGCACCTGGCTGATTTTCCAGTTGCTGATGTGACCAAAATTGATAAGCAACTGGCTACCGACATCAGGTTGGTGATGAGAGTATCAAGTCTGGGTCGGGCTGCCCGGAGCCAAGCCGGTATCAAGGTGCGCCAGCCTTTGGCTAAGGTCGTGGTTAAAGTCGAGTCCGGTAAGGAAAGGGAGAGCTTGGAGCGTTTGATGCCTCAGGTGTTGGAGGAGCTTAATGTGAAGGGCTTGGAATTTGTTGGTGAGGTGGCAGAGCTGGATAAACCAGGTTATGTGGTCAGCTCGGAAGGTGGTTACTCGGTAGCTGTCCCCACTGAGATTCCTCCGCAGCTTCAGGCCGAGGGGATGGCGCGGGAGGTGGTACGCCGGTTGCAGACAATGCGCCGCTCTGCCGGGTTTGATATTGCCGACCATATTATCGCCTATTATCAAGGGGAGGCTTATATGAGGCAGGTAATGGAGGATTTTGCCGATTATATTAAGCAAGAAACGCTGTCTCAGCAGCTTATTGATGGGGCTCCCGGAGAGGGCGTTTTTACTGAGCGCTATAAATTAAGTGGCTACGATATATTACTGGGAGTGAAAAGATTGGGTTGAGTTAGCGCGGACGTTCAATAAGTATAGCGTAAGTGGTGTTTTTGGCATCGCCCCGCCAGAAGGTTATTTTTACTCTCTGCCCAATTTGGCTGGAGCGTATGGCTTGAATTAATTCCTCAGCAGTGGTTACCTCTTCGCCGGCAAATTCGGTTATAACATCGCCTGGCTCAAGTCCTGCTTTGTCGGCGGGGCTGCCAGGAAGTAATTCAGTGATGAATGCCCCTTTATTTACTGCTAAATCATATCTGGAAGCTAGCCATTGGTCTACGGTGTGAAGCACTACCCCGAGCCAGGGGTAAATCACATACCCCTTCTGGATCAATTCCTTGATTATTGGCATAGCTTGATTAATACTTATAGCGTAGCCCATACCCTCTACCCCGACCATAGCAATCTTGGCGCTGGTGATGCCAATTACTTCTTGGGACATGTTTACTAACGCGCCACCGCTGTTACCTGGATTGATAGGGGCATCAGTTTCAATGAGGGCATACAGTGTTTGTCCTGAGGATATCTGTAGAGAAACCCCCAGGCGGCTGACCCATCCCGGTTTGGCACTTATTCCCAACCCCAGTGGATTGCCGATAGCTACTACCGGGTCACAAATTCTTAATCGGGAAGAGTCTCCTATATTGGCTGCTGGTAGGTTTTGGGCATCTATCGTAACTATAGCCAGGTCGGTAAGTGGGTCAGTTCGCACTGTTTCCACAGGGAAGGTTCTGCCATCAGCCAGGGTTACAGTAATAGCTTTAGCTCCTTCAACCACGTGACTATTGGTTACAATAATTCCGTCTTCGTCTATAATCCACCCTGAGCCGGCGCCCTCCTGCGTAAATGGGCGATTGAAGATGTCATAGGTTATGACCTCAGTATTGATAGCTACCACCGAGGGCTTAACCTCAGCCACTACATCGGCGAAATTGGGCAATACTAGGGTATTGCTTTCTGGAGGTGGTGGCGTCCAGTTAGGGTCAATGGGGGTAGCAGTAGGGCTTGGCGGTGGGCTGGGGGGTGGCGAGGTCTCAATATGAACGCAGCTACTCCCCAGAAAAAGGCATAGAATTATAATAAGGCAAGTTAATAGATATTTTAGGTTTATCCCTTTCATGACCAATCTTATTGTAGCACGCAGGTGGGATTAGGGCAAAAGTAATGGGCTGGGTATAACCCCAGCCCATTACTCCTATTTGTTTATGCCGTAGGCACCTTGGGCAATTCAGCCAGCGCCTCTTCCACTTTCTCCTTGGGATACTCGTAATCTACGAGTTTGCCTGATAAGTAGGCATCATAGGCAGCCATATCAACATGTCCATGTCCGCTATGAGCAAGCAGGATAGTTTTTGTTTCACCAGTCTCTTTGCATTTAAGGGCTTCATCAATAACTACCTTAATGGCATGGTTAGGTTCCGGGGCGCTAATAATGCCCTCAGTGCGGGCAAAGGTTACCCCCGCCTTGAAGGTAGCAAGCTGGTGCTCGGCTCTAGCCTCAACGAGCCCCAGCTTATAGAGATGGCATATGATAGGTGCCATTCCGTGATAACGAAGTCCGCCGGCATGGACTGGTGGTGGAATAAAGCCATGCCCCAGGGTGTACATTAGGATTAGGGGAGTCATCCCAGCCGAATCGCCAAAGTCATAGGCATATGGTCCCTTGGTCAGGGTGGGGCAGCTTGCCGGCTCTACATTGATGATGCGCAGGTCTGGCTTTGTTCCGTCAATTTTATCCTTGACAAAAGGCAGATACAGCCCGGCGAAGTTTGAGCCACCACCGATACAGCCGACAATAATATCTGGATAGGCATCTGCCTCCTCCATTAGTTTTTTAGTCTCTAACCCGTTGATAGTCTGATGAAGCAGGACATGATTAAGCACACTGCCCAGGGCATAGTGGGTATCATCGTGGGTTACACAGTCCTCTACTGCTTCACTGATTGCTAGCCCTAGGCTACCGGGACAATCGGGCCATTTTGCCAGCATATCTCGCCCGGCCTTGGTATCCTGGCTGGGGCTGGGAATACACTTTGCTCCCCAGGTCTCCATCATAATGCGACGATAGGGCTTCTGGTCATAGCTAATCCTGACCATATAGACCTTCAGCTCAACGTTAAACATGGCACAACCCATAGCTAGAGCACTACCCCACTGCCCGGCGCCAGTCTCAGTGGTTATGCGCTTAACGCCCTCTTTCATGTTATAATAGGCCTGAGCTACAGCGGTGTTAGGCTTGTGGCTACCCGCCTGGCTTGTTCCTTCATATTTGTAGAAAATCTTGGCTGGCGTGTCCAAGGCTTTCTCCAGCCGATGCGCCCGATGTAGCGCTGTGGGTCTCCAGGTACGGTAAATAGCCTGCACCTCCTCCGGGATTTCAATGTAGCGCTCTTGGCTCATCTCCTGCATAATAAGCCCCATAGGAAATAGTGGGGCTAAGTCATCGGGGGTAACTGGTTTGCCTGTAGCCGGGTGCAACACTGGCGGTAGTGGCTCGGGCAAATCAGCCTGAATGTTGTACCAATGAGTAGGCATCTCCGCTTCATCAAGGGTGAACTTTGTTCTTTCCACTTTTTCCTCCTTTTATTTTCATGTTACTCATATACCTCGGCTGCTTTGTCCAGAAGGGATTGAGGGATGGTTGCCCCCATTCTCTCTGCAGCTTTAGGGTTGAAATACATATTTATAGTGGTGAAGGTCTGAACCGGGATGTTACACGGGTCTTCACCCTTCAGTACCCTAGCCGCTAGATAGCCGCCTATTTCACCTAATTCCTCATTGGAGTAATAAATAGCAGCAATTGCCCCTCTCATAACAGAGTCTCCATCTGGAGCAAAGAGTGGGATGTTATACTCTTCACAAACCGTTATCAATCCCTCAAGACCAGCTACTGTGGTATTACACAGAGGGCTCCACGCCACATCAGCTCTACCAACTAATGACATCCCTGCGCTCTGTACATCAGCACTTGTAGATACATTAGCCTCAATTACTTCAAGGCCAAAATCCGGTGCCAGGCGCTTGAGCTCATTCACTGTCTTGATATTACTCTCGTCGCCAGCGTTGTAGACCGCACCTAGCACTTTAGCCTCAGGGCATATCTCTTTAATTATCTCTAGCTGGGGCTTGACGGGGACATAATCACTGACCCCAGTTATATGGAGGCCGGAAGGGCAAGGCTTCTCCCAGGATTCAACTATGCCAGCTAGCACTGGGTCGGTAACGGCAATAAAGACGATGGGTATATCGGTGCCCTCAGCGGTAGCGCACACTGCCTGGGTACAAGGGGTAGTTATAGGGACAATTAAGTCCTTCGGTTCGAAAACAAACTTATCGGCGATTGTCTTGGCTACCGACATATCGCCCTCAGGGTTAAGGAAGTCATATTCTACATTTACCCCTTCAACGAACCCCTCCTCAGCCATACCCTTGATGAAGCCCCCACGTATAGCATCCAGAGCCGGATGGGTAACTATCTGAGTTACACCAATTTTATACATCCTTTCCTTTGGGGCACAACCACCGGCTAAAGGCAGGGCTACAGCTAAGATTAGCATCAAGGTGACACCAATAACTACTCTTAGTAGTCTTTTCCTTTTCATCTAAAAACCTCTTTTCATTTTAGTTTTATAGTGCTAGTCTCTTATCCCTTCGGCCCCAGAGGGGCCACCTCCATGACATGGTAAACATTGTTATTACCTCCTTATTAAAAAAGCCTCTCGCCCCTTTAAGGGGCGAGAGGCTTACTTCGCGGTACCACCCTTCTTAGTCCTTCACGGGTGAAGGACCATCTCTATCAGGTACGGAGGCTATTTCCTCGATACCCTAAGATTTGATAACGCTTCCCCTGCGACAAAGCCTACTCGTTTTTCAGGGAACCCAATTTACAACTTTCGGTTTGCGGCTCCCAAGTCCATTCAACTTCTGCACCGGCATCGGCTCACACCTTACCCGACTCTCTGTGCCTTGCTTAAAGCCTACTAGTCTTGTTCACAGCCTTTACTTTATTCTATTGGAGGTAAGTATAACCCAGTATTGATTATTTGTCAATAGCTTTGGTCGCTTTGCAAAGGTAGTAAAATCTGCTACACTAGTTTAACCTGAGTTCCAATATAGGAGGATGGTCTTGGTGACCAAGCAGATAATAGATAAGGCTAGGAGTGAAGGCAGGACGGTGTTGACCGAGATTGAGTCTAAGGAGGTTGTCAAACAGGCAGGGATAAGCACTATTGATACCAAGCTTGCCACATCTAAAGAGGAGGCAATCTCTATAAGCCGACAGTTTGGCTTCCCTGTGGGATTGAAGATAGCCTCACCGGATATTGTGCATAAGAGTGATGCTGGTGGGGTTAAGCTGGGATTGAAGACAGCGAAGCAGGTAGGCAAAGCCTATGAAGAAATTTTGGAAGCGGTCGGGCAGAAGCATCCCCGGGCGAGGATTCAGGGGGTATCGGTGCAGAAGATGGCTCGCCCCGGTGTAGAGGTGATTATTGGTATGTCCAAGGACGACCAGTTTGGTCCGGTGCTTATGTTTGGTCTGGGCGGAATTCTGGTGGAGGTCCTTAAAGATGTCTCCTTCAGGATTGTTCCCTTAGCTAAAAGGGATGCCGCTGAGATGGTCAGTGAGATAAAGGGCTATCCTTTGTTGGAAGGTTATCGGGGTCAGGAAGCAGTGGATGTGTCCTATCTAGAGGGATTGTTAATCAAGGTCTCTGATTTTGTGGAACAAAACCCCGAGGTGAAGGAGCTTGACCTCAACCCCATTTTTGCCTACAGCGATGGTGCTATAGCTGTAGATGCCAGGGTTATATTGGAGGAGGCATCATAAAATGAACCTGAAGCTGATGTTGGAGGAGGCGGCAAAGCGGTATGGGGGGAAGACGGCTTTGGCTACAGGTGACCAGAGATTATCCTATGCCCAGCTCGATGAAGCCTCAAATAAGGTAGCCAATGCCTTAGTGGGAATGGGAGTAAGCAAAGGCGACCGGGTGGCTATATTATTGCCCAATAGCCCAGAATTTGCCACCATCTACTTTGGAGTGGTCAAGATTGGCGGCATTGCTGTTCCACTGGATATCAGATATAGGATGGATGAGTTAACCTCCCTGTTTGATGACTTTCAACCTAAGGTCTTAGTGAGCGAAAGTCCAACTCTGGAGCCAGTAGTTCCGGCTTTGAGCAGATTTGGCTACGTTGAGCATGTTATAGACTTGAGTGGCGAGTATGAGGGTCAGTTCCTCAGTTATCAGGAGATTATGTCTGGCAGTTCAGCGCGGAAAGCCGAGGTGGAGCTGGAGCCTGGAGATATAGCCCATATTGCCTACTCCTCAGGTCCCACCATTCGTCCTAGAGGGGTTATGTTGTCTCACCAGGGCTTGGTGGAGGAGGCAGCTATATCAGGTGAGGGATTTCAGCAGACCGATAAAGATATAGTGGTGCTGTTTGCTCTGCCGATGCATCATGCCTTTGGCTTGATAGTAGTATTGCTGACTGCAGTTTCCAAGGGTAGCACGGTGATAATATTACCCGGGTTATCTATTGATAGTCTTCTTGAGGTTATTGAAAGGGAGAAGGCAACCATGTTTATGGGTGTGCCCTTTATCTACTTCTTAATGGTCGATAAGGCTGAGGTGGAGGGGACAAAGCACGATTTGAGTTCTCTCCGCCTGTGCGGCAGCGCTGGTGCGGCTATGCCGGCTGAGATTTTGAGGAGGTTTAGGCAACATTTTGGTCTGGATGCCGTTGATTTTTGGGGCATGACTGAATCCTCAGCTCATGTTACCTGCCAGTCCCTTGATGGTGCTGGAAGGCTTGGCTCGGTGGGGAAGGCCTTGCCCGGTTGGGAGCTAAAGATAGTAGATAATAATGGCAAGGAAGTGCTCCCAAACCAGCCAGGTGAGATAATTGTTAGAGGACCAATAATGAAGGGGTATTATAACAATCCTCAGGCTACCGCTGAGGCGATAAAGGATGGCTGGCTTTATACTGGTGATATTGGCAGGGTCGATGAGGGTGGCGATTTGTTTCTCATCGGTAGGAGCAAGGAGGTGATTATCGTAAAGGGTCAGAATGTATATTCCAGTGATATTGAAGAGGTGCTGTATACTCATCCCAAGGTAGCTGAGGCGGCAGTGGTGGGGATTCCCGATGAAATACGGGGGGAGACAATTAGAGCCGTTATAAGCTTGAAGAGGGGAGAGGTGGCTACAGAGCAGGAGATTAAGCACTTCTGCCGAGAACACATGGCTAATTACAAAGTGCCCAGAGAGGTTGGCTTTATGGATTCCTTGCCCAGAACTGCTGCTGGCAAAATTGATAAGGAGGAGCTCAAGTAGGCTCGGTTGAGTTTGTGGGCGGAGAAATACGGATGAAGAGAAGGGTAGTGATAACTGGGGTGGGGGCGATAACCCCTTTGGGGGTAGGAATGGAGGAAAGCTGGCGAGCTTTATGCCAGGGGAAATCGGGCATTGGCGCGATTACCAGGTTTGACGCTAGCGATTTTCGAACCAGGATTGCTGGAGAAGTCAATGAGTTTAATCCATTGGATTTCATGGACAGGAAGCTGGCAAGAAGGGGAGACCGTTTTATCTATTTTGCTCTAGCTGCCACTCGGATGGCGCTCGAGGATTCCGGGCTGAGCATAAATGCCAGTAATAGTGGTAGGGTGGGGGTATCGGTGGGGACAGCCATGGGTGGAATAGAAAGTTTGGAGAAGAACCATCAGCTGCTGCTTCAGGGCACCCCTCATCAGATTTCCCCCTTTTTTATACCTGGCTTCTTGGCTAATATGGCAACAGGACAGGTTGCTATTCAATTTGGAGCTAGAGGAGCCAATATGTGCTCGGTGACCGCCTGTGCCTCAGGGACACATGCTATTGGAAATGCCTTTAGGGCTATCCAGCAGGGTGAGGTTGATGCCATGATTGCCGGTGGGGCTGAGGCGGCTATCAGACCTCTTATATTTGCCGGGCTGGATGTAATAAAGGTTATGACTACCAGAAACGAGGAGCCAGAGAAGGCTAGCTGTCCCTTTGATAGGGAGCGTGATGGCTTTATCATGAGTGAAGGAGCGGGGATAGTCGTCTTGGAGGAGTTGGAGTTTGCTCTAAATAGGGGAGCCAGGATTTACGGCGAGGTATTGGGCTATGGCTTTAATAGCGATGCCTATCATATAACCGCTCCAGACCCTGATGGTAGGGGAGCAGCTAGTTGTATGAAAATGGCGCTTAACGATGCTGGCATTTCTATTGATAGTGTTGATTATATTAATGCCCATGGCACATCAACAGTGCTCAATGACCTAGCTGAAACTCGGGCGATAAAGAGTGTCTTTCAGGGGCAGAGCAATGGGATACCGGTGAGTAGTAACAAATCGATGATAGGTCATTTGTGGGGTGCTTCTGGGGCAGTGGAGGCAATATTTTGCCTGTTGACTATTAACCAGGGTATTATCCCACCTACCATCAATTATGAAACCCCGGACCCTGAGTGCGACCTTGACTATGTGCCCAATGTGGCAAGGCAAGCCGAGGTAAAGGTAGCCCTTTCTAACTCCTTTGGCTTTGGTAGTACTAATGCCACCTTAATTTTCGGCCAGTTCCACGCATAAAAAAGATGCCCGAGTTCAAACCGTGAGCTAGTTCAGATAGATGGGTGACACAGATTATCATGTTTCGTTTCTCTGCAGCATTGACCCCATCCCCCTGACCCCCTTCCCCTAGAGGGGAAGGGGGAAGTAGTTTTAAGAGGGGGCGAAGCCCCCTCTTTTTTATTCCTCCCCCTCGCCTTCCAGGAGAGGGGGACAAAGCGGGTTCCCAGGAAAATCGAAGATTTTTCTGGGTGCTTTAAGGGGGTGAGGTGTAGAAAGTTGAGGTGTCACTAATCATATGAACGAGTACATGCCCTTGCAATTTACAGCACTATATGTTATATTATACATAGATAGGCTAGGTATTGTTCCCAGCGAGGTGATAAATGGCACAAAGGCGTGAGCTAATCAAAGGTAGTACTGCTTCCTTGCTTCTTTGCTTAATAGGTCAGCAGCCGATGTATGGCTACCAGATTATTAAGGAACTTGAGAGAAGGAGCCAGGGCTACTTTAAATTTAAGGAGGGCACTCTTTATCCTGCTCTTCACCGCTTAGAGAAAGCGGGCTTAATCCGAGGCGAGTGGCAGACGCCACCCAGTGGTCGGCAGAGAAGATACTATCGCATCACTGAAAGAGGGCTCCGTAGCCTAGTAGCTAAGAGGAGCCAGTGGCAGGATTTTCTGGCTGCCATGAATCTAATCATTCAACCAGTGTCTACCTAATGTGAGGTGGGGGAAGTGACAACTGTCCTGAGTCATTACCTGGATAGTGTAAGAGAGAATCTGAGGCTTGACCGCTCCTCGGAGAGGGAAGTTATCCAAGAGCTAGAGACGCATATTGAGGATGAGCTCCAGGAGCTGAAGGAAGCTGGGCTATCGGAAGAGGAGGCGGCTAATACCTGTTTAAGTCTTTTGGGCTCGGCCTAAGGTGGTAGCCCGTCAGATATATGAAGCTCATAGCCAGGGGACTTGGAGTCAGGCGTTATTAGCCGCCATGCCCCACCTGCTTTTTGGTCTGTTATTTGCTCTGAACTGGTGGCGGGGTATTGGCTGGCTTTTAGGTATGCTGGTGCTAGTCCTCGGTATGGCAGTCTATGGCTGGTGGCGTGGTAAACCAGCCTGGCTTTTCCCCTGGCTGGGTTACTCTTTACTGCCGGTGGTGGTTGCTGGTCTCCTGTTACTTTATCTGCCTGAGGGGTTGTCTTGGGTGGCAATACTCCTCTATATCCCGATGGCATTATGGCTGTTATACTCCATTACGGTTCAAACCATAAGGAGGGATTGGTTATATAGCTCGCTGATGCTGCTCCCGCTACCGATTATCATCGGTTGGTTCTTGGCTGTTGAGCCGGTGGATAAATTCCCAGAGTATTGGCTTCAGCGCCTCCAAGATTTTGCCCCCTGGATTGGATTAAGTTTTCTAGCTTTAGCGGTAACTGTAGCTACATTTATTCGTTTGAGAAAGCGTTGGTTAAAGGTATCGGTCTTG
>Ga0209986_10002301_pt1 | contig 17568 bp, 17 predicted proteins | sample BlataG_FD_183168 | JGI IMG/M metagenome (GOLD analysis project Ga0209986, IMG submission 183168) | Deep subsurface microbial communities from Black Sea to uncover new lineages of life (NeLLi) - Black_00105 metaG (SPAdes) (version 2) | ecosystem: Environmental > Aquatic > Marine > Oceanic >...
CAGAGCTGCAATTGAGGCACTTGCGGATGCAAGTTTGTATGGTTTTGAATACGGACGTTGGGTAAATTTGGGTATTGGTGATATTACAGGAGCGAATATCCTGGCAGAAGTGGTAAACAGAATAGTCACAGGCGGAATGACAATTGAGGATGCTGTTGAGTGGGGACATAATGAGATGGAAAAATATTCTGTACCGGTTGGTAACAAATAAGTAAAGTTGTTAAATTTTGTTAATATAGCAACAGTTCCATAAAAAATGGAACTGTTGCTATATTGCTATAAATAATGTAAAGCTCTTTACTGGAAAGAAGCATAAATGAAAAGATATAAAAGAGTAAGTTTAGTTACTTACTTATATATTCTTCCAATATTAGTTTTAATAGGAATAATTTTCATATATCCATTGAGCCAAGTTCTAATCTCCTCTTTTTATAATATACGACTAGGAGCACAAGAAGGAATATTTGTTGGGCTGGATAATTACCGATTAATCTTTAGCGAACCAGTTTTCTGGAAAAGTGTTAGAAGTTCGCTCATTTGGACATTTGGTAATTTAATTCTACAATTAATCATACCTTTAGGGGTAGCAATTCTGCTAAATCAGAAATTAAGGGGTATGCACTTCGCGCGAACTCTTATTCTTTTGCCCTGGATAATTCCAATGGTTGCTCTAGCAGTGTCAATGAGGTGGATGTTATTACCTGGAATTGGGATTTTTAATGAAATTCTTAAGAATATAATAGGCACTCAAATAAGTTTTCTTGGTTCAAAAAGTGCAGCTATGCCAACTCTTATTATTTTAAATACATGGAAATGGCTTCCTTTTGGCACCCTGCTAATACTTACTGCTTTACAAACTATTCCGAGAGAGGTTTACGAAGCTGCTCGTGTAGATGGAGCTAATTTTTGGAAGCAGTTTATTTATATAACTTTTCCCTTGCTGGGAAAGGTAATCTGGTTTATGGGATATCTTATCTTAGTTTGGAATTTTAATACCTTTGATACAATCTGGCTTACTACAGAGGGTGGGCCAGGTCATATAATGCAAACACTTACTATATTGGTTTATAGAAGAGCATTCAAAGTATTTCGGCTTGGGGAGGGGGCAGCAATAGCTACAATAGGTGCTGCTCTCCTGATGGTTATGGGCATACTGTACTTTAAGTTCCTTTCTCCAAAAAGAGAGGATGAAAGTTAGGTATAAATTTTTGAATGATAGAAGGAGTTCAATAAGATAATCATGGGTACTAAAGGGATAAATAATTTTTTTACCTATATTGGAGTTATAATACTGTTAGCGATAGTTTTGTTTCCAGTCTTCTGCATACTTATCTCTTCTTTTAAACCTCTATTAGAACTGATATTCTTTGGGACAGGTTTTTTCCCTCAGAAATTTACCTTGGCTAATTATGTAAGTTTAATTTCAGTACAAACACCCATTAGAAATTTCCCTTTATTTCTATTAAATAGCTTAAAGGTTTCATTAGGCACTGTGTTGCTTTCTGTTCCGATTGCCTCACTTGGAGGTTATGGAATGGCTAGATATCAATATCCGGGAAGAGATGTTTTAGCTCGATCAATGTTATTTATTTATGTATTTCCTACAGTTTTGCTACTTATCCCTATTTATAAAATGTTTCAAAATTCAGGGCTGCTGGATACACATATAGGTTTAATAATTATTTATACTGCTCTATCTGCACCATTCTGTACTTGGTTACTGACTTCTTTCTTTCGAACTATACCATTAGAATTAGAGGAAGCGGCAACTGTTGATGGTGCTAGTAGAATGACTGTTTTTTTAAAGATTACTTTTCCATTGGCTGCCCCTGGAATTGTAACAGTAGCGGTGTATTCGTTTGTAATTGCTTGGGGTGAGTATATGTTCGCTTCAATTCTACTATTAAGCAACAGCAAAAGAACAGTTACTCTGGGACTGGCGACTCTTACAGCTGAACAGTATATTGAGTGGGGGCCTCTTTTGGCAGGTTCGATGTTAATAATCGTGCCAGTTATTGTACTATTTTTTCCTGTAGCAAGGCAATTTATTAGAGGTTTCATGGAAGGTGCATTAAAACAATAAAGAAAAAGAATTAATTTTATCCTTACCTAATTAGCATTGCAAAGATTAGAAAGGTTACTGCTTGTTTTATAAAACAGTATATGGGGGAAAATTTATGTTAATAATAAATAGAATTAAAGTGATTTTCTTAACATTAATATTTACGGTTATCTTAATGGTTAATATAATTGGTTATACTAAAGCAGCTCCGGTGTCAGAGCAACCTTTTTCTCTTGAAAAAGTTAACACTACATCCGCTACCGAAGTCATTCTTACACCCTCTGAAGATGTTAATGTTACAATTTTAACCGATGAGTATGTTATGCCGGCAGCTGAATTGGCAACTACGAAAACTAATCCTGATATAATTATAATAGAGAACAAGTATATTAAAATGTCCGTTATTCCGAACCGGGGACGCCTTATTTTTGATTATTTGTTTAAGCCAACTGATAACAATGAGTTATTTAGTGACAAAAGACCATCTCCTGTGAAAATAGACAGGGACTATGTAGTGGAATTTGGGGGTTATTACTTTTCAATTCCCTGGAACCCCAGAGCTCGCCAACCCTATGATTTAGAGTATGAGTTGATAGAAAAGGGGCCTGCAATAGTCAAAGTATATGTATGGGGTGAAGATCCCATGAATTTAGCTTTTATGGAAGCTTGGATAATAGTTGAACAAGATGCATCACTGGTACAAATAGAAACCAAAATTAGTAATAAGAGCGATGAAGATATACATATTGAATTAAGTGACTATGCAGTTGTTACTCCGGGTGGTGGCCTAACAGATAACAGCCACTTTATTATTCCTACTTCTGAGGTTATTATAGAAAAAAGTAAAAATGACTGGATGGGCATGACAGGAGATGTAATTTCTTGGCCTTCTGCCTGGAGTAAGTGGTTTAATTTTGAACAATTTGGCTTATTCAATATAAAAATGGATAAAATGATGGAAGCATTTGTTGCTATAAATAATAGTGATACAGGAGATACACTTATCAAACTCTGGGAACCAGCTGATTTCTTTGATGGTCTTCGAGTATGGTCGTGGGGAAAAAATTATAAAGATACAAAAGGTGCAAAACCCACTGCAAATTTTGAAAATTATACTGGTGTTATATCTATACCTGCAGGAAAATCAATTGATTTTGCCACCTATTTTTACACTTTAAAAGATATGCAAGATATGATAATGGCTAACCCTGCTTTTGCTGGTTGGTTAAGGGCAGATAAACAAGTTTATGAAATTGACAATGACAATCTAATCGAAATTCAGTTACAAGTAGGTAGTAGTAAAGATTATGAAAATATAAATTTAAGGGTTTTTCTAGCTGATTTAGATGAGAATGTCTTAGATCAGGTAATCACAGAGCGAGTTGCAGTAGTATCTCCAGCAGAATTATGTAACAGATCCTGGGAAATTAACTTAAAGGATACAATAATTGAACCTGGAGAATATATTTTAAAGTTAGAAATCTTAGATGCTCATGATTCTTTAATCTTTACTTTAACATCATCTTCTGTTTTGATTAAATGAATAAAAATGGATATATTTATATTTTTAATGAAAATAGAATAGGTGAAGACTAAAAAGGAGTGAGTAAAATGAAAATCCTTGCTATAGGAGCACATCCCGATGATATAGAGCTACTCTGCGCAGGAACACTTGCACTTTATAGCAAAAGAGGTGATACAATATTTATATGCCATGTCTGTGATGGCAATAAAGGGAGTATGACTCACACCTCTGAAGAAATAGCAAAAATACGAAGAGATGAAGCTATACAGTCAGCAAAAGTAATTGGAGCAACTTCCATATGGGCAGGAATATCTGATGGAGAAGTAGTTTTAGACTTAGATTCAAGAGAAAAAATAATTGATGTAATAAGACAGGCAAATCCTGATTTAATAATTACCCATTCTCCAGATGATTATCACTCTGATCATATAAATGTAAGCAGATTAGTGTTTGATGCAACTTATTTAGCGAATCTTAAACTCTGGAAAACAAATTATCCACCTTCTGATAAGTTGCCATATCTTTATTATATGGATACTATTGCTGGAATTAATTTTGTTCCTACTGAATATGTTGATATAACAGATACTATTGAAACAAAAATTGAAATGATGATGAAAATGAAATCCCAGCTGGGATGGTTAAAGGATATGCATAACTGCGATGCCCCTGAGTTTATAAAGTCGGTTGCAAAATTTAGGGGTTTTCAGGCAGGAGTATTGTATGCAGAAGCTTTTGTTCAACAGAAAATGTATCCGCAGGGACTAACAAAAAGAATTCTTCCTTAAAGAATAAAATATAATAAATTGCGAAAGAAAAAATGGAGAGTTATAGAGAGTTAAAAATATAATCAATTTATTTTTATTTTTTATAATTTTAAATTTTTTTATTTAAATTTTCTTTTTTATAAAAATTGTTTTGGAGGAAGAAATAATGAAAAAAAATATTGCAGTTGTAACATCTACCTATCCTAATTATAACGGTAAAGAAGCAATGGAAGGTATTTCAAAAGCTGGTTTTAAATATATTGAACTGGCTTCCGCTCCTGATTATTTTGAACATATACCCAGACCGGAAATAAAGGTTGATAAACAAATTGTTAATGAAGTTTTAAAGGATTGTAAAAATCATGGGCTTACTTTGCAATGTATAGCTGGCCATACAAGACTTATGAAAAAAAATAGTGTTGAAAATTTTAAAAAAGTACTTGATTTTGCAGGACTTGCTGGAGTCAGATATGTAACTACTGATACAGGGGAAGTTAAAAATAAGGAAGATGAAAAGAAATTTTATTCAGATATTAGAGAAATTGGCGATTATGCAAAAACAAAAGGGGTTACAGTCTGTCTTGAAATGCATGGTGAATGGTGTAATAACGGCAAAACCGGAGCAGAAATTATAAAAACTGTAAATCATCCAAATATCAAATTAAATTATGATACCGGCAATGTAATATTTTATGGTAACACAAGACCTGAAACTGATTTACCTTTTGCACTACCTTATATGGGCTATGTTCATTTAAAGGATAATGGAAGTGGTAAATATAAAGACTGGAATTTCCCTGCACTTGGAGAAGGTATTATAGATTTTGATAAAATATTTGAAATACTTGAAGATTTTGATGGCCCTGCAAGTGTTGAAATAGAGTTTGAAGGCAAAGAACATTCTCTTGAGGAAATAAACAAAGCTGTTAAAACATCATATGATTTTCTAAAAAAAATGGAGTTATTGAGTAATAATTAATTATTTATTTTTTATAAGACATTTTTATTTGATAAAAATTTTTGAATTAATTACTTAAATGTTTATTTTTTAAAATATAATCTTTTATATATTTTATCTAACTGGAGGCTAAAAATGGTAAAAGTTGCTCTTATTGGTGCTGGTTATATAGGACAAACACACATTAGTGCTTTAAAACAAATTAAAAATGCTCAAATAATTGCAGTTGTTGATAATCTTGAAGATAGAGGTATTAAAATTGCCCAAAGCGTTAATGCAAAATATTATAAAAATATTGATGAGCTTTTAAAAAATACTGATGCAGATTGCGTAGATGTATGTGTTCCAACTTTTGCACATCCTGAAACAGTTATAAAAGCTGCTAATGCAGGAAAACATGTTTTATGTGAAAAACCAATTGCTTTAACTCTACAGGATGCTGATGAAATGATAAAAGCATCAAAGGTAAATAATGTAAAAGCAATGAATGGTCTTATTTTAAGATTCTGGCCTGAATATGTAAAAATAAAAGAAATAATTGACAGTGGTTTTTATGGTGAACCAGTGCATGCATTTTGTGAAAGACTTGCAGTTACTCCGGATTGGCAGGTAGGCAATTGGGATAAAAATGAAAAATTTAGCGGTGGTGCAGCTATTGATTTGCATATTCATGATCTTGATTTATTAATATGGCTGTTTGGTAAGCCTGAAATAGTAAAAGCTCAAGGTTCAATAAACCCTGAAAATCCTGAAGGAGGTTTTTCGCATATATTTACAACAGCACAATTTAAAAAAGATAAATCAGGTTTTGCAGAAGGAGGATGGGATTTTAAAGGTGCTTTTCCTTTTACAATGGCTTTTAGAGTTTTATGTGAAAAAGGAACTATCGAATGGATATTTAGAGCAGGAAAAAATATAGAAGAAAGAGCACAAGCTTCAAATATCAAAATTTATAATACTGATGGTTCGATTGAGACTATAGAAGTCAGTCAGTCAGATGCATTTTTTAATGAACTTAGTTATTTTATAAATTGCATTGAGGAAGATAAACCAATTGAAAAGGCTACTTTTGAAGATGGTAAAGCATCACTTAAATTTGCACTTGCAGCAATAAAATCAGCTAAGGAACAATCAGTAGTGAAATTATAGAGAAACTGCAATTACTGAAAAATTATTTTGTATTTTGCAGATTTAATAAAAATTAATAATTATTTATTTAGGAGAATATACTATGAGAAATTTTAAAGGAGTTTTTACACATCAGACTGTGAGCATGGAAGATTTTACTAAATTGATGACCATGCCAACTGAAGAAATCAAAAACTGGAGCACTGTAGGAGTAAAAATTGTGGATAAAGAAAGCTTTAAATAGACTATCTGTGGATAGTTTAAGAGTTTTGCCGTTTTTGACCGAGAAAAAATAAAAATAAAAGTTTCCTTGAAAGGCTGTGAAGAAAATGGTAGAATTTGAATGTAAATTCGCAGATTCATCATGAGATTTAGATGATTTTTAGATGAATTTAGCAAAAAATCTGCGTAAATATTTCAGACGCAGATTTCGGGTATTAAAATTAAGGGAGGATTATTAAAATGAAGAATTGTAAAAAAAGTATTTTCGCTTTAACAGTAGTGGTATTTTTGTTATTAGGACTTTTCAGCGGAATAGTGACTGCTGAGGAAAAGATAATCAAAATTGGTTTAGTTTTTGGCAATCTTCCAGTTGCATTATCTGATGAATGGGGCGGGTTTAGTGTTGAAAATTTCAAATATGCTGCTGCAAAAAAAGGTGTAGAAGTTCAGGTGTTTGATTCTGCATGGGATAGTAATAAACAATTAAACAACCTTGAAGATTTAATAACTAAAAAAGTAGACCAGATAAGTGTTTTTGTATATACACCTGAAGAAGCTCAGAAGTTTTTAACAAAAGCAAATGATGCAAAAATACCTATTTCATTTGAAAATACTAAACTTGTTGACAAAGTTCAAGGTGACTATGTAGTTAACGTAGCTTGTGAGTATGCAGAAACTGGATATTTAGCATTTAAATACATCAGTGAAACTTATCCAGGTAAAAAAGTATTTTATGTAAGAGGTCTTCCAGGAATGGGTATAGTTGAAGAATATATGGTTGGAATTGAAAAAGCTATAAAAGAATTTGGAAAAGTAAAGATTGATATACAAAGGGATACTAATTGGGATACTAAAACTGCTCAGGATGCAACAACAGATGTTATAGCATCAGGACAAAAATTTGATGTAATTTTTGCTAATAATGAATCCATGGCTGTAGGTTGCTATAATGCATTAAAAGATGCAGGACTTGCAGGTAAAATTCCTATTGTTTCAACCGGTGGCGGACCAACCGGAGTTAAATTACTAAAGGATGGTATTGTTCAGGCTACCGTAGCTGTTCCAGTTTCGTTACAAGGTTTATATTTATTTAAAGCTATGTATCTTTATGCAACTCAGGGTATTACTCCACCACAAAAATTTATTGCAATTCCACAAAGCGTAGTTACAGTAAATGACCTGGATAAAATTATTCCATGGCAGCCATCTGATGCATTAATTGATATGATTGGCGGATTAGATAAATGGTAAACCGAATAATTTCATGAGTTTCTTATTGGAATCAGTTTTAAGTATTTAATTAAAACTTTTGCGATCTTATATTTTTAATAAATTTATAAGGTCGCAAAAGTATAAATATTAAACTTTTATTTAAGATAAAATAATTTATATGGATAATATATGGATATCAGTTTAAATCAAAAAGAAAAAATATTAGATGTAAAAAATATTACAAAAGAATTTCCTGGAGTTAAAGCACTTACGAATTTTAATTTTGATCTTAAAAAAGGGGAAGTGCATTGCTTAATTGGAGAAAATGGTGCAGGTAAATCAACTTTTATAAAAATATTATCTGGAGCATTTAAACCAAACAGTGGAGAAATATATATTAATAATGGAAAGCATTATTATCTTACTCCTTATCTTGCCAGAAAAACAGGAATTCAAACTGTTTATCAGGAAGATATTCTTGTTCCACAAATAACTGCTGCAGAAAATATTTTTTTAGGTTCTGAAATTGATAATCAAAAGTTTTTTATAAATTACAATAAAATAATAAAGCTAGCAGAAAATCTTGCAGAACAAATTGGAATAAATATTAAAGTTAATGAAATATATGAAAGATTAAGCCCGTCTGATCAGCAATTTGTAAAGATACTTAAAGCTCTTGCTCAAAAGCCTCAAATTCTTATACTTGATGAACCAACTCAGGCATTTAATATTAAAGATATCGGACTTATCATACAAATGGTAAAAAAAATAAGTAGAGAAGGTGTCAGTGTAATTTATATTGTTCATAATCTTGATGAAATAATACAAGTTGCTGATAGAGTAACAGTTTTACGGGATGGCATAAAAATAAATACTCATGATAAAAATACTGAAACTTTAAATACTGACAACCTTGCAAAAGAAATGGTAGGACGTCCTGTAGATCTTTTTTATAAGAAAAAAGAAAGTAAAATAGGTGATTTTGTTTTTGAAGTTCGTGGTTTGAAGCTTACTCAATCGTCAAAAGAAATTAATTTCAAAGTTAGAGATGGAGAAATTCTTGGTATTGCCGGATTGAAAGGTGCAGGCTGTTCTGAAATTGCAAGAGCTATTTTTGGAGCTTTAAAAAAATATAAAGGAAAAGTTTTTTATAAAGATAAAGATGTAACTCCCGAAAATCCAATAAAAGCTGTCCATGAAGGATTATCGTTATTGACAGAGGATAAAAAAATTGACGGTCTTTTTATGGGTATGCCTGTTGATCAGAATATTACAATTGTAGGTTTGGATAAGCTTGGTAAGTTTTTTATTAACTTAATTAAAGAAAAAAAATTTTCAGAAGATTATATTAATAAATTAAATATAAAAACTCCTTACCTAAATAAGGAAGTAAGATTTTTAAGCGGTGGTAATCAGCAAAAAGTGGTCCTTGCAAAATGGCTTTTTAAAGGTGTTAATATATTAATTGTTATTGAACCTACTCATGGGATTGATGTAAATGCAAAAACAGAAGTATATGAACTTTTTACTTCACTTGCTGAAAGCGGCAAGTCTATTATTATGATTTCATCAGAAATGCCTGAGCTTATTTCAATAAGTGATAGAGTAATTGTAATTAGAAATTTTGAAATTTCCAAAGAACTGACTGGAGATGAAATTACAGAGGAAAATATTTTATCAGGATTTATGGAATGGAAGTAAAGTCGTTAAACAATAAAAATATTAACAAAAATTCAGATGAAAGACTTTCAATAATCAGAAGACTTAGTTTTTTAAATTCCCAAATCACTTATCTGGTTTTAGTAATAATTATTATAGGAATAATAGCTACTGTACTAAACCCCAACTTTTTAACACTAAGAAACTTTTTTAATATAATGCAGCAAAATTCAGTACTGGGTATATTAACAATGTGTATGTCTTTAGTGATGATATCCGGTGGCCTTGATATTTCAATAGGGAATATGGCAGGTTTAGTGGCATTGATTTTTGCCAAAATGTTAATAGCAGGGGAAAGCATTACTATTTCTGTAATTACAGTTTTAGCAATTGCATTAATTTTAGGTTTTATAAATGGAGTAATAATTGCCAAAAGTAAGGTTACCCCGCTTATCATTACATTGGGTATGAATTATGTTTTCCTTGGAGTTGCACTAATAACAGGAGGTGGCAGACCTCAAACAATAACCGGTCAGTTTGAATTCCTAGGAGAAGCAAAAGTTGGTCCGGTTCCTGTAGCAATAATAATATATCTTCTTATCTTTGCCTTTGCATTTTTCTTAAGAAAATATACAAAATATGGCAGAAGGCTTAATGCTATCGGAGGGAACTCTCAAGCAGCTTTCCTATCTGGTATTAATGTTGACTGGCATATTATTTCTATCTATACATTAAGTGGATTAATTGTCGGTTTAGCAGGTCTTGTCCTTGTGTCAAGGCTTGGAATGGTAAGAGCGGATAGCGGGTCAGGTCTTGCTTTACAAGCCCTTGCAGCTGCAATTATCGGAGGAATAACTTTTGAAGGTGGAAGAGGAAGCATTATTGGAGCTTTTTTTGGAGTTTTGCTTTTAGGTATTTTATATAATGCCATGAATATAATCGGGATTTCTTCTTATCTCCAAACTATAGTTTTGGGAGCAATAATAGTAATTGCAACAGTTATAAGTAATATAGGTAAAATGCGTAGATAATATAAAATTATAAACTTATTTTTTTATTAAATTTTTGTGCTTTTAATAAGTAATTTTTTTAAATGAAAGGTATTACATTATGAGAATACTTGCCATTGGAGCACATCCCGATGATATAGAGGTACTCTGCGCAGGAACACTCGCACTTTATAGCAAAAGAGGTGATACAATATTTATATGCCATGTCTGTGATGGCAATAAAGGGAGTATGACTCACACCTCTGAAGAAATAGCAAAAATACGAAGAGATGAAGCTATACAGTCAGCAAAAGTAATTGGAGCAACTTCCATATGGGCAGGAATATCTGATGGAGAAGTAGTTTTAGACTTAGATTCAAGAGAAAAAATAATTGATGTAATAAGACAGGCAAATCCTGATTTAATAATTACCCATTCTCCAGATGATTATCACTCTGATCATATAAATGTAAGCAGATTAGTGTTTGATGCAACTTATTTAGCGAATCTTAAACTCTGGAAAACAAATTATCCACCTTCTGATAAGTTGCCATATCTTTATTATATGGATACTATTGCTGGAATTAATTTTGTTCCTACTGAATATGTTGATATAACAGATACTATTGAAACAAAAATTGAAATGATGATGAAAATGAAATCCCAGCTGGGATGGTTAAAGGATATGCATAACTGCGATGCCCCTGAGTTTATAAAGTCGGTTGCAAAATTTAGGGGTTTTCAGGCAGGAGTATTGTATGCAGAAGCTTTTGCCCAACAGAAAATGTATCCGCAGGGACTTACTAAAAGAGTTTTACCTTAATTTTTCTATAAGAGATAATCTAAATAAATCTGGCTATAAAAAAATATAAAAATAAAAGTAAGATAAACTTTAAAAATCAAAATATGGAGGAATGGAAATGGGAAAATTTGAAGGAATAATAACCCATCAGACTGTAAGTGATGAAGATTTTGACAGGATAATGGCAATGCCACCTGAAGAGATTGAAAAACAGAGCAATGTTGGCGTGGAAATAGTGGAAAATATAGACACTTTATATAATAAAATGGCTAGATCAATAGCAGATATTATAGCTAAAAATAACAGGGATAATAAAAATACAAAAATAATCCTTCCGGTTGGTCCCACCCCACAGTATCCTATATTGGCTGATATATTAAATGATGAAAAAATAAATTTAGAAAATCTATGGATATTTTTTATGGATGAATACCTGGACTGGGAAGGGAGGCTAGTAGAAGAGGATCATCCCATGAGTTTCAGAGGATATATGAAAGGAGCGCTTTTTAGTCGTTTGGATAAGGAACTGGGATTAAGTCCTGAGCATATCGTATGGCCCGATCCAGTTAATCTAGATTACAACATGGACAAGATTGATGAGCTTGGCGGCATAGATGTCTGCTATGGTGGACTGGGCTACCACGGCCATATTGCATTCAATGAGCCTTTCGATACCTATTACAGACGGATGACCATTGACAAGTTTTTAACCTCCAAAACCAGGGTAATTGAATTGAACTCCGATACCTTCGTTATAAATAGCCTTTGCGGTATCGGAGGCAACTGCTATGGCCTCCCGCCAAAAGCAGTGACTATTGGAATGAAGCCAATAATTGAGGCTAAAAGGATTGAAATCTATTGTGATGGCGGTGACCTTAAATGGCAAATGGCTACCTTTAGGATTGCATGCATGCATCCGCCAACACTTGATAGGCCTGGTACTCTTTTGCAGCTGCATGATAATCCCAAAGAAAGCGTGCTGTTTGTAGCAGATGAAGTAACTGCAAGCCCAATAAAGGTGGCTCCTAAGTGATGGAAGAAAAGAAAAAACTTCTATGGGATGCTATAAAACATAAGCCTGTCAGGGTTCCCACCATGTACAGGGGGGAGCCTCCTGTAAATAAAAGGCTAGTAAATTATTTTAATCTGGAAGATATTGAAAAGGACTGGGAGAAATTGGCAAAATGCATGGGGGCTGACAATTACTCTGATGGGGAGACCCTGGGAGGCTTTACCACCTATTTCCCTAAGTATATAGGCCCTGATTTTGGAACCCTTTTTGAGATTAACAGGTTTAATATCTGGGGTATTAAGCCGGTGGAAATTTATGCCGGTGGCAACAGAGATATAGTGTTCTCTAAAAATCCCCCACTTTCTGAAAGTGAAGATATAGATGATGTTAAAAATTATCCTTACCCAAAACTTGAATGGTTTGATTTTAGCGTCTATAAAAATAACTCAGAACAGGTAGCTTACCAGAGTGAAGATGAGCAGCAGGAGATAAAAATATCAGAGTTTGAACCCTCAGACAAATACTTTTTAAATACTAGCTGCCTTAATAGCATATTTATGACCTCTATATTTATGAGGGGCATGGAAAAGATGCTAATGGACCTGTTAACAAACAAGAAGTATGCCCAAACACTTATTGGCAGTATTGGTCAGTTTATGTTGGAATTCTGCAAGAAAAACCTTGCAAGCATTGGGAAATACATTGACATTTACGGCATATGGGATGACTTTGCCGGCCAGGAAGGATTGATGCTTTCCCCTGAGCTTTGGAGGGAATATTACAAGCCCTGGAATAAAAAAATAATAAAGGTGGCAAAAAGTCATGGTCTTTTAGTATGCTACCATATTTGTGGAAATTGTACCCCTGTACTTCCTGATTTGATAGAGATGGGAGTTGATATTTTGGACCCAGTTCAGACCTCTGCAAAAAATATGGAACTTTCAAGCTTAAAGAGGCAGTATGGAAAAGACCTTTGCTTTCATGGTGGGCTGGATATACAGAGGTTTTTGCCCTATGCTACCCCTGAAGAAGTGAGAGAAAAAGTCAAGAGCATAAAGGATCTATTTGAGGGGCAGGGTGGCCTGATATTAGGTCCCTCCCATTATATTACAAATGATACCCCTACAGAAAACATACTGGCAATCTACAGGTAATGGATGGTTTTGCTTTGGTATATGTTTTGGTTTGGCAGGACTGGAGTAAATATTGATGCGTGGGGTATTTTTAAGGAAACTAATTTAATTGCTTTTGCATTAACAAAACATTTAACAGCTCCTATTTCTAAAAAATATGATCTAGATCAAGGATGGATAAGTTTGTTAGTTATTAATAAAGAAAATGCTAACATTGATTTGATAGGTAATGAATTATTTGAAAAAGTAGAGAGAGATTTTAAAAAAATGGGGTGAAAAAAATATATTTTAGTGGAGATCCCCAAAATTTTTTACCAGGTTTACCAAGTAGCTTAGAGGATGACTATTTATTTTTATTAGGGAAAACAGGTTATAAAAAAAGGGGAGTGGTATATGATCTCTATCAAAATATTTCGAATTTTGATATTCCCCCAAGAATAAGTTATGGGATATCACAAAAAAATTAAATTTAAAATTGCATGCAGAAAAAGTTACTAAAGAAATAGAATTATTATTGTTGGAATTCTTGAAAAAATATTTCCCGGGGCGATGGTATTTTGAAGCAGAAAATATTAGACGTATTCCAGGTGGGATTGAAGATTATTGGCTTCTCTGGTGTAATAATGTTCCAGTAGGATTTGCAAGAACCAAAAAAAAGCTACAGACATATGATTATTGATTGGACTGATTTACTAGATTATTATGATAAAGTTGAATTTAAACTATTATAATGAAGATAAATACTGGATTGAGTGCTTACAAAATGATAAATACCCAGAAAGAGTTACATCTAAAGATGCAAAAGCATCTTTAGAGATTGTTCTTCAAGAAATAAAATCAGCAGAAATTGAAAAAGAGATTTTATTATAAAGATGAAGCTTGGTAAAAAGATTTTTTAATATAATCTGTGAGATGAGAGCAAAAAGTATTACTTCCCATTTTGGTTTTGTAACAAATGATCCGAAAAGTCCTTTGTATTTATGATTTACGAAAAAAAGGTTATAGTTAAGTTATGTTTTATGATTCAATTTCCTTAATAAAGTCACGAGTGATTTCCTCACTTGATGATAGTTTTCGACCTGCTGTTTTATGGAACCATGCTTTTCTTGATGCTGTTGGTAATTCAAAGAAAAGGATTCCTTTGTCAATTGTTATTGAGAAGGAAGATAGTTCTGCTTCAATTTATAAAACGTGGATTTTTTCTAATGAATCTAAATTTGCTTCCTTTAATTATTTTTACGTAGAACAGTTAATAAAGACGCTTTTATGGATTTATGGTGGACCTAAAATAATTATAGGTGGTCCCAAAGAAATTGGCGAACATATTAAAAAATTGTATTCTCAAAAAGGGAAACGTTTTTTTGATGCAAATTTTATGTCTAATATATATGGAAAACCTTTTTCTATAGTGGCTTGTAATGCCAAACAAGTAGTTCCGGTTAAAGAAAAATCAATTCCCTTAAATCGACAACTTAAAGGATGCCGTATCGGTTTTGACCTCGGAGCAAGTGATAGAAAAGTAAGTGCGGTAATAGATGGCAAAGTAGTCTTTAGTGAGGAAGTAGTATGGAACCCTAGCGTACAAACTAATCCAAACTATCATTATCACGAAATTATGTCTATGTTACATCGTGCTGCGGCACGTATGCCCCGCATTGATGCTATAGGAGGAAGTTCTGCCGGGGTCTATATAAATAATCGGGTAATGGCTGCTTCCATATTTCGTGGAATTTCTTCTGATCTTTTTGAAAAAAGAGTAAAAAATATTTTTTTAGATATACAAAAGGAATGGGATGTTCCTTTTAAAGTGATAAATGATGGAGAAGTTACAGCTTTAGCTGGGTCTATGTCATTAAAAGTTAATGCAGTGCTAGGCATTGCTATGGGATCTAGTGAAGCAGGGGGTTATGTAGATAGAAAGGGGAATATTACTACTCAGCTAAACGAATTAGCTTTTGTGCCTATTGATTTCAATGAACAAGCGCCTATTGATGTATGGTCTAAAGACTATGGATGTGGAGTTCAGTATTTATCCCAAGTAGCGGTTATACGACTTGCCGAAAGAGCTGGGATTATTTTTAGCGAAAAACAAACTCCTGCTGGAAAATTGAAATTTGTTCAAAAATTACTCGTTAAAGGGGATAGTAAGGTAGTAAAAATTTTTGAAACAATTGGGGTATATTTAGGATATACTATTGCACATTATGCAGATTTTTATGATCTAGAACATATATTAATATTGGGTCGAGTTACTTCAGGTGAAGGTGGACATATAATTTTACAAAAGGCAATTCAAGTTTTACAAGAAGAATTTGTGGAATTATTTAATAAAATTTCTATACATCTTCCTGATGAATCTATTAGAAGAGTGGGTCAATCTATTGCTGCTGCAAGTTTGCCTACTTTACAACAGATAGATGATATTAATAAGAAGCGGAGAGTAAAATGATTAATAAAAACAAAAGAATTATTATAATAAATGGTACAATTATCACTCCATTTCACTTGATTAGCGATAAAGACATTATTGTAGAAGAAGGGAAAATTATAGAAATAGTGAACAAGGAAGAGCTAAGTACTGCTACATTAACCGGAGCAGAAGTAATTGAAGGTAAAGATAAATTTATAGCCCCTGGCTATATTGATATACATGTTCATGGTGGCGGTGGTTCAGATGTAATGGATGGGAACTATGAAGCCATAAACCAGATTGCCATTACCCACTCTCGTTTTGGTACCACGTCGTTTCTTCCCACTACAATGACTATGAGTAAAGATAAAATCATTAGAAGTCTTCGGAGCATTTGTGAGGCAGTAAAAAAAGGAACTGCGGGTGCTGAAATTTTAGGGATACATATGGAAGGACCTTATATTAACCCTGAAAAGAAAGGGGCTCAAAAAGAAGATGATATTAAAAAAATTTCCATTGAGGAGTTCTTGGAATTTAATCAGGCTTCGGGTAATTTAATTCGTTTGGTAACTATTGCGCCAGAAATGCCGGGAGCAATTGGTCTTATTAAATATTTATATAAACAAGGAATTATTGCTTCGGTGGGGCATTCCAATGCCACTTATGCCCAGGTTCAAGCAGGTATCCAGGCTGGCCTATCTCATGTCACCCATACTTTTAATGCTATGAGAGGACTGCACCATCGGGAGCCGGGTGTGGTAGGAGCAGCTTTGACTTCTCCGGAATTAACAGTAGAGGTTATTGCTGATGGTATACATATCCACCCAATTGTATTGGAAATATTAACTAAAATTAAAGAAGGCGAAAAAGTAGTCTTAATTACTGATGCCATGAGGGCAGCAGGCCTTAAAGAGGGAACCTATGATTTGGGAGGGCAAGAGGTTATTGTGACTAAAGGGCAAGCGAGGTTAAAAGACGGAACTTTAGCAGGTAGTGTGTTAACTATGGATAAAGCAGTTAAAAATATGGTAAACAAAATACGCATTCAATTGCCAAAAGCGATTCAAATGGCAAGCTTTAACCCTGCGAGGTCTGTAGGAATAGACGATAAAAAAGGCAGTTTGGAACCGGGCAAAGATGCCGATATAGTTATTTTAAATAAAAACTTAGAAACCGAACTAACTATAGTAGCCGGTAAGATAGTTTACAGGAGAAAATAGATATGAAAGTGGTTATAGCAAAAGATTACCATGAGTTAAGTTCCAAGACTGCTCAGTTAATTGTTGAGCAAATCATACACAAAAAAAATTCTGTTTTAGGTTTGGCTACAGGCAGCACACCAAATGGTATGTATAAAGAGTTAATTCGTTTAAATCAAGAAGGAAAGGTGGATTTTTCAGAAGTAATTACTTTTAATTTGGATGAATATCATGGCTTATCTCCGGAACATCCACAGAGCTATTACTTCTTTATGTGGGATAGTTTTTTTGAACACATTAATATTAAAAAAGAAAATGTGCATTTATTAAATGGAATTACAGAAAATATAGATAAGGAATGTGCGCAATACGAAGCTTTAATTAAAAAAAGCGGTGGAATTGATTTGCAAGTTTTAGGGATTGGCAATAATGGTCATATAGGTTTTAATGAACCGGATATCAGTTTAAATACCCGAACTCATTTAGTGAA
>Ga0209986_10002303_pt1 | contig 17559 bp, 13 predicted proteins | sample BlataG_FD_183168 | JGI IMG/M metagenome (GOLD analysis project Ga0209986, IMG submission 183168) | Deep subsurface microbial communities from Black Sea to uncover new lineages of life (NeLLi) - Black_00105 metaG (SPAdes) (version 2) | ecosystem: Environmental > Aquatic > Marine > Oceanic >...
CTCTGGGCTGCCCCACGCGGTTGGCTTCGCGAAACCCGGCTTGGTGTTCGCAGCATCGCTCAAGCGGAAAAGGGCCATGGATGGCCTTTTCCGCGTGTAACTAGCACCGGACTTCATCGGCTCGGCCGATCAGGCCGGTGCGGCCAAACTGCTTTGGCTTCGCGATCGCGTCACTGCCTTCCTCCGCATGGGCGATATCGGCTGGCACGGGGGAGCGTCCGAAGAATTCGGCGATTCGGCCAACCACTGTCCGCTGCTCCTGTGGCTCGAGTTCCGGAAAGATCGGCAACGCCAGAGTCTCGTGGGCTGCCTGCTCGGTGACCGGGAGATCCCCGGTCTGCCATCCAAGATATGCAAAGCATTGCTGCAGATGCAGCGGCACCGGATAGTAGATCTCGGTGCCGACCTTGGCGGCGGCAAGGTGCGACCGGAGCGCATCCCGCTGGCCGTGGGCGATCCGAATGACGTACTGATTCCAGACATGCCGACCGCGTGAATCTGCTCGCGGCAGGGTGATGACGTCAGTCAGTCCGCAACGGGTGAAGAGGTCGCTGTACCGGGCGGCGTTTCGCTCGCGGTCGGTTGTCCAGGCATCGAGGTGAGGCAGCTTGACCCGCAGCACGGCTGCCTGCAGCGAGTCGAGCCGGCTGTTGATGCCGACAACGTCGTGGTAATACCGCGGCTCCATGCCATGCACTCGCAGCTTCCGAAGGGCATCGGCCAGATCGTCACGAGTGGTGGTCAGGAAGCCCCCGTCCCCAAAGGCCCCGAGGTTTTTGGTGGGATAGAAGCTGAAGCAACCGACATCGCCAATGCCACCGGTGCAGCGTCCATGCCAGGTGGAAAGGATCGACTGGGCCGCATCCTCGATTACCGGTATGCCGGCTGCCTCGGCGATTGGGAGCAGGGCATCCATGTCGGCCGTCTGGCCGAAGAGGTGCACCGGCATGATCGCCCGGGTTCGGGAAGTGATGCGGCGGGCGACGTCTTCGGGATCGACCAGAAAGGTCGCCGGATCGATGTCAGCAAAGATTGGGATGCCGCCCAGCCGGGTCACGGCGCTGGCCGTGGCGAAGAAGGTGTAGCTTGGCAGGATCACTTCGTCGCCCGCCTCGAGGCCGAGAGCCATCAGGGCCAGCAGCAAGGCGTCACTGCCCGAGGCACAGCCAATCACGTGCGGCACGTCGAGGCTGGCGGCGAGTTCGCTTTCGAGGGCAGCGACATCGGGCCCAAGGACAAACCGACCGGAATGGCAGACCTCGTCGATCACCTGCCGGAACTGTTCCGACAGCGGTCCGTTCTGTCGGTCGATGGCAAGCAGGGGGACGCTGTCCAGCAGGCCGGCGTTCAGGGTCGGTTCGTCGGCTGGCGTCGGAAAATGGCCGGATGTCATTGCCGCAGGTTCTCCGCAGGGCATTGGGGGTTGCGGCTGGTCGTACAGACGCATCGTTTGTAAGAATCGTCACGATTGGCCCAGGCACTCCAATCCGTTTTTTCCGCAGGCCCCCGCTCGACTCTGGGCCGCCGGCCGGTGGGCAAAGAGGGTGAGTAGTTCGCTGCTGGCAGGGCTGTCAAGGTCAGGGAAGGCCCCGGAGAGGCTCCTGCGGTGCCCTACGGGAAGCAGTGTTTGACAGGAAGAGGCGGCGGGCTCTACATTCCGGGCTGGTTTTGGCGAAATTCGCTGAGCACTCCGCCACTATTGCCCGATCGCGAGTCTGTTCGTGGCTTACCCCTGCAGTCGGTCTTGTCGGTTTGTTTTGCGGAAGCCGCTCTATTCCGGTGGCCCTAGCTGTCTGTGGAAAAAGCCCTCCATGGGCTTCTTCCACTTGGGCAACATCCGGAAACACTGGGTGTTTTCGGGGTTGCCAATCGCTGCATTCCGCGGCGGCAGACTATTTCCACAGCCTTCTGGCTGTCGCCCGCCGGTGAGGCGGGATCGGGCCGGATTGTTCAGTGTTTGAAACGGCGGGAAGCAATGGTTTTCACGGCCGTCATTGACCTGGAGAAAATCTCCAATCGGCTGGGCCTGCCCGAGGTGGGTGTAGTTGCCACGGTTGAACTGCTTGATCAGGGCAACACCGTGCCCTTCATTACCCGGTACCGCCGCGATCAGACGGGCGGCCTCGATGAACTGCAGGTGCGGGCGGTCGCCAACGCCATTGCCCGTGCTCGGCAACTGGTCGACCGGAAGCAGACAATCCTGCGAACGATTGAGGGGCAGGGCAGATTGACCGCCGAGTTGCAGCGGGAAATCGAGGCGGTCGAAAATCCCAAGGTGCTCGAAGACCTCTACCTGCCCTTCAAACCCCGGCGGCTCTCGCTCGCCGAACAGGCCAAGCAGCGACGGCTGGAACCGCTGGCAAAAGAGATCCTGGAGGCTGACCCCCAAGCGGCCGCCCTTGAGACTCGGGCTACGGATTTTGTCGATACCGATGTCGGGGTGGCGACCGTGGCCGATGCACTGTTGGGTGTTGGCCACATCATCGCCGACTGGTTCAGTGAGCGGGCCGATGTGCGGCAGCAGCTGCGGAAACTGCTGTTTGCAGAGGGACGGCTGCGGAGTCAGCGAATCGAAACCCCGGGCAAGCCGCAGTCAAAGACCGCCAAGCACTTCCGCGACTACTTCGAGTTCAACGAACAGATTCAGAAGGTGCCACCGCACCGGGTCCTGGCGATGAATCGTGGTGAGCGGGCCAAGATCCTGCGGGTGCGGGTCGAGGGGCCCACAGAAGCCATTCAGGCAGTCGCGGATGAATTGCTGCTGCCGGCCGACCACCCGCATGCCGACCTTCTGCGGGAGTGCTGCCGCGATGCCCTCACCCGGCTGATTCTGCCGAGTCTCGAGCGGGAAGTGCGGCGGGAAATGACCGACACCTCAGAAGAGCATGCGATCGCGGTCTTTGCCCGCAACCTACGAAACCTGCTGCTGCAGCCTCCCGTGGCCGGCAGGATCGTGCTCGCGATCGACCCCGGCTTTAAAAGCGGCTGCAAGGCAGTCGTGCTCGATGCCTGTGGCAAGCCACTGGCCCATGAAATCCTGCACATCATCGGCAAGGCCGAGCAGCGGGCGGCAGCCGCTGCCCGGATCATCGCACTGGTGAAGGAGCATGGCTGCAACGTCATTGCCGTCGGCAATGGAACCGCGGGACGCGACGTTGAATCACTTTTGGCCGAGTTGGTTGCCGGTGAATTGCAGGAACACGAGATCGCCTACGTCATTGTCAACGAGGCCGGTGCCAGCGTCTATTCGACCAGCCAGTACGCCCGGGAAGAACTGCCCGATTTTGAAGCGGCCTTCCGGGGGGCGGTATCGATCGGCCGGCGGCTGCTCGATCCGCTCTCGGAACTGGTCAAAATCGAGCCGGCCAACATCGGCGTGGGGCTCTACCAGCACGATGTCAAGGCCCGTCACCTGCATGCCTCGCTCGACGCGGTGGTCGAGGGCTGTGTGAATTACGTTGGCGTTGATGCGAACACCGCCAGCCCGGCGTTACTGCGGTATGTGGCGGGGCTGAACCAGGCGGTCGCCCGGGGTATCGTTGACTGGCGGGCGGCCAAGGGGGCGTTCACTTCACGGGAGCAGTTCCGCGAGGTGCCCGGTTTTGGTGATGCTGCCTACGTGCAGGCGGTCGGCTTTCTCAAGATCGTCGAAGGCGCCAATCCGCTCGACGCCACCTGGATTCATCCGGAGAGTTATCCCGTGGCGGAACGGTTGCTAGAGAAGATTGGCCGAACGGCTGCCGATCTTGGCGACCGGGAGAAGCAGCGGGAGATCGCGACGGAGATCACCACACTCGATCTGGCCGCGGTGGCTGATGAGCTTGGCGTCGGCCGGTTGCTCTTAGCCGATATCGTCGAGCAGTTCCGGCGGCCGGGCCGTGATCCGCGTGAGGATCTGCCGGAACCCCTGTTCAAGCAGGGGGTGTTGAAGTTCGAGGACCTCGAGGTGGGCATGGAACTGCGGGGCAGCGTCCTGAATGTGGTCGACTTTGGGGCGTTCATTGACATTGGGCTGCACGACAGCGGATTGGTGCATATCAGCCAGCTTTCCAGTGGTTTCATTCGCGACCCCCATGCCGCGGTGGTGGTTGGACAGGCGGTGCGGGTTTGGGTCCTGGAACTCGATAAAACCCGTCGTCGGGTCGCCCTGACGATGATCGACCCGACGTCGAAACGCCGCCCGGCTGAGCCGCGGCGGGGCCGGACCCGAAGTGGTCGAAAGGGGGCTGACCAGCCGAAGAAACCAGTCGAGCAGGGGACGGCGGGTACTCCGCGACCGTCTGGTGACCGTCGGGATCGCCGCAAGCCCCGCGGTGAAGAACGGCGACGGGAACAGCCCCGGGGGCAACGGGTCTATACGTCGACTCGCGGCCGGGAACCAACCAAGCCGATCAGTGACAGCCAGAAGACCGGCCGTGAGCCGCTTCGCACCTTCGGCGACCTCAAACAGTTCTTCGATGCCCACCGCGAGCCCGATGCGGCGGCTGCTGAAAACCGCCGCAAACGGCGGAAGAAGCCCCCGCCTGCTGGACCGGTCGATGACGATCAGGCACCCTGTCCAGCTGAACCGACAGATGCGCTGACCGCGATGCCGGCCGGGGACGGCGGGGGGCAACCGCCGGCCGCTTTCGAGGTCGTGGAGCCGCCCTCCGGCACCGAACCGGCCGCACCGACTGCCGGAGACGATCCCGCAGAGCCCTGCGCACCGCCGACTGCGAGTGAACAGGAGAATCGATCATCTGACCAGCCGGCCGATCAGACTGCCGACGGGAAGCCACAAGAGACCTGACCCGCTGTCGGCATGGTTATCACTGCCGGCCCGTGGACCATCCTAGTCCGCTGTTTCACCGCTCGCGGAAGGTGATTCGGCCTTTGGTAAGGTCGTACGGAGAGAGCTCAATCCGGACCTTGTCTCCCGGGACGATACGGATGAAATTCTTCCGCATTTTCCCAGCAACATGGGCGTTGACGATGTGTCCGCCCTGGATCTGTACCCGAAACCTTGTGTTGGCCAGGGCTTGGGTGACGACGCCCTCGACTTCGAGAGCCTGTTCTTTTTCCGCCATGGGGTTCCTGTGGAAAACGGTGGTTGGCTGGCCCGAACTCTAGCCTGCCAAGGAAAAAACGTCCAGCCAGCTGCTTTGCTTACTCGTCCACCGCCACTGGGGCGGCGTCGGAGGCCTTCCACCGCAGGTAGGCGTCGAGAAACCCGTCTAGGTTTCCGTCGAGGACGCTTTGGAAATTCCCGACGTAGTGACCGGTTCGCTGGTCCTTCACCCGCTGGTCGGGATGGAGGAAATAGTTGCGAATCTGGGAGCCAAAGCCGGTTTTGGGCTGGAGTTTGTACTTTGCCAACTGCTCGGCTTCGCGTCTTTCCTCTTCCTGCCGGGCCAGCCGTGACCGCAGCATCTTGATCGCCGTGGCCCGGTTCTTGTGCTGGCTGCGCTCGCTCTGGCACTGCACGACAATGCCTGAGGGGAAGTGGGTCAGCCGGATGGCACTGGAGGTCTTGTTGACATGCTGGCCGCCGGCCCCGCTGGCCCGGAAGACATCTTCGCGAATGTCCTCGTCCCGAATTTCGATGTCGGGGTCGTCATCGCTGATTTCGGGTGAGACATCGACCGCAGCGAAACTGGTCTGCCGCTTGCCCTCGGCATTGAAAGGGCTGATCCGCACCAGCCGGTGGATGCCCATCTCGCCGCGAAGGTAGCCGTAGGCCCACGGGCCCCGGATGGCGATGGTCGCATTTTGAATGCCGGCCACGTCATCGTCCTGCCGATCCAGCAGTTCTACGTTGAGGTCCCGCTTGTTGGCCCAGGCAGAGTACATCCGCAGCAGCATCTCGGCCCAGTCGTTGGCGTCGGTGCCGCCGTCCCGGGCATGGATCGAGATGAGTGCGTCGCAGGCGTCGTGGGGGCCCGAAAGCAGCGAGGTCAATTCGAGCTGATCGACAAGTTTCTCAACCCGCTCGACCTCGGCCAGGAACTCTGCTTCGAGCGACTCATCCTCACGGACCAGTTCGCTGAGGGCTTCAAGGTCAGCCGCCGCTGAGATCGTTTCATCGAGTGGTTTGAGGACCGCGTTGATTTGCTTCAGTTCGGCAACCGTCGCCTGGGCCTTGTCACCGTCATTCCAGAAGTCGGCCTCACCCATCCGCTCTTCAAGCCGAGCGGCAGCGGCCGTGCGACCAGCGTAGTCAAAGAGAGTCTCGCAGTTGGAGGAGTCGGCCGCGGATCTCGTCTGCACGATGAAAGAGTGTTGTGTCCATGACCGAGATTCTACGGGCGGTGCCCCCGGAAGAAAAAGGGGCCTGGGCAGAAGCCCGGGTCAGCAACAGGAAAAGCTATACCCGTTCGACCCGATTGCCGGGGATGCGGCGGATGAGCCGGCGGATCTCAAGGGCGGCGAGCGTCGCGAGCAGCCGCGACGGTTCAAGCCCGGCCGTCTCGCCAACGGCGTCGATGTCGGCGGTCGGATCACCGTCAGCGGTACGGTCGATGGCGTCGAGAACCTGCCGCTCAAGCTCATCCAGTTGCAGTTCGGCCGGATGCCGCACCTCACGGCCAGCCGAGTCGGTCACTGTTTCAAACAGGGGGCCGAGTTCCTCAAGGATTTCATCGACATTTGTCACCAGGGTGGCGCCGTCCCGGATCAGCCGGTGACAGCCGGCCGACACCCGGCAGTCGATTGGGCCGGGCACCGCAAAGACCTCGCGTCCCTGCTCGCCGGCCAGCCGGGCGGTGATCAATGCTCCGGACCGAGCTGAGGCCTGGACGACCACGGTGCCGAGCGAGAGGCCCGAGACGATACGGTTGCGCTTCGGAAAGGCGCCGGCATGTGGGGTTGCAAACGGCGGGCATTCACTGAGGACCGCCCCGTGGTCGCTGACTTCAAGGGCCAGTTCGCGGTGCTCCGGCGGATAGACCTCAAGCAGCCCGCTGCCCAGCACCGCCAGGGTGCGGCCGCCGGCGGCAATTGCTCCGCGATGGGCGGCGGCGTCGATGCCCCGAGCCAGTCCGCTGACAACGGTGCAGCCGGCCCGGGCCAGGCCCCCGGCCAGGTATTCAGCTGCCCGCTTGCCGGCGGCCGTGGCATGCCGGGCCCCGACGATCGCCACCGCCAAGCCGTCAGTCGGTTCGAGCCGGCCCCGCAAAAACAAAAGGTCAGGGGGATCGTCGATCTGCGACAGCAGGCGGGGATAGCCGGGTGTGCCCGCCAGCAGAATGTCGATCCGGTGCCGTCGGCAGTCGGCCAGCAGCTGTTCAGCCGTCGGTTTGCCGGCAGCCCCCGCGATCGCAGCGGCGGCCCTGGGCGTCACTTTTTCAACGGCAGTGAGTTCTCGTTGGTCTGCCGCGAAGATCGCCTCAGGCGAGCCGAACCGGTCCAGTAGCCGCCGCCGCAAGAGGTTGCCAAGGCCGGGGACGGCGGCCAACCGAAGCCGGCCTAGTAGCTGGTGTTCGTCGGGCTCGACAGGAGGAGAGAGATCAACGCTGGCTGGCATACCCATACCTCCAGGAGAGTGAAACTGCGTTCACTATACCTGTGAGGGGTTCAGCTGCCAAGCGGTGGGTGACGAGGGTGTACGCCCGCGGCAAGAACCGCTGCCCTTCAGCTGCCGGCCTTGAGTTCAGCCAAGTGCTGGGCAGTATCGACCAGCCGTTCCCAGTTGGCTTCCACGTACTCCGGCGGTCCGCCCATCTGGGCGACGGCAACGGCAACTTCCTCGGTCGGCACCATCTCGATCGCATCCCAGGGGCAGACCTTGAGGTCGTAGGGATTCGTCTTTTTGCCCGGGATATGCACACAAACTTCGCAGCCGACGCACCGTTCGATGTCGATTTCGCACCAGCTCTGCAGATTGTGGAACTGGTCATACTGCTGCACCTTGAAAATGCAGTCAACGGGGCAGACTTCCAAGCACGACTCACAGCCAGTGCAGTTGTCGGCGTTGATGACGGCCAATTCTTTGGGCAGTTTTTTGCGAGGTCCCTGCTTTGCCATGGTTTCAGTATCGGTGGGTGAGGGGGCCGGACCTGAATGTCCACTACTATAGCCGTGAAAAAAAGACCGGCCAAACCGATTCGTCAACGACCGGCCGGGTTAGCCAGCTTCCGGCAGGCAGGTTGTCGATTCCCCTCGGAACAGTTCCTCAGCCGTCTGCCGGGCCCGCACCAGTCGGGCCTCGCCGCCGTTGAGCAACACCTCGGCCGGCAATGGCTTGGAGTTGTAGTTGCTGGCCATCACAAATCCGTAGGCACCGGCTACCTCCAAGAGCAGCAGGTCGCCGACGCGGGCCGGCGGCAGATCGCGGGTGGTCACAAAGCCCCCCTCTTCCTGTGTGAAAATATCGCCTGACTCGCAGAGCGGGCCTCCCACCGCTACCGGCTCAAGGGCATCCGGCACGCTGGCAGCGGCCGGGCAGAGGCTCATCGGATGGTATGAACCATACAGCACCGGCCGGGCCAGCGTCTGGAAGCCGGCATCGACCAGCAGGTATTTCTTGCTGCCCTGCCGCTTGATTGCCCGGACCTCAGTGATGAGGGTACCCGCCTCGGCGGTCAGGTAGCGGCCCGGTTCGATCTCGAGGCGAATCCGATGGCCGAAGGCATCCTCAAGCCGCTTGCGGGTGGCGTCCCATAATTGAAAATAGCCAGAAAGATCGGCCCTGGTCTCATCGGGGCGGTAGGGCACCGGCAGGCCGCCGCCGGCGCTGACGGTGGTGAGTGATCGGCCGATTTCGCGGGCAGTCTTTTCGAGCGAATCAGCCACGCTGGCCAGATGGGCCAGGTCGGTGCCGCTGCCGATGTGCATGTGCAGGCCGGTGACCGCCAGGCCCGCCCACTCGGCCCGGCGGAGGGCATCGGGCACCTCCTCGTGCCAAATGCCGTGCTTCGAGCCTTCGCCGCCAGTATTGGTCTTCTGGCTATGGCCGTGGCCGAAGCCGGGATTGATCCGGAGGGTGACGTCGGCCCCCGGCACCCGTGCGGCCAGCTGCTCAAGCATGTCGGCCGATCCGCAGTTGACGTGGAGGCCGTGGCGGATGACTGCCTCAAGGCTCTCGCGGTCGAAGATATCGGCCGTGTAAACGATCGGATGGGCCGGCGGCAGCCCGTCGGCACCAGCCGGCTCGGCCTGGCAGGAGTAGCCGGCGGCGATTGCCCGGGCGATTTCGCCATGGCTGACGGCATCGACCAGCACGCCCTCGCGGCGGACCAGATCGAGCACGGCCAGATTCGAGCAGGCCTTCTGGGCGAACCGGACCGTGTCCCAGGCGGCCAGATCGGCGCACCGCTGGCGGATGACGGCGGCGTCGTAGACATACAGCGGCGTCCCGTACCGCTTGGCCAGTTCGTGGATATCGACGCCGGCAAGCTGCCGGCGGATGCCGGGCGGCTGGCTCGCGGCTGCTCTGGTGGCTTCAGCAAGATCGGCGGTATTGGGAGCGTTCATGGGCGGATGTGAGGGGATGCCGGGAAAAAAGACGAGTCCACGACGAAAGTCACTTGCAGTCTACCAGCCTGCTGGGGTGCTGACCGGCTATCCTGGTATGCGGCATGACTCCTTCCACCGACAATCCTCCAGCTGATCATGGCGATGTGATGGTCCACCTTGGGCCTGACCAGGTGGCCGCAGCCAGCCTGCCGCCCGGCTGGCGACCGCCCCGGCAGCGGCCGAATCAGCCGCCCGCCGGGCGGCTGCGGCTGCAGATCTATCTCTACCTGGGTACCTGCCTGACCACCTTTGCCGCCGGTACGGTCGGCTGGCAGCCGATGGTGCTGGGGCTCGATGACACGTTCTGGGTCGACAGCGGGCAGCACTGGCTTCGCGGCCTGAGTTACATGCTGGCGGTGATGGCCATTCTAACCGCCCATGAGGCGGGCCATTTTCTGGCCGCCCAGCGACACGGGATTCCGGCGACGCTGCCCTTCTTCCTGCCGGTGCCGGTGATGCTGACCGGCACGCTGGGGGCGGTCATCGGGATGGAGGGCTCACGGGCCGACCGCCGGCAGCTGTTTGACATCGCCTTGGCTGGCCCCCTGGCCGGCCTCGCGGTGGCGGTGCCGGTGCTGGCCGCCGGCATGGCCAGCGGGGTGCCAGATGCGTTCAACCCGTTCGCCCAGCCACTGCTCGGCCAGTGGCTGCTGGCCCTGATCAGGCCCGACCTGGCTCCGGGGCAGACCCTGGCCCCCAATGCGCTGCTGATGGCTGGCTGGGTCGGGCTGCTGGTGACGGGGCTGAACATGATTCCGATCAGCCAGCTCGACGGCGGACATGTCTGCCATGCCCTGTTTGGCCGTCGCTCCTACGTAGTCACCCGGGCCGTGCTGCTGGCGGCGATTATCGGCATCATTGTTTTCGGGGGCTATCACTGGGTGGCGATGGTGGTGATCATCGCCTTCATGGGGGCCGACCATCCGCCGATCCGGGACGAGGGCCGGCCGCTCGACCCCTGGCGGCGGGCCTTGGGGCTCGTCTCCTGCCTGATTCCGATTGTGACCTTCATGCCCGAGCCGTTACAGCTGCCTTGATTCGCGGTGTTCGTTGACGCGTCCGGTCCACCCCCACACAATGGTCTACGGTGACCGATTCGGTTGCCGTCGGCCCGCAGCCAGCACAGCCCGAGGAGGTGACGCGTGAATTTTGTCGAACTGGAAGATCCCGAGATCTGGTCGGCCATTGCCGAAGAACAGACCCGTCAGGCAGAGGGCCTGGAGATGATCGCCAGCGAAAACTTCACCAGCCCCGCGGTGATGCAGGCGGTCGGTAGCGTGCTGACCAATAAATATGCCGAGGGCTATCCGGGCCGCCGGTACTACGGCGGCTGCGAGTTCGTCGACAAAGTTGAGGATCTGGCCCGCGACCGGGCCAAGCAACTCTTTGGGGCCGAGCACGCCAATGTGCAGCCCCACTCCGGCAGCCAGGCCAACTCGGCGGTCTACCTGGCGGCACTCCAGCCGGGCGATACAGTGCTGGCCTTCGACCTGGCCCATGGTGGGCACCTGACCCACGGCATGCGGCTGAACAGTTCCGGCATCCTCTACCGCTTTGTCCATTACGGCGTTCGCCAGGACGATCACCTGCTCGACTTCGACCAGATCGCCAGCCTGGCCCGGGAGCACAAGCCGAAGCTGATCGTGGCCGGTGCCAGTGCCTACCCGCGGGAGATTCCCCACGATCGCTTTGCCGAGATCGCCCGCGAGGTCGGGGCCAAGTTGCTCGTCGACATGGCCCACTATGCCGGGCTCGTTGCCGCCGGCATCCACAATAGCCCCGTGCCCGTGGCCGACTTTGTCACCAGCACGACGCACAAGACCCTGCGGGGGCCGCGGGGTGGCATTGCCATGTGCCGAGCCGAGCATGCCAAGGACCTCGACCGGTCGGTCTTTCCGGGCACCCAGGGCGGGCCGTTGATGCACGTCATTGCCGGGAAGGCCGTCGCCTTTGCCGAGGCGCTTCGGCCTGACTTCAAGACCTATGCCCAGCAGGTCATCGACAACGCCCGCACGCTGGCTGAGGCCCTCGCCGCAGGTGGCGTGAAGCTGGTCAGCGGTGGTACTGACAACCACCTGATGCTGGTCGATGTCACGCCCCTTGGCCTGGGTGGCAAGCTGGCCGAAGAAGCCCTCGACCGCTGCGGCATCACCTGCAACAAGAACATGATTCCCTACGATGAGCGGAAGCCGGTCGATCCCTCCGGCATCCGGCTGGGCACCCCGGCCCTGACCACCCGCGGTATGGGAGCAGACGAGATGCGGCGGGTGGCAGACTGGATTCTGCGGGTGCTGAAAAACCCGGAGGACGAGCAGGTGATCACCGGCACCCGCCGCGAGGTGGCCGAACTGGCTGAGCAGTTCCCGGTGCCGGCGGCCCGGCTGACCGAGCGGCAGGAAGTGGTGGCCTGATGCCCCCGGCTGCCAGCCGGACGATTCGTATCGGGCTGGTCCAGTCGGCCTGCACAGCCGACCGTGAGGCCAACATCGCCCAGGCAATCGCCGGTGTCGCGGCGGCCAGGGCCGACGGGGCCGATGTCGTCTGCCTGCAGGAACTCTTCGCTGGCGAGTATCCCTGCCAGGCCGAAGAGCATGACCGCTTCGCCGAGGCCGAAAGCGTGCCCGGCCCGCTCACCGAACGGCTGGCCGCCGCCGCCCGGGAACACCAGGTGGTGCTCGTTGGCAGCGTCTTTGAGCGGCGGAGCCATGGCCTGTTTCACAACACGGCGGTTGTCTTGGACACCGACGGGTCACTGGCGGGGACCTATCGCAAGATGCACATCCCCGACGACCCGCACTATTACGAGAAGTTTTATTTCACGCCGGGCGACACCGGCTTTGTCAGCGTGCCAACCAGCCAGCTGCAGGTCGGCCCGCTGGTCTGCTGGGATCAGTGGTATCCCGAGGCCGCCCGGCTGACGGCGCTGGCTGGAGCCGAGGTGCTCTTCTACCCCACCGCAATCGGTTGGCTCGATGGCGAAGAGCAACTGCACGCCGAACAGTACGAGTCGTGGGACACGATGCTGAAGAGCCATGCGATTGCCAACGGGGTCTTTGTGGTGGCGGTCAACCGCACCGGCCGCGAAGGGCCGCTGCGGTTCTGGGGGGCGAGTGTTGTCTATGCCCCCAATGGTCAGCGGCTGGCTGTTGCCGGCCACGATGCGCCGGCAGTGCTGGTGGTTGACTGTGACCTCAGCCGAATCGAATGGTCGCGGACCCGCTGGCCCTTCTTTCGGGATCGCCGCATCGATGCCTATGCCGGTCTGCTGGCCCGCTGGGGAGAGGCCTGATGCCTGTTGCCACCTCAGCCACGCCGCCGGTTGACGGCGATCGCCTGCCGGCGGAGTGGGAGCCGCACGCCGCGACCTGGCTGGCCTGGCCGCACCGACGGCAGACCTTTCTGGGTGACTTTGCCGACATCCCGCCCGCCTTTGTGCGGCTGGTGCGGCTGCTGGCCGGCTACGAACCGGTGCGGGTGATTGGGACCGGGCCGGTGTTGGATGACGCCGCCGCGCACCTGCAGGGCATTGCCAATGTTGAACTGATCGATATTCCGACCAGTGACTCGTGGCTGCGGGACACCGGGCCGGTTTTTCTGAAGCCGGCGGCCAGCGGGCCGCCACTGGCGGTCGCCTTTGATTTCAATGCCTGGGGGGGCAAGTATCCTCCCTGGGATGCCGACGCTGCCGTAGCGGGCCAGATGGCGGCTCATCTTGGGCTCGATACCGTGCGGCCGGGCATCGTGCTGGAAGGGGGCGCGATTGAGACCGATGGCGAGGGCACGCTGCTGGTGAACCATCGCTGCATTGACGACCCACAGCGGAATCCGGGCCGCAGCCGTGCGGAACTGACCGGCGTGCTGCAGCAGTCACTCGGCATCGAGAAGGTGCTCTGGGTGGGGGGCGAGTTGGCCGGCGACGACACCGACGGCCACATCGACCAGCTGGCCCGGTTTGTTGCTCCGGGGCGGGTTGTGGCTGCCCGCCAGCCCGATCGAAATGATCCCAATCACGAGCCGCTTGAAAACAACCTGACTCTGCTTGAGACGCTGGTCGATGCTCGCGGCCACCGGCTTGAGGTCATCCCAATCGACCTGCCGGCCCGCGTCGGCTATCGCGGAGTCCAGCTGCCGGCGAGCTATCTCAATTTCTATCTGCTCAACGGCGCGGTGATCCTGCCGACCTTTGACCACGCCGCCGATGCCGCGGCCGTCAGGACGCTGGCCGAATTGTTCCCCGATCGGACGGTCGAGCCATTTTCAGCCCTCGAACTCATCCGTGGCCGTGGGGCAGTGCATTGCGTGACGCGGGATCAGCCGGCGTAACGGCGGTTTGTGCATCGGGACGGCACGAAGGCAGGCGGAAGGCGTGTGGGCTGTTTGGGATTTGGGAACGTAAGCCGGTGGACAGGCGGGCCTTTGGAGATTGGGCCAGCCGTGCTGCCGGTCCATTCGCTTCCGCTCCTGGCTTCCTAGCGGGGGGCGATTGCGAGGCGAGCGAACCCCCTGGTTTGCCTTGATTGCCCGGTCTGACAACGTGGTCGGTCTTGCAGTGAGGCGACGGGGACGCGACTATCCCGCCGCATGGTCTGCCGCAGGCGGTGGTAGCCGGCGTGAAACGTCAGGAGCTGGAGTGTCATGGAACAGGTTGCCAATGTGGTGCAGGGCTGCGTGTCGCTGCTGGCCCGGCTGATGATGGTGGCGGTCTTTCTGTTCAGCGCCTTCGATAGCAAGATCCGCCACTTTTCGCAGACGGCTGAATACATGCGGAGCGAAGGCATTCCCAATCCGCGGCTCGCCCTGTTCGGGGCGATTGGGCTGATCCTGCTCGGCGGGCTTTCGCTGCTGGCTGGTGCCTGGACCCGCATCGGGGCCGCCTTCCTGTTCGTCTTTCTGGCCGCGGCCACCTTCTATTTTCACGACTTCTGGATGATTGCCGATCCGGTTCAGCGGCAGCTGCAGGTGATCCAGTTCATGAAGAACATGGCCATCGGTGGCGGCTTACTTGCCCTGATATACGCCGGCGGTGGTCCCTGGAGCGTCGATGGCTGGATCGAGCGAAAGCTTGAAGAAGTGGAAGCCGGTCCGGCATCCAGCACGAGCAAGGGTTCCAGCCGGTCGAAGGCCGCCTGATCACTGGCGTCGATCGGCCTTCCGCGTCTTATTCCGGTTGCGGTCGTACCGGCCCCATGCCACCGGCTGGCTCGTACCCGGCAAAGGCCTGATCGACGACACTGAGCCCGCCGCGATCGATTGTCTCGCGGATGCCAAGTACCCGGTTGATGGTGCTGTCCGTCGTGTCGGCATCAGCAAACGTGAAGCTGATTTCGTATGACCCGACCGAGCCCCGGCGGGCTCCTTCATCGTCAACGATCTCATAGCGAGAGTTGCCATAGCCCGAGACACCGACATAGTAGGTGCCAGGCAACTGGGCGGTGTAGGCGAGCAGGCTGTCGAGCGACGACTCCGTGTCATCATTCTGGGCCAGTTGACGGCCGCCTGAATCAAAGAGCCGTAGAAAGCTGTCAAGGGTCGATCCGCCGATGAGTGATTCAGCATCAACATCGGCCGTGATCGTCTGGCCTGCTGCCAATTGGACAGCGTAGAGGTCGACATCCCGCCGCCGCTCATCGCCATCACCGATCCTGCCCGAGAAGCGAACCGTGCCGCTCCGGGCGGTGACCAGCTCCGCCTTGTCGATCGTGCCGCCAGGCTCTTCTGTCGCGAACTCGATCACCTCCCAGGAGATATCGGCTGACTCGGCCAGCAGTTCACCAGTCGCGGTCGTGATGCCACTGCCGTCGGCCCTCAGCACCAGTTCGTACTCGCCTGCTGCTGCCGTGGCGGCTTGGAGCCCCGCCAGGGTCCAGACGATGCCGTCCGTACTCGTCAGCGGCTTGCCGTCGAGCGCGACGGGCGTGCCGTCACGGGTCATCACAAGGTCGCCCTTGTCAAAGCCGGTGACCGGCTGGGTGAAGACGATCGTGACCGACTCGACCGGCTCGGTTCGTTCCTCGGGATCGACCGGTTGGATGACTGCTTCAAGCGATTGGGTGTCGACGCGGATCATCAGCTCGTAGCCGCCCGCGTCGGACCGTCCTTCGCTGCCGCTGCCGGCCTCGAAGGGATCGTAGCTGCCGTTGCCGTAGGCCGAGACACCGATGTAGTAGGTGCCGGCCCCATCGACCGTGACATCAAGTTCGCTGTCCAACGTCTCGCCATCGTCGTCGTTCTCCGCCACTTCGTTCCCAAAGCTGTCGAACAGCCGCAGGTACGAGTCGAGCCACGAGGGTTCTGCGAGCGTCCGGGCGTCAACATCGACCCGGATGCGGTCGCCCCCGCCGAGTGTCACGGCAAAGAGATCGACATCGGCAAGACCGTGGTCGCCGTCGCCGATCGTGCCGGCCACCCGGGACTTGCCGTCGCTGAACGACAGGCCGAGGGCCGTTGCAATCGAGTCATTCGGCTCTTCCGCAGCAGCTGGGGGTGTCTCGTCAGCCGGGGGTGTCTCGTCTGCGGGTGGTTCGTCTGCGGGTGGTTCGTCTGCGGGTGGCTCGGGTGTCGAATCGGGGGCGTCGACCGCCAGGGCCAACTCGTAGCTGCCGGTCGAGCGGTTGAATCCGCTGTCTGGCTGCGCGGGATCGTAGAACTCATTGCCAAATGACGTGACTCCAACATAGTACGTGTCACTGACCGTGGCGGTGAAACTGACAAAGCTGTCGTACGATGCATCATCGTCGTCGTTGGTTGCCAGTTCGCCGCCGGTGGCGTCGAAGATCCGCAGGAATGAGTCGAGCCGGGATGGCGTCGCCAGGGTGCGGGCGTCAATGTCTGCGGTGAGGGTGTCGCCGGCGGCAAGTGAGATGCTGTAAAGGTCGACGTCGGCATCGGCGTAATCGCCGTCGCCGAGAAAGCCCACGAACCTGACGGTGTCATCGCCGCTGAAGTCAACAGCCGTTGCCGTAGTGAGACTGTCATTTGGCTCGGTTGGATCGGCAGCTGGCGGGTCGTCAGCTTCGGCAGCCTCGACCTCGAGCCGCAGGGCATAGCCGCCGGTGCTGCTGGCAGCCGTCCCGGAGCCGGCGACAAGCGGATCGTAGCTGCTGTTGCCGTAGGCCGAGACGCCGACAAAGTAGCTTCCGGTCGCCTCGACGGTGAAGCTGAGCTGGCTGTCGAAGCTTGTGCCGTCGTCGTCGTTGAGGGCCAACTCGGCGCCGTCTGCGGCAAACAGCCGCAGGAATGAGTCAAGGCTTGAGGGGCTGGTGCGGGTTTGGGCCTCGATGTCGATGCTGATGGTGTCTCCCGCCGTCAGCGTGATGCTGTAGAGGTCGACGTCGGCATCGCCATACTCGCCATCGCCGATCGTGCCGACGACTTCGGCTTCACCGAGTGAAAGTGCGACGGCCGTGGCTGTGGCAAGCGAATCGTTTGGTTCACTCGTGCCCGTTTCCGGTGGATCGTCCGTGGGCGGTTCGGTCTCAGCCCGATCAACCCGCAGGGTATAGGCCCCAGAGCTGCCGGAGGTGCCGCCGCTGCCGGCGACCAGTGGGTCGTAGGCCGAGTTGCCGTAGCCCGACACGCCGATGACATAGCTTCCGGCTGCCTCGGCCGTAAATATCAGCAGGCTGTCGTAGCTGTTGCCGTCGTCATCGTTGATGGAGATCTCACTACCGTCAGCGGCGAAGAACCGCAGGTAGGAGTCGAGCGATGAGGGCTCGGCCAGTGTCGCCGCGTCGATGTCGATGGTGACTGTTTCGCCGGCCGCGAGATCGAGGCTGTAAAGATCAACGTCGGCAGTCTCATGCACCCCATCGCCGATCACCGCCTCGAACTCGGCTTCGCCCGCCGTGAATACCAGTGTGGTTGCCGAGGCAATGCTGTCGTTGGGTTCTCCGGCACCACTGACTGGCGGGTCGTCGGCCGGCGGCTCGGCCGGCTCGGCCGGCTCGGCGAGGCTGGCCCGCAGGGTGTAGCGGCCCATGCTGCCGGCGGCTGACGCGGTGCCGGCGACACTCGGGTTGTAGCCGCTGTTGCCGTAGGCCGACACGCCGACGAAATAGCTGCCGGTGG
>Ga0209986_10002304_pt1 | contig 17559 bp, 11 predicted proteins | sample BlataG_FD_183168 | JGI IMG/M metagenome (GOLD analysis project Ga0209986, IMG submission 183168) | Deep subsurface microbial communities from Black Sea to uncover new lineages of life (NeLLi) - Black_00105 metaG (SPAdes) (version 2) | ecosystem: Environmental > Aquatic > Marine > Oceanic >...
CTATACATACCCGAATCTACCGCCTCCACATCGCATAAAGCCTTGAGATTTGCTATTTTGTCACCGATAAAAAATTTAGCGGATGATGGATCTTTCTTAAAGTGAGTTAACAATCCATATACACCCTTATCTTTCTCACACGTGGGTGTAAGCGAACCCACACTACCACGCCATCTCTTAGAATAGCCAAAGAAAGTGCGCAGATATCCGTGTAAAAATGCTGGAGTTGTGTGTTTAGCTATAACGTCTACCTCTTCTTTCGTTCCAGCAACATTTGGATCGCTGAAAAATCTTTTAGCCAAGTTTTCTATATTATTTGCTCCAAAAGAGAACAGATAAAATTCGTCTGGTAAATGCTTTAAATATCTTGTATGCGTAATCTCATGCATTTTCAAAAGGGATATAATTATGTTATGTACATAATTATATAATTCTTTGACAAAAAAGCCATAGAGGTTGTATAGTATAGTATGAGCAGTATTATCTCGTTTTCTCGATTAAATATTGTGAAAAAAGTAGATTTAGAAACACCATTATGTGTATTAGAAGAGATACTTGACTCTCACCGTGTTGGCTATCAAAAAGGTGTGATACATCGTAAACATCGTGAATCTTTGATCGCACATATTCTTGAGCTTACAGAGATACGGCTTCGGAAACCATTTTCTCAACATGGTTTGAGAACTTTAGTAACGTACATCAACGTTGAACGTGAACAAAAATGGACACAAGATCTGTTAATTACAGCCTTTGAATTCTTACAACAATTCACACGTGAAGGTGGATTGTTGGATTTATTACCCAAAGACATCGTTTGTGGACCCCAAACACCACAAAATCCTCAAAAACTCAACGCATGCGTGTTGTATAGGATCTGCAAAGACCATGATATTGCTCTAACACCATCAACGACCATAAATAGGATGAAACAAGCTGTATATTTTTTGTATCAAGGACCTGATATGGTTTTTCGTTATTTGGCTACATTTTCACAAAATGTGGATTTCACTGGTATTATTAATTCTCTAGTTATGGGCGATATAGATGAGTGTCAGTTTGAAAGCGATGAACCTATCACTCACGAATCATTATATAACTATGTACAGACGTCTCCAATAACTACAAATTGTATTAGTACTGATACAGAAAATAAACTTGCAAAGAGAATATTACCTGTTTCTAAATGTGAAGCAGTTGGAATGGCTGCTATCATCTACAAGAAAGACATTAGTGTGTCAAAATACCCAATTAGCGAATTTCGTAAACTGAGTTGCTCCCCACGCCGATATATTCCTTTAGATAAGAAGTTGTATGAAATATTTTTACTTAATCCTATGTTGATGGATTTGTCTGTAAGCTTTAACCCTCTATTCCCTGAGCAATATTATAAAACTCAAGACCTGGTCAATATGGCACGCAACGAAGGCTATTCTTTTGATAGAATTGCACTTTCTAATCCTTATGAATTGTTACAAGTATCGTTCCTTCTAGATAATTTTTACTACGGACTATACCCAGAAATTGTAAATGAGGAAACCCCAATAGCTTGGGATGAAGTAGAGAATTTAGAGCCGGGTATGATAGTATGTTATGGAGTTCGACGTGAGATGTTAACGGCTTTTAATATCGAAGAATTGGTAGAACATTTTGATAGAATCAAGACCTTTGCACATCCAACAGATAGCCATAATACACTTACACCCCGATCTATTGAAAAGTTGAAGTTGATCGCGTCAACTCGTACCGGTAGCGAAACTACACAAACTATCAAAATGAGATTATTAGAAGTGATAGAAGAAGTAGAATTCCTGTCCAATGAAGCCTTAGGCAAAGCAAGACAATTTTACCAAATTTATCGTTCTTCATCAGCTGCACAACAAGAAGATATTCGTCGAGCTATTCGCGAACTTTTAGAGTTAGCCATGTATATGCGAGGCTGGTTAGGACCAGGGCAAGATTATCCGATTCGCGAAGCGCCTGTGGATGATCAATTTGCAGTGAATATACGGGTAACCGAATCATTATCGAATTTGGAGGATACATGTGTAAGATTAGGCGAAGTTGGTGAAGAAATACTGAAGTTACCATTATTAAAATATCAAGGTGAGTTTAATCCTACTCGATCGGCAACGGATGGATACACTATCGGAGATCGTATAGATATTGTAAGACAAGGTGATGACACAAGTAACATATCTTCATGCATTCGTCTATCATCCAATCTTTTTGCAGCTACAGCATACCGCTATTTGTTGTTAATCAAAGAACCTCAACCATTTCCTATCGAAGAATTGAGATATATCTCTTAAACATCATATCTATATTTACAAGTTATATTGTAAATATTTATTTGTCACACCGATCCCACTTATACAGCGATCCCTTAGATGAATAAGTGTTGGTATCACATTTATTACCTCCTCGTAATCCCTTTGATTTACGACACGCTTTCACACATACATGTCCATCCCTAGATATTTCTACGGTTCGATCTGTGAGAGGTTGTCTCACCCCGCGAAGTCGTAAACCAAAACTACGATAAAAGGGCTGAAGATCCACTTTTAGTTTATAGGCTTTGGAATAAAATAAGTTGCTGATAGTACGTATACTTCTCATTATTGCTAATTTAGCTTTTATCTCTTTTTCTGTCCTTAAAAGATCTAAATCTGCATGTATACTTTGAATAGTCATCATAACATCATCAAATTGATCACTATACCACAGCCATTTCCAACTTTTATAAACTTTGCTAGATCTATTATAATTGTGAGCATACCACATATAGTTCCATATATTTGGTTCCATCATCAAAGAGTAAAAGAAGGTATAAATATCATAAGATAAATAGAACCCATAAGGATTATGCATGGTGTAAACTTGAATGGGTAAACCTGCACGTACTTCTGTGTTGTCAATAATGTAATATATACCTTCAGGACCTTCAATAGGTTCAAAAGGAAGGTTATTCCATCGATAATCACCACTTTGATTGTAAAATCTTAGTCCTTTCCAAAAGATAGAGCTTTTATCAAAATCGGCGATACGATATATAGGCTGCCCTGCTTTATCCAAGGACACAAAAACGTTCCTAGCTTTGAGATCTGCATGGACAAAAGAGAATAAGTCAGATTTCAGAATAGATAATGGTGTAAGTACTTGTGTAAGAAGATCTTGCAAAAATATCTCTGTAACGTCGTCGGATTTTTCCGAGAGAAATTTACTCAAATCTCCTTGTGTTGCGAATTCTGTGACGTTATAGCCATTATTTCCACAATAAAACGCGTCATATTGATAAACATAGTTAGGGTTATCCTTCAATATTGTGTTTAGGATCATATGCACGCAGGTTTGGTTACTAAAATTATCTCCACCTATAGCTATTAGTTTTTCTTTGTGCGTTTGCTTCTTAATCCAAGCGTTCTTTATCAATCCAGGATTCATAATTTTCAATTGTGTAGGGTGAGTTGATAAACTTAACACTCGTAAACTAAGGTAGGGTTTAGTACTTACGTTTTTTATACTCTTTAAAATCAAGTATTGACCGTTGTATTGTAGAAGAAAAGCTTCTCCTACCTTACCAGCTGCTAACAATTTGCCAATATTAAACACATAATCTGCCCTTTTGAGTTCGTTTTGTTGCAGCAATTCATCACAAATACATGGAATATCCACATTGAAATAGGAAGTGAAATTGCTTATAAAATCTAAATTCCTATCGACACCGATAGATTCATTAGGTTCCATCAAATTTATAAATGCACGCGTCCGACGTACAGCTTCTCTCTTAAGTAGGGTTTTGAGACTTTCCTCTTCTCCTCCCGTTATCTGGAATAAGAACTCTTCCGTTCCGGGAACTACAATCCCACGTTTTGCACACCATACACTATCTTCTCTCACACCTTCCATAAAGTTATTTTTTAAAGGATCTTTTTAATTAAAAATGTCAAGTATCGTCACTAGGATATATGAATTTTGGTATGGAAAACCGTACGAATGTGCATGGTGTAGTCAAAAATTTTTCATGGATCATAAACCAAGTAAAAAACATACACCCTTATGCAGCGATTCGTGCACAATGTCCTATTTTTCAAAACGCTTGAAACACAACAAGATATGACTGCATAAAATTTGAAAAATATACTAAATTTTCAAGCATACTTATATTTCTCCAATAGAGAAATATAGTATAATATAATAATTTAACTCTGTTTAATACCGCCTGGGGCTAAGTTCAGTGCAGTTCCTGTGCCATCAGCCCAAGCAATGATCCAACTTGTCTTTCCGGGAAGATCACTTTCTGATGATATGACTGGAGGTGTAAAGGTAGCAGGAAGACTAGGAGGAGGAGTAGTGGTAGGGAAAGATTCAAAACTTACTCCAGCACCAGGTGCTATTTTTACCGCCTTATCTGACAAGTTTGTAACAGCAAACCACTGTCCAGCCTTTACGTCATCGGGTTTGTTTAATGTTAGTGTATCACCTGTGGAAAGGGTTGTAGGTATTACGTATAAAGTAAAGTTCTTACCGGCAATAGTTTTGGCGCTAGAATCTACAGTGGATAATTCCCATACTGGTTCAAAAACCCGGAGGAAATCATCCCGTTCTAAGAAATAAAATATCCAAATGATTATAACCAGAATAAGAGCAATAATTGCGATAATGAGTCCAGCCCATGCGGCACTCGAAGCACCGCGTTTTTTACAAGGTTCCATCTCAGCCATTTTTTTTAACATTAAGAAAATTCAGATGAGAATAAAGAGTATCTTTTAAGATTGAAGGTAACAAGAATTATATATTAGAATTACATATATAATTGAAGCGTTTATTCTAAACGGTTTTTATACATCTCTATGAGTAATTTTCTTCTGGATTGAAGAATAGTACGTGAAGTTCCTCTTGGTGCCCATCCTCGAGCTACATTCAATCTTGCTGCTGTCATCTTCAAATCAATAAAGGTGGCGAGATTTTGTCTAGTGTTTGTGGGTACACTAACTAATTCTGAAGCACTGAACCCGTCGTTACCATATGAGAACTGGATAATTTTACCCAAGTGATCTCTCACGCTGCCATCATAAGCTACGGTTACGCCTTCAACAGCCTTCACCATCTTGTGATGAATCGAGCCAATTTCAGATGTTTTTACCGCTGTATCCATCAAACCTTGACGAGAAGACATCGCGTGGAAAAAGAACTCACTCATCTTTAATCCTTCAGAGAAAGAATTTAATACGCATCCTCTAGATTCCATTGAGGTTTCGCCAGGAGAAAACGTGCATAAAGTTCGCTGTTTACCAGTAAGTTGTAGTTGTGGACGTTCACCAAAGATAAATTGCTGTCCAACCATACCACCCATTTGCATTACATTACTAGGACTTCCTTTGGCACCGCCGCCAATTTCTTTAGCCATAATTCTTACAGCATTATCTTCTGAATATTCCAATTTCATACCGCCCATGCTTAACAACGAAGCCACAACTTGCTTCTCTTTGTATTCTTCTTCAGCTTTGGATTTGACAGGTTCATTGATAATGGTTTCATATTGCTTTCTTCCAATTTCCTTTTGTTGTTCAACTCGTTTCCTACACGCTTCTGATTCCGGAGCACAATCTGTAATACCTACACTGAATCCATATTCGTCCAACCAAGCTGTACCCAAAAATGGTGCATCTGTAAGGAAGTTTACAGCTCTTTCGGTGCCATATCGTGGATCTTTTCGCATATCCTGAAGAATAGAACGATGTGCAGTGCCCAGATGTTTACTTTCGATTACACCGCGCACTAAAATTCCATCAATGATTTGTACCTCGCCTCTTTTATAGTAAAAGTCCTTGGGAAACAGGGCACTAACCAAGGCTCTACCAGAATATGGATGCACACCATGTTTAATAGCTCGCCTTGTCAAGGTTGGCAAATCTTCTGTAGTAGTAATGTGACTAGCAAAAGACCAAAACTCGTCTGGCGTGAATAAAGGATTGAAATATGTCAGCTTATATAACGCGGTGACAGTATCTAGTATCAAACCCACCACAGGTCGATTGGTAGATTCAGAAATTAGATTATGTTTCACATGCATAATATATTTGCCTTCTGCAATAGACATCAAACTCATGAATGGCCACAAATTACCTTCATCTCCGTCAAAATCTGCATTATGAGGAGGAGTAACAGCAAGATGTAAGCCAATAGTCATTTGTTTGCCAATGACCATATCATAAGCCATTAAACTGTATTTGTGTAACGTGGGTTGACGATTGAAGGGAATAACGTCCCCCTCTTGTAATTTTCGCCAAACTATTTCCCCAATCTCGATTTTATATTCGTTATTTTCTCGATATTTTACCATGCGCCCGTTACGATCAATAATATACATTACTTTACCTTGACGGACCATCTCTTTCACAGCATGCTTGTTGTATTGAAATACGCGGATGGGAAGAACCAACCTATTGGCAATCAACTTAGGAACACGAATTTGACCAAATCGAATATCAGCTGCGGGACCCAAAACAGTACGCGCACAATGATCTGTACGTTTACCCATCAAGAACCTACGGAAAATACCATTTTTGCCTTGGAGTCTGGAAGACAACGGCATTATAGGTCGATTTTGGTATTTTTTGGAGTTGTTTCCTACCATCAACTCCCGCACAGCTGCAATCATTTCCTTATAGCATTCGCATTTTCCTCCTGCATTCTCATAACTCTGAAGTTTTTCTTTAGAACGAATGATACGATTGTAAATATCAGTGAGTTGATCACATCGTGTTGTGGCACCTTGAACGTAAGGTGGTCTTGCACTTGTGGGAATGACTAACAGACCCCGTAATACCATGTCTCGTGGATGAGAAGATGGAGCATCGAATCCTAAAAACCGGGCATCTTCATCACTGATCGTGTCCAAAATGTCGAAAACCTTCTTAGGGTCCATAATGCTTACGTCTTTATCCTTTTTAGGCATCCTATACGCAATCCAACCATTAGTATTGGAATGTCCTGGAAAGAATTCTGGATTGGCAGAGCAGACCTTTTTAATTCCAGTTTCCAGCTTTTTCTTGCCCCTTTCTTTACCTTTTTCTTTTCCTCCAGATTTGGTTCTGGATTTCTTTCTCCTAGGACACGAGACATTATGACATACATTGGTTACGGCATTAAAACGCTCATATCCTTTTAACAGGGAAATTTTCTGAGATTCCAGAGTTTCTTTAGGCAAGAGTAAACCTCCGCAACTGTTGCACACACAGCTAAGTACTCGACTAATATAATCCAATAGAATAGGGTTGGGTACAGGATAATCCTCAGGAAAATTGATAATTCCGTAGTGTCCGGGACAATCTGTTTCGTTGCAGTTCTTACATACTGCAAGAGGGTCGTAAGGTCCAAGTTTTGGATCGTTGACGGAGTTTTTAACGGGTTTGTTGTCCTTTGCTGTTTCTGTAATTTCAACAGATGCCAAGCGAACCATATCTTTATATGAATATAAAGTGAGATTCAGGGCGATCGGTTCAAATTTTCGCAATTCCTCAGGATCATCTTCGGACCCTTCATAATCAGATTGAGGAGGAATTTCTCCTGTCCTCCGGTTCTTATCTGTAATACCAGATAAATTAGTTTCCGGTTCTTTTCCAGTGTCTTTTCGACTTGGTTCGACTTGATAAATGGGAGGTGCACGTGAACTTCTTACAGGACGCACGCCAAATCTGGAAACGATAGGTTTTGGTCTTTGACTATGCCCCACTTTCGTTCTCACAATAACTGATCCTTTCGTTTTATCAATCTTACGAACTCTCTCCCTTTTCCCGCCTCGCACTTTTGTACCTCGACCTCGTTTACTCCTCTGAGGCAACATTTTAGAATGTGGATAAAGTTTACTTACGAATGAACTTTATTTTTTCTTCATTTTTTATCAATTAATTTTTGTGGTATATTATTCAATAAGAAAAACTTCTATTTTCTTCTTTAAAAATGGCAACTTCTAATGGAAAAATGGAGAAAGTACGACCTCTAATTTATGTACAATCAGACACGTCTCTTCACGGATACGGTATTGCAGATTTCTCAAGATTGCGAAATCCTAAAACAGTCGAAGAGTCCTTGAATCCTCCATATTTGATACTTTATATCGAACCCACTGAATCCGAGAGAGACGTTGGTGCTGCTAGAGCTATCTATCATGATGGAAATCGACAATTTACTACAACCCTCAATAACGAAGTTCAAAATGTTGGACTGTTTCTCAATTCGGAAACGTTAAAAGAGGGAAATTTAGCAGAGAAAACCGCTCAATATTTGTCGTTTTATAGCGAAACCGACGTGAGCGATATGGCAAGGAATCCACTCGTAGATACATCTGGCGCTATTGTAAATCCTGTGGTTGATAATCCCTTACAAATGGGTTTAGATGCGTTTGTGATTGGTGTAGTAGGATATCTAGCTTCATTGAAGTTTTTATTGGAAGATGATGTGTACGCTAATCTTCCTTTCTCCTTCACTCTACCATTTCATACAGTCAATGAAAACGTTTTGAACACCAATATGTTCAAATACATGTCTTATCCCTGCACTGCTGTGGTTACACATAGCACTTACTGTAGTTCTCGTTTATTACTGGATCATATTCTTCGCTTTTGCAATGAATGGGGTCCCATATTTGACGATGGTCCAAAAATGGACTTCATACCTTCAATTTTAGATACTGTATCTGGATATTGTAAATTAACGGTTACCGATATGTCTGATTTTCAGCAAAATACATTGATACTTCGAGATGAGATGAGTAATCTCCAAAGTGAATTGAGAACGGGAGGAGAAGAGATGTTGGAAAATGTAAAAACAAACTTACAACATATGGTTTCTCTACTCAAAGATGAAATGGTAAGAGATTTTGAAGATCGAGAACAGCGTATGAGATCCAAGATGGAAGATCTTTTTGAGGAAAAATTAGATGAGTTCCGAACGGAAATTCAAGATATTTTCCTTGATGAGATGAAACGCGCATCGAAGGAACAAAGAGTGAGCATTTCAGATCGAGAAGATGAAAAACGAAAACAGAAAAAGAGACATCATCATAGTAAAAGAAAACATAGTAAAGGAAGTTATAGAAGATACTAATGCATACTATAAAACATTTTCCTTTTCGACCAACCCCAACCCAAATCCCAGTTTTATTTCCAAAGAGTGAATGGATTAGTAGAGGAAGTTGTTTGATAAATCTAGCTGAGCAAGGTACACCACCATGGGTGCATGCACGTAAAGGAAATATTCCTGTACATTACCTAAGTAACACTTTCTCGTCTCTTTGCAGTCCTTCTATATCTACCAACAAAACTGTAAATACTAGGGTAACTGGGTCAAATTATGGAGCTGCTGCTGGAAGAAGTAGATTTTCTACGCCTAGAGAATTGGCACTAGAGATATCGGGTGTTAGAAAGAAGATATTCAGTGAAGAATCAAAGAAAAATATGGCTCATGGAACTAAACACGAACCAAACGCTAGAAGATGGTATGAAGAGCATTTTGGAGTTGAAGTAGAAGAAATTGGATTAGCCGTTCCCAAGTGGAACTTTCACCTGGGTGTGTCTGTGGACGGAATCGTAAAAGGGCAGAAGGGTATAATAGAGATTAAATGTCCTAAGAAAATGTATAAGCCTTTACAAGATCATATCAAGTTAAGAGAAAGTGGATGGAAACCAAAAACAAAGTATTATCGATCGCATATTTGGCCTACTCATTATGATCAGATGCAAGGCGGTATGGCAATATTGAATATGGATTGGTGTGACTACATTGTCTATTCTACTTCAGATAAAGAAGTTTACTATGAAAGAGTTCATTTTAACGCTAAATATTGGACAGAATGTCTATATCCAAGTTTGGAAAATTTCCTGAATAGAGAATTATTTCCTCTTTTAGAAGATATTATTGAAGGAAAGAAAATTAAAGATGATTGGGAAGAGGTGCGCCGGTTCTCTGGTGATATTTTACACATTTAGGTATGAAAACTAGATAAATTAAAATTATGTATAAATTACATAATTTGTGGTATTATTCTCGTAAACGAGCAAGGGTTTGTTCGATAATCTCTGCATTGGTTAGATGTCCCGCGCTTTCAAAGTAGAAACTGAATGTAGTTTTGTCTACGGACTTAAAAAATACTCCAGATACAGGACACCATTTCACATGTCGCTTCCCCGTAGCTTTTTGCACTTTTCCCGTAAGAAATATCCGTTCTCCATAATGTAGGTAAAACAACGTAAATGGGGGACCAGAAATAACACTACAATTGCTATCTGAAAAATGGATGTCGTCTGAAGTAATTTTTCGCTTTTCCAGTGATGTACCCCGAACGTCCAGGGTAAAGGAAATACTACAACGTTCACATCCTGATCCTGCACAACTGCATGTATCAAAAACTTCAAAATCGTCAAGAGTTTGACATTTGATAGGCACCATCCCTAATCGATGGGCGATAGTTTCGTCAGGTAATGCAGTAGTATTCATTTCGATCTCTACAAGATCGATAGCCATCGTATTTAATCGTGACATTACCGTTTTTCGCAATAAATTAACAAATCTAACATTAACTCCATGAATCAAAATCTTACACTCTTCGGGTTGGTCAATTTCCACTTCGTAGTCCAATTCTGGAATGCATTTGTCAAAAAATTCCATATTGAAGTTTGATGTGGTCGGATTTAAAACGTTGATCATGCGAGTTTGTAATCGCATTTTGGCTTATTAATTTTCAAAATTTCCAGATCGTTCGATTTTTTCATCAAAATTAAATCAACATTTCATATATATATTACTGCTTAAAGGTAAAAAAGTATAGAAAAGATTTTTCTATATTTTGTCGGTGTACATAAAATGTACGGACACGGTGGATATGGATATAGTTGTGGAGGCTATGGATGCAATAAATGCTACAAAAGCGTTTGTTGTGCTCCTAAAGTATGCTCTAAACCCCCAAATGTAGCAGGGACCTGGAACCTTAAACTTAACAATCTTTCACGTTCAGGTACAGGTCCAAACGTAACATGTGCTAACGTTATAGACGTTACTTCTGGTCAACCAATTGTATTGGTAGTTACACAATGCGGAGCTCCCAATGACGTTTTTGTGACCGCTACCGTTACCTCGGGACCCCCTCCCCTCCTTCCTGGGGATAGTCCCCTTGTACCTGGAGACCAATTACTAGGTATATTTCAAAAAGATAGTAGAAAATGTTGGACTCTGAAATTAGTTAGCTCTACAAACAATACCACATTTGAAATGAACTTTTTGGCAGGTCATGGACACGGGTCTTCTGCAAAGAAACTAAACTTCTCATACACTAAACCCGCAGATCCATCTTCTACGGGTTTTAGTTTTGTAGGAGCTGGTTGCGGAGATAGAGTTGCTTAAATAATACACGTTAATTATGTTTATTGGTTAATAAACATGATATAAGTTAAGATATGTTAAAGAAAACCTGCTTGCCAAAAATAAGGTTTATAGCGTCGCTAACGATAGCTTCTCGAACCATTTCTCTCGTTTCTTCATGTAAAAAGTCGTCCACGATCAGATAACTTCCCTCGTTTAAATTATCGTAAGTAGGGTATGAAGTCTCCATCTTTATTCGATAAACTGTTAGTAACAATTACAGTTTTTTTTATGATACTTAAATGAGACGTCATAAAGAAGAAGTTAAAAAACAGTGTAAATGTTGCTCTAAAAAATGTTGTAGAAGTCGTGTTCGTCGGTACTATGCAAGTTGTTTAAACCGCTTGTTTAGAGATAGAAGCGATGTCATTCGAGGAGCCCTTGGACAAATTCAGTATACAATTTGTCCTCCTACTCCTAAATTCACAAGTCAAGATGTATGGTATCAAAACTACAGTTACAATGCATCTTTTCACAAGACCTTACAACACGATCCCACTACTGGAGCATTAACTGCTATAGACCAATATGAAAATTTGGCTTGCAGTTTTTACGAAAACGATTTACAACTTCTAGCTAATGTGAAATTGTCCCCTACTGCAGAATATGGGCTTGTAAATCCTTCTGCTGCACTGAGTGCTATTCTTCAAGGAGCACCACAATGTGCGTTATATTTACCAGAGCCAGCAACTTTATCCTCTGCCGGAACAGCGGCGGAGATGGTCGAGGTATATGCACAAGCTGTAGCAAGAGATGTATCTTTCATAAATTACGGAACAGATGCTACCATCACTTCCTTATTAGGGGCTGATAGGCTGAATGCGCCTGATGTATTGAACAATCTTGTAGATATTCCACCGACACCATTTACAGCACAAACTATTTTCCGCGGAAATGCAGACGGTTCGACTGTTGGACCATACGTTAGTCAACTTTTGTTGTTAGACGTCCCTACATCTGCTAATACCACGTTCGCACAGCAATATACTACCTATCTTCCACGCACAGGTCCTTTTCCACCCGGAACCACAGTGGAGTGGGGAACCACGAAAGCTGATATGATTGCTATTCAAAATGGAGAATTATCTACATTGACTCCTGCGCTGGATACACCCAAATATATCTACAATGGAAGAACTCTAGCCGAAGCCGTACATAACGATGCTGGATATCAATATTACTTCCAAGCAGCTATGATTTTACTTGATTTAGGAGCGCCAACCAATCCGAATTTTCCTTCTTTCAAAAATCAAGACCCATTCCTCACAGATGCTGGACTTATTAATATTATTACAGCGGTTGCTGGAGCAGCTAAAGTTGCTTTTAAACATGCTTGGTATTGGAAATGGGTTAAATATCGCCGGTTAAGACCAGAAGTGTATTCGTTGTGGGTAGATAATGTATTAACAGCCACTGTGCCAAATGCTGGAAACTACAATTTGAGCGATGTAGTCTTACAAAATGATGTGATTACCACCGATATTTTCGGTCTTTATGGAGCTTATACACTTCCTCTTACTTTTAGAGAAGGAAGTCCTGCACATCCATCGTATCCAGCAGGTCACGGTGTGGTAGCTGGAGCTTGCGCGACTGTGTTAAAAATGTTTTTTGATAATGATATAGATTGGACTTCTTTAGCTACGGTAGTTGAAGCGGATGCTTCAGGGACTTCATTATCTAATTATGGAGGTTCTACATCGGGGATGACAGTTGCCACTGAAATCAACAAGATAGCTTCAAATGTAGTATTAGGAAGAGATTGGGCAGGTGTTCATTATCGTTCAGACGGAATAAAGGGAATGGAACTCGGAGAAGAAGTTGCGATGAAATTTATGGGGGATCTCTTAAGTGTATGTCCCGAAAACAAATTACCTGAAAACACTCCTCCTACCATTTCATTCAGAAAGTTCAACGGTGAAATGGCAGTTATTGTTCCGACAGTATGCGAAAATTAGTCATGCTCAAGTTAGACTATAATATAAGCCATGTAAAAATTTTATTTTTTGTGATTTAAAATCTCAAAAATTTTTGTTAAAGTTAAGTTGGAAAAAACGAATTTTTGGAATCGTTTTTCAAGGACTATCTAAACGATGGATCGTGAACTTTTCGAGATTCTTGACAACGTACATTCTGAAACAGGGGGTAAATATTACCCCCTGTTTTCGTTATATGGACCAAATAAGGAATGGAAAGTGAGAGAAAATAAGGTTTCAGAGTTCTGGAAGGGTTATTGTAGACTTGTAGATAACGATTTTGACCGTGATTATCCTCTCGCAGAAGTTCCAACTAAAAATATGCCCATCGTTCTTGATTTTTTATTTCGGTTCCCTCGCGAGACTATGTGCGATGAACCTTTTCGGAACGATTTGGTATATCTTTTGGTCCAAACTTGTCAAGACTCGATTGAGCACTTATTTGATATAGTTTCTGATGATAGAAAGGAATTTATTTGTTGTTATTTAGAATCTGAGAATATGTGGGAGGAACTAAGTGCCAATACAGTTTACGATTGCGTTAAAATTCGTTTGCAATTTCCGTTTTGCCACGTAAATGCATCTATTCAAGAAACCAAACTTTGCCCGATGATTGCCAAAGCTTTGGAAGATTGCAATGCTGTAGATCTTTTCCCTAGTCCACCTGTTGGATCGTGGAGTGAAATTATCGATAAAACTGTCTCCACGAAACCCTTGGTGATGTATGGAAGTTCAGAGGCAGCTGGTCGCCCTAAACTTATACTTAATTGCGCTTATACAAGAATTTCTGAAGAAAATTTTGATATGACTGGTATGGATCCATATATTGGTGAGATTGAAGAATTAGATCTAGATGGTCTTTTTGATTTCCAAAATCATATTCATAATCAGAATCGGTTGATTAACCGAAATATATTCGTTGAGAATAGCGATATTGATTATTGGTTACCTCTATACCTCTCAGTTGGATATTGGTCATCGATGTGCGTATCATTGAAGGAATGTCACACAAAGAAAGCTCGAATCAAGGGAAAGGAAAAGGTATCTCCAAATAGACACACATATACAAGGGAATCAAGCCCTATGTCTACTGGGGAAGAATTAGAAGGCGATCATTATGAAGTGGCTTTGGAATTGTTGCCTCTCCTCAAATCCCACAGATTTACCACACGAAGTTACTGGGAAGATATCGCGCATGCATTATATAATGCTACTGAAGGGCAATCTATGGGATTAAAGACATTGATAAAATATACTAGAGAGCACTGTCCTGCCAGGGAACATGAATGCGAAGATTATTATCGAACTTGTAGCAAATCTAAAGTCAGCGTAAAAACTATTGCTTGGTATGCGCGAGAAGATAAACCGCGAGAATATAAGGAATGGCATAAGAGGTGGTGCTTGAAAAGTATGGAAGAAGCTTTGAGTTGTTTAGATAACGATATCGCCAAATGTTTTTATAAGTTTTATTGGTTGGATTATTTGTGTACATGTAACGGTACAGCTTTTCGATGGTGGCAATTTAAGAATCATCGATGGCATGATATTCACAAGGGTATTCGTTTGAAGCGCAAAATAAGTAATGACTTTGCAAAGAATTTCGAGAAAATGCGTATTAGTTTGTGCCGACAGGTAATGGAATCGAATGATGAAACTTTCCGGACTCAAGGCAATCTTAATGTTAAGAAAATTGGGACGTTATTGAGAAGATTGAAGTCCACAGCGTCTAAGGGGAAAATCATGGTTGAATCTATTGAGTTTTTCTTGCATGACGATTTCGAAAGGTGGATCGACGATAATGACGACATTACCGGTGTAGAAAACGGTATCTTAGAAATTTGCGGTAGAGAATGTATTTTCCGTTCGGGCAAACCAGAAGATTATAACACCAAAACGGCTATTGTTCCTTACGATAGGGGATTGTATATGGAGCATCCTTTAGTGCAAGAATGTTTGGAATGGATCCATCAAGTTTTTCCAGACAAGGATCTTGCACGCCACTTTTTGAAATATTGTGCGTCCTTTCTCAAGAGTGGTAATCGCGAAAAGTTTCTAGTAGTATTTTCGGGTGCAGGAGACAATTCTAAGTCTATGATATGTAAATTATTTGGATTATTTGGCGGGTATTGTGTCCGGTTGCCAGTAACGTGTGTAACTCAAGGGCGACAACGTTCAAGTGGTCCCAATCCAGAGATGGCGCGGGCCAAGGCAGCTAAAATTGCTATTATGCAAGAGCCAGAAGATGAAGATGTCTTGAAAGGTGGTATTGTAAAGGATGTTACGGGTGGTGAGCCGTTCTTTGCAAGATTTTTAAACGACAACGGTGGTGAAATTAAGAATACATTTAAGTTGATTCTAATGTGTAATGAAATTCCCACATTTACTAATCCGGGTAAAGCTCTCAAGAATCGATTCCGTATCTTCCCATTTTTGAGTACATGGGTTGATGATGCTCCCACAGACCCAGAAGAGAGATATGCTACAAGAACGTTTCAAAAAGACCCATTCTTTGAAGATCGTATCAAGTTCATGATGCCGGCATTTTTGTGGTTGTTGAAAGAATATTACCCCATTTATGCCACGGAAGGATTGATAGATCCTCCTATTATCAAGGACCATACGGACCAGTATTGGCGCGAGAATAACATTTATGAACAATATGTTACAGACCGGATTTGTCAGGCAAAGGATGCGAAAGGTAATATCAACAACAAGGTGGGACTTACACTTACTAAGGTCTTTAACGATTTCAAGATGTTTATGCAAGAAAATTATCCCAGCGCAAATATGCCAGATAGAAAACATGTCAAAACCAACATTAGTCTTGCTCTAAAATGTAAATTAAAAGGTAGAGCGTGGTATGGAATTCGTTTTCAACAAAGTGAGGTCGATATGTCTCACTTTAACCAACCTGGAGAAGGTCCTAGTTTTAGTCCCCCTGATGGAGAAGGACTGCTCGGTCTATAAATTATATCATACATATATTTCAAGATATATATGTAAAAGTAGCCTGGAGTCAACCATTTTATTGTAATGGTCGGTGGAGAATATTAGATGCAAAGAGATCAAGCCAATCACAATCTCTTGAACAGCGAATTATTGAACATATACCACATAATAGAGAAGTAGCTAAGCTATTCTTAATTTAATATACTATTAGATCCGCAGTGTTTGGATTGTAAATATAACACTTATTTTTACATAAAAACCAAAAATATTTAAAAAGACATTTAAAATGGAGAAGGAACCTAGGGAGATGGAAGAAGCTTTGGAAGAGGGAGCTAAAATCTATAAAATCCCATTGAGAAATACTTTTACACGATTTTCACCCGAAAAAATACTAAGACATTCAGGGTGGAAGGAGGAGGGCGAAGGGTCCGCCCGGGCGGCAAGAGCAGCTACAGAAATGAAATTAGGTGGTTCTAAATTATATCTGTCAGGGGATGATATGTTTGGGTATTTATGGAGAAATTTATTCGGATCAAACTGCAATTATGTCATAACTATTTTTGTACCCGGTCTTCGTGAATTATTTTTGGAGTATTTAGAATATCTAGACCCGGAAGAGCAAGAGATAGTAAAATATGTTGTGGAAAACATTCCAGCTCCAAGATTCAAAAACATCTACGATTATCCAGAGTTAGGAAGATATGGAACGATAGCCAACGTACCTGAATATCAACTTTTTGGCGAAATCACGCCTTATGATGTAGTTAATATTGATGTGAAAAATTTTGTTCGCGCCATCAATTCAAAATCTACCATAGCGGCTATTATCATCCCAAACGTGTTAGTGATTGAGTTTCCCTACGTGGAGAGTGACTTTTTTGATGAAGAATACCAGAAGTATATTACTCACATAAATTTGACAATAAAATGTCGAGACTAAATAATATATTATAAGTTGACCTATAATATACTTATATTAAACCAAAGTTTACAAACCTTATTTAAGCAATAGCTTTCTCAATAATATCTAACATCAAAAAGCGTGTTCGCGAAGTTATGTTTACATTGATATCTTTTTGTATAACAGCTAAAGCATGTAAATAGTCTTGAAGAGAGGCTTTAGTTGGTTTATATTCACAAACTTTGCTCCATACTCGGGCGAAGAGTATACATAACGCTTCTAAAGATTGATCTGTTTTCTCAAGTAATAAACGTGCGG
>Ga0209986_10002305_pt1 | contig 17550 bp, 20 predicted proteins | sample BlataG_FD_183168 | JGI IMG/M metagenome (GOLD analysis project Ga0209986, IMG submission 183168) | Deep subsurface microbial communities from Black Sea to uncover new lineages of life (NeLLi) - Black_00105 metaG (SPAdes) (version 2) | ecosystem: Environmental > Aquatic > Marine > Oceanic >...
GCTTCACCGAGGGGGTGCTCCGATCCCTTCTCTGCACTGGCAGCCAAAGCTAAGAGGTCATTTGCGCTTGCTTTCCAATCAACGACGAGTATGTCGGTTACCGTAGGTTGGCCACGGGTGATAGTGCCAGTCTTATCGAGAACCACGGTGGTTAATTGACCGGCTCGTTCCAACGCCTCGCTGGATTTGAAAAGGATTCCGAATTGGGTAGCCTTGCCAGTGGCGACCATCACCGCGGTTGGTGTCGCCAGTCCCATGGCACACGGGCAGGCGATAACCAGCACAGCTACCATGTTGATTAAAGCCCGGGTGAAGACCGACAGATCCGCTTGAGGTGGTGGCGCCAAGAAATACCAGCCGAGAAAAGTCAGCAGCGCGATGACGATGACTGCCGGTACGAACACAGCAGACACTTTATCTGCCAGACGTTGGATTGGGGCCTTGCTACCCTGCGCCTGTTCAACCAACCGCACTATTTGAGCCAGAGCGGTCTCCCTGCCCACCTTCGTGGCTTCGAACTTGATCATACCCATCTTGTTAAGGGTTGCACCAATGACCTCGTCTCCAGGGTGCTTGTCCACCGGCATCGACTCACCGGTCAGCATCGACTCGTCTATCGCCGTCCGTCCTTCGACCACAACGCCATCGACGGGTATTTTTTCCCCAGGACGGACGATCACCAAGTCACCTACACGTACTTGATCAACCGGGAGGTTGAACTCATTGCCATCGCGCACCACACGCGCGGTCTTAGCCTGCAAACCGAGCAGTTTTTTAATCGCCTCACTGGTTCGCCCCTTGGCGCGCGCTTCAAGGAACTTGCCCAAGACAATCAGGGTGATAATGACCGCAGCAGTTTCGAAGTACAAATGTCCATCGATCCAACCAAATAGGACCGGGAGCGAATAAAAATAAGCCGCCGATGACCCCATCGCTATGAGCAAGTCCATATTAGCCGAGCGATTGCGCAACGCCTTGTAAGCCCCATCGTAGTACTGCCAGCCAACATAAAATTGGACCGGCGTCGCCAAGGCGAACATCAACCAGTTAAGCCAGCGTGAGTCCACAATAGTATCTGGCACAAGTCCGAAATCACGCAGCATGGACATCAGGAATAGCGGCAGGGTGAAAGAAAGGCCAACAATGAGCAAGTTCCTTTGGCGGCTGATCTCCTTCTCCCTGGCCTTGCGTTCCATATCTTCCATCATGCCTGGAGACACCAGCACCTCGAATCCAGCGTCTTTAATGGCCCGGTGAATTTCTCCCTGGCTGACCACAGTAGGAATGTAGCGCACCCACGCTCGCTCGGTAGCCAAGTTGACAGTTGCCTCGACGATGCCTTCTCGCGCCAGTAGGGCTCTCTCCAGGCGGCGTGCGTCGTTATCATCGCTGAGACGTTTAAGCACTAAATCGGCTTCACCCATGGCGACGTCGTAACCCGCGCGACGGATGCGTTCGAGGATCGCATCTTGATCGAGCACGGTCGGATCGAATTCGAGGCTGGCTCGTTCAGAAGCCAGGTTTACACTGGCAGAATGCACACCCTCTAGTTTTTTTAGGTTTCGCTCTACAGTGACAACACAATTGGCGCAAGTCATGCCGATGATCGGCAGGGTGAGGTGTTTGGTCGACTCAGACACATCGCGACTCCACAAACAGAACTTATGCCGATTTATTTAACTGGCGGATAGTTGATCTCCGCCAGCAAGGTCTCGATCTGCGTTTCAGTGGCTGGATGGCTGAATTCGACCGTCACTTGTTTGGTGGCCTCGGATGCTCGGACCTGAGAAACGCCTTCGAGTTCATACAACTCCCTCTGGATTGTGTACACGCAGTGACTGCAGGAAATGTTCGGAATAGCATAAGTAGCGGTTGTCATTTCTCTATTTCTCCTTGGCGATCTGATATTGGCTTAGACCTTCGAGGCCATCTCATACACTTCAGCAATTTCTCTCAATACCCGCTCCCGCTCGTCTGGGTCTTCGCCCCTAACCGCGGTGATAAGGCACGAATGCAGATGGTCGTTGAGGATTTTATTGCTGACTTTGCCCATCGCTGCTTGTACGGCCTGGATTTGACGGATCAAATCGATGCAGTATGCAAGTAGGAGTAATAGCGTCTACCAAGAGGGTAGAATGACTGCGCTGAAAAAGGACCCCGCGCGAGAAAGGGAAAGGTATGTGTGGGAGTGCGGGCGCAGCCCGCACTCCCACACATACCCCTCTCCACTCCTTGAGGGTAGTTTTTTTTTCAGTGCACTCAATAATAAATTAAGGATGGGGTACGTGTTTCCGATGAGAGTCCGTTCCAATAAAGACTGGCAATCCTTTCACTCTAGCTCGCAGCAACTGACTTCGCCTGAGCCGCCCTTTCCTCTTGCGCCCGCTCACGGAGTTGTCGCCGCAGTGTTTGGATGTCATGTGGGACTAGATACGCTGTCACGGCAAACAGAAGCGAGCATACGACCCATGCTGAAACACAGATAATCAAAATAGCTTGATGCAAGGAAGATCGCACAGCGATCAATCCCGCCAGCAAGGGGGCTAACGCAGCCCCTGCATTTTCGATAAAGTATTGGATAGCAAGGGCTGTGCTTCGCACCTCCGGAAGGGTGATGTCGTAAACGGTTGATATCACATTCGGTGAGGCAAAGGGGATAAACAGCGCGGTTATTATGAGCATGACCATGAATAGGGTCTGATTCTGCACCGGGACATTCATGGTAAAGGCCAGCAAGATTGCCCCCACAAGAACGGCCACCATCGCGACCAGCACTCTTCCGCGTGATGTGCGCTTGAAAAAGAAATCACCAATCATCCCCCCCACAAAATAACCTGCTGCCAGAATCATCACCGCTGGCACCATGGTCATCAGTACCTCATCTTGTGAGTAATAGCGTTCTGTTTCTAGGTATCGGAAGAACCAATAGGTGATCACATTCCACGGAAAGACGCCGACAAAACCCTGGGCAAAGAGCAGTAGTAGGCTTCTCTTTTTGAACAATCCCAGCGCGACCTTCTTATCAAAACGGTAAATACCTATTTGTTCCAGGTCAGCCAATTCGGGTTCGCTACGACCGCGTGGGGCTTCACGTACCCCGAAGTAGATCACCAACGCGAGCAGCAAGCCGAGTGTACCGGTGAGATAAAAAATGGCGCGCCAACCGATAAGGCCACTCAGCAACGTCGCCACAACCAAACCCAGCATGTAACCTATGGGCTGTGAGAGTTGTAACAGGCCATAAACCTTCCCCCGTACCGCCGGGCCAAAATAGTCTGCAAGCAGGCTGTAGAGGCCTGGGTAACTGGAGTCATCAATCCCGGTTGAGGCTCGGCTGACTAAGAAACTGGAGTAGGATGGCGCGACGGCACTCAACCAGGTGGTCGAGCCCCAGATCGCCGAAGCTAAGGCCAGCAATTTCGCTCGGGCATAGCGATCATATAGGTAGCCCCAAACCGGATATAGGAAAGCTGAAACCAGCAACGCGCCAGTAAACACTGCCCCCATCTTCGCCTCATCGATGTTAAATGTCTCCATTATTGGTGTGGTCAGAGGGCCGATTAGCAACTTGTCTGACTGATGCAGCAACATAAAAGCGAAGAACACGGCGAAAACAAACCAGCGGTACCTGGATCTGTTTGACATTCTAGCTTCCTCCTTCAATTTACATCTTGGCCTGTGGCAGGGGTGGATTATGCCCAGCTTCTGCGTCAGGATCTTCCCGCAGCAACTCAATGGCGTGCGGCAACGCCTGGAGGATTGTCTCAAGGTTCTCCACCACCGCGCGCGGGCTGCCGGGTAAGTTGACAATTAATGTCCGACCCCGGATCCCGGCAACCGCGCGGGATAGCATAGCATGGGGCGTAACCTTAAGACTGGCAGCTCGCATGGCCTCCACCAGCCCCGGCGCAAGGCGCTCGGCGATTGCCAATGTTGCTTCAGGAGCATGGTCGCGCGATGAAAATCCCGTCCCTCCAGTTGTCAGGATCAGATCCACCTCGCCCGAGTCTGCCCAGGCCTGCAACCGCCCCTCGATGTCTTCCTGATCGTCCGAGACTACATCGAACCGGACAACACTCCACCCTTGGTTACCGACCCGCTCTTTCAGCAATGGTCCCGATAGATCTTCGCGCTCACCGCGCGAAGATCTATCGGAGATCGTGAGCACACCCACCCTCATTGGATAAACTACCCTAGGACTAGCAAGTCCATCACTTCACATCCCAGCCGCTGATAAAACTCAATTGCATCTTTGGTTCTCCTTGGTGACCGGTAGTTTTTCCCTCAGCTTTCCTCAGCATCAGTGGGGCAACATAAGATATTTTAGGTGCCGAGCAGTGCAGTCCTTCAATCGGCCTCGCTCCCCACTAAGCGCTTCCACTCGCCGTGTACACCATCCTCGGTCACGCCAAAGAAAACCCGGATTCCTTGAGCTGTCTTCTGCGCCAGATCATAGCGCTTCCTCTCACCGCGCCGTTGTTCTCGCAAGATCCCCAAGCCTGCCTGCCACGAGACGGAGGCTTTTTGCAGATCTTTTGGTAGGCCAATATACTGAGAAATAGCATAATGCCATAGGCGGCGAGCCGAAGATCGAGTCACATTCTTCACAACATTTCCATTTCGCAGATCACGCATCGTGTAATAACGGATGCCGTTTCGCTCTTCATATTCCACCACCTCAACTCCGGTCCGGGGCGGGGGTACACCAGCTTCAATAGCTTTATCCGGCTCAGTGCGTGCAACTTCGATAGCTACTTCACCAACAGCATGTTGTTTTCCACGCAGAACGAGCTGAACAATTTCATCCCTCACGGCCAGACCGGTATCCGCTTCGTCGCGTACATAAATCTTGTTGTCATCTACGGCATATGGGGGATCCTCACCACGAGGAATTAACACCCGAATCACCTTCGTGCCTTGGGTCTCCTGAGTATCCACCTGACAGGAAAGGTGAGGGCTGATTCGCTTACTAAGCTCTTGCTGTAACGTCCGCATCGCAGCCGCGGGTTTCGAGTTTCCCACAGGAGCCTTCTTTGGGTCAGCACTAATGCCAATATATAACGTTCCACCATTGGTATTGGCGAAAGCGCATACGTCGGCGATTACTGCATACAGGCGGCCTCCCCGAACAGTCATGCTCTCATGGAAGTCCTGGATAATACTAGGACCTTCCCCTCTTGCCTGGCGGATGAAGTCAAAATCCTCTTTAGAGGTGGGCCAATGTGGCCGTGTACGGGCGAAATCATTGCTGAGGAAGAGCTCTTTAAGGGCTTCGAAGGAAACCTCTGGAATCAAAACCCTTGTAGCTCGATCGCCTATGCCGAGGTTCTTCTTGTTACTCGGATCCATGCGTAAGCGATGAGCGTCGGACCCCTGGATACAATGCATCCTACGGGGATATTCAGGCTTTGTCCCGTTAAAGAATGCCGCTGTCGAGCGGCGGCCCTTCTGTCCCAAATCCGTCACCTCTAGGGCATGCAAATGAGGGTCCTGAGTGTAAGCGATCTTTGTCTGACCACCAAATCCAAAACCACGCATAGCCACGCCGTGAGTTGAATTGGCATGGGCAGCAATGACCAACCCTCCGGCTTCATCGATCATTCGGTAGGCAGTCAACACATCGGTGGTGGCGCCGACAGTGGATGAGCCTACATCGAGTTGATCGGAGGGTATATTGAGGTTGAGCAGAAGATGCTCGATTTCGCGAACGGGTTTACCCGCTGGAAAGATGGCCAAGATATGAAAACCTAGCGTGGCCGTGAATTCAAAACCTGGTAATACAAGGATCTTCTCAAGCAGTTTACGATACTCTCCCAACCGGTTGCGTTCTTCATCAGTCAACCGGCTCAACCGCTCGAGAAGCTCCAGTTGTTCAATTTCTTCCTGCATGTGCCGGTATCCGGCGACCGTGTTATGATCGGTGAAGACGATGATTTCCAGTCCACGTGCCCCGCTGCGGTGTAATATGTCCCGGAAGGAAACATCCGGCTCCTGATAGTCGCTGGAGGCCGGAGTATGCAGGTGCAAATCAATTAGGCGCCACTGGCGTGAAGCCCGGTGTATCTTTTTTCTTGCCACTATGTTTATTTCTCCTCTTGAGGTGATGACGCTATGTCTCTTGCGCCATCCTCATCAATTATCTCATTGATAACTTCTATTAGCTGTTCGGGTGTGTACGGCTTGAGTAAGAAAGCATCTGCTCCAGCAGCGAGACACTGATCAGACACATCCATTCCTGACGAGTTTACGATTCGGATGCCTGCTAAATCTGGCGCCGCCCGTAGCTGGGACAACAATTCCAAACCATCTATATCAGGCAGGAAATAATCCATCAGAACAACATTGGGGCGTTCAACCCGTATAGTCTCCTCGATTGATTTCCAATCCTGTGTTTCAGCAACCTCCAATCCCTCCATCTCCAACAAGGTCCTTAAAAGGTAGACCATGGTCTGATCGTCATCGATGATAAGTATTTTTGGCACTTCTAGGACGCCTTTCGAGATTCAGGATATGGCCTTGTTAGTTCGACTTTTCGCTTTTTTTCGAACCCTTCGTACGCTTACCTACGGTAGCCGCGGATTTTTTCCGCTGCGACACTGTACTGGTCGTCTTGCGGGTTTTGGTTGAGGGTGACTTCCGCTTGCGCTTGGTCGCCTTTCCGTCTATCGCTGCTTCAATCGCATCAGCCACAGTGTCAATAAAGATAAAGCTCATCTCCTGACGAACTTCCTCGGGAATGTCATCCAGGTCCATTTCGTTTCGGCGTGGCAGGAGCACAGTTTTCAAACATGCCCGATGTGCAGCTAATACCTTTTCCTTAACCCCACCCACGGGAAGAATCTTGCCGCGCAACGTAACCTCGCCCGTCATCCCAACGTCAGAACGAACGACCCGACCTGTGGCCAGCGAGGCCAATGCCACCGCCATCGTCACCCCCGCCGATGGACCGTCCTTGGGTTGTGCCCCGGCTGGAATATGAAGATGAAGGTCATGCTTATCCCAATAATCAGCTGGAATAGACAGCTCCTCTGACATGCCACGTATATGTGAAAGAGCTGCCTGAGCAGATTCTTTCATCACCTCCCCCAAGGAGCCGGTGAGCAAGAACTGCTTGGTGCCCGGCATTGAGGCCGCTTCGATAAAGAGTACATCTCCGCCGGTTGAAGTGTATGCCAAGCCTGTGGCCACCCCAGGAATTGAGGTTCGCTCCGCTACTTCTTCCATTCCCAGGAAGCGGGGCTTACCGAGCAGCTCACCCACCAACTTAGAGGTGATTTTCATCTTCTCGGTTTTGCCCTCCGCGATCCGCGTGGCCACCTTACGACAAATGCTTCCAATCTCTCGTTCAAGGTTACGGACCCCTGCTTCTCTAGTGTAGGAATGGATGACGGTAAACAGGGATTCATCGCTAAAGTCGACCTCTTCTAAGCGCAATCCGTTCTCGCGTATTTGACGTGGGATCAGATAGCCGCAGGCGATAGCCACCTTTTCGCGGTCAGTATAACCAGATAACCGGATCACCTCCATCCGATCGAGCAACGGAGCTGGTATGGTCTCCAACCAATTGGCGGTGGTGATGAACATCACCTGTGATAGGTCGAACGAGACCTCCAGGTAGTGATCCCTGAATTCACGGTTCTGTTCAGGATCGAGAACCTCCAAGAGAGCCGAAGCCGGGTCGCCGCGGAAATCCCGCCCCAATTTATCAATCTCATCGAGCATGAATACAGGGTTCTGGGACTCAATCCTACGCAGCGCTTGCAAGATGCGCCCAGGCATGGCTCCGATGTAGGTGCGCCGATGGCCCCGGATCTCAGCCTCATCATGCACACCTCCCAACGAGATGCGGATAAACTTTCGGTCTGTGGCACGCGCGATCGATCGCCCGAGGGATGTCTTACCTACGCCCGGTGGGCCAACAAAGCACAAAATTACTCCCTCCCGTTCGCGGCGGATCTCATCCTCTGGTACCGTTCTTTGCTCATCCTTACGATCAAATCTCAGCTTACGAATCGCAAGGTACTCAAGGATGCGCTCCTTCACATCCTCCAACCCATAGTGATCATCGTCCAGCACTTTCCGGGCATTATCAAGATCTAAATTATCCTGGGTGACTATGCTCCACGGCAGAGAGACCAACCAATCCAGGTAGGTGCGGATCACACCATATTCCGCGGCTGCCGTCGGCAATCGCGCCAGTCGATCGAGTTCTCTGCGCGCTTGCTTCTCGGCTTCCTCGGGCATTTGGGCGACTTCAATTAGTTTGCGGAATTCCTCGACCTCGGCTCCCTGTCCATCACCCTCCCCTAGCTCGCGCTGTATGGCTTTCAACTGTTCACGCAGGAAGAACTCCCGCTGAACTTTCTCGATCTCTGTACGCGCCTCCTGTTGGATTTGCTGACCGAGAGAAAGGACCTCCACCTCCCGGCTTAATAGGTTATTAAGCTGCTGAAATTTTGCAACCGTCGTGTCTTCCTCCAGAATTTGCTGGGCCTGGTCGATATCCATCCGCTGATAGTTGGCGATAGTGTAAATCACGTGCAGCGGGTCGTCGAGCAATAGCACACTCCCCAGAATCTCCCTTGGCAATGAGGGAGCCAATTCTGCGATCTTTTGGAATTGGTCCTTGGCCGCGCGGACCTGGGCCTCGATCTCCACCCCTTCTTCAACAGTTTCGGGCCTCAAGAAAGTCTTGGCAGTCAAGTAGGGTTCAAGCGCGGTGAATTCCCCCAGCTCAAAACGTGCCAACCCTCGGACAATCATCCGAATCGTCCCATCTGGAGCACGAAATAGTCGTTGAATCGTCGCCACGGTGCCGTAGCTGTATAAGTCCTCCGGTCCTGGCAACTCCAACTCTGGTTTGCGAGAAGCCACTAAACCGATCAGACGCTGGCCTGTGACTACATCATCAACCAGTCGTATCGAGCGTGGCTGTCCAATCGTCAATGGGACAGCGGTGTGGGGATATACCACTACCCCACGTAATGGCAGAATGGGTAAATGCTCAGGGATTTCCGAGGATTCCATCTCGGGCGCTGGTTCAGATGCTTCGTCGCTCTCCTCCTGAACCAGGATCCTCGACGACAGCTCGTCTACGGCATCCTCAAGGAAGTAACCCCCGGCAGTAAGCTGGTAACATAATTTCTGCCTGTCATCAGCATCTTCGAGAAATTGGGTTTCAAACATGGCTTTATCCTATAGCCAAGGGGGCTCGCCTCAGTCAGATATGGAAACTTGCCGCGGACGCGTTTTGGAAAGTACTACGCGTAGGAAACCATCACTGTAGGTCGCTTCGATGTTGGAAACGTCAATCGGAACAGGAATCCGCACCTCGGTCTCGAATTCACCATAAGCAATCTCCATTTGATGATAAGCTTTGCGGACACTGGAATCTGACCGTGTCCCCAGGATGGAGAGTACTTGCTGATTGTAAGTGACCGAGATTTCAGCTCCACGCATACCAGCAACCTCTACTACCACCACATAGGCTTCCTCCGTTTCTAAGACATCCGTAGGGGGGCGCCAGAGATGTGATTGCCTTATACGGCGCCATCTCGAAAACCGAGACGGATCCGTAGACCAGGGATCGTCTTGTGAGCTGAATTTCTGCAACACTAGCGAGACAGATGTAGCCTTTTCGTTCATCAGGTCTTGAACCTTATTGGGATCCCCCTAGAATATTTTTTGATTCTACCACAGGGCATACCCTCAAGCCCAATGGCGTGCCTTTGTCTATTTGGAACCAGAGCAAACCTGCGGTAGAATTCAGGTGGTAAAAAGGCGCGTTTATCGATCGCACTGAATATCAGGAGAGACCTCGATGGACCTACTTACGGTACTCGGCAACGTTGAGCTTTTCGATGGAATCACTCCATATGAACTTGAAGCTGTCTCCAAGATTTGTAATGAGCGTTCCTATCAAGCAGGAGATGCGATCACCGTACAGGGTGAGCCTGGTGATGAGTTGTATGTAATATGCGATGGGTTTGTGGAAGTATTGCGCAGCGAAACACCCTCCGATCCATCTCCCAGGGCGATTGTCAACCTGGGGCAAGGGCAGATCGTCGGCGAGATGGCTCTTGTCGACCGTGGGCCGCGCTCAGCTACTGTTCGGTCAATATCGGAGAAGACTGTCGTTCAGGTGATCCAACGCGAAGACTTCGAGAGGATATGCGATGAAAATTACCATTTAGGTTACATCGTCATGCGTAACATCGCTGCCGATCTGTCGTTCAAGTTGCGTCATCAGCACCTAGCCAGTGGGTGAGGGCGATCTCGTGCCTGCAAGCTATAAAGTAAGTTATGTAATTAAAGAGAGAGACCACCCTGGGGCTATCCTCAATACCGACCATCGTCCTCTTGTGGGAGATCGAGTCGTACTAGGGGAGCAAGAGTTCACTGTCCTGGAGGTGATCGACCTGATTCCACCTCATGGTGACTTCCACTATCTGCATGTCACTTTGCAAAGAGCAGAGGCTTAACAACCGCGCTTTGCACCACCGCAGCGTAGACAGGAAGCATTAAAGGTCGATCTCCATCAGATCTTGGGCTACGGCTACCTCTCCGGGGAATGTCTCCTGGGCTTGCTTAACCAACGTTACGGACTGATTTTTCCCCGTCTGATAGTGAATCAGTAGCAACTGATCCACCCCAGCCTCGCGAGCAATCGCACCGGCTTGCGAGGCGGAAGAGTGCCCAACGATCGCGCCTGAGGCTTCATGGATTAAGATATCAGCCCCTTTGGCGAGTCGAACTACAGGTGGGCAGGGCTCAGTGTCGCACGAATATGCGATCGTCCGGCCACCTTTTGTAGCCTCGATCCGAAGACCAATGGTAGGGATTAAATGTCGCACTGGCGAAGAGTAAATCACAAAATTTTCCTTCTCCAGCACGAGGATGCGTTCGCTTTCAGGCAATCGATGGAAGGCTACCGGGAAGAAATTGGGCCAATTATCCCAATGGTAGAAGCCCATCATGTCTTCAAGCCTCTCGAGGCAGTGGTGTAGACCATAGATACGCAAAGCATCCCTACGACCTAAGAGCCACATATTCATCAACAGCAGTGGTACACCACTGACGTGATCAGGATGGAAATGGGTGATGATCAAGTCATTTACCGAATCGAAGGGAATGCCGGCCTGGGCCAACCGTACGATCGGCGTTCCTGGGCAATCAATCAACACCACCCCCTCATCATCGACAAGAGCCATATGGGTGTTCTCATGATCTGGGTCCGGAACTTGGCCAGCCGTTCCAAGGATAATCAATTTGGTCATGTCATTATCCAGCAAGAAGCCACACGGCAATACGGGGGGTGATAAAAACCTCCACCGCAGCCGCGCAGATTAGCAGAGGTAACACAAGACCAATCCCAATTCGTGCCCATTCTGCTAGTGATTTTAGCCAGCTTTCGCCTAAGGACTCCCCCTTCGGTACGCTGAGGGCTGCCAAGCCAAGGCGAAGTATTGCCGCACCGGCGATGATCGCTGCCGGAACTTCGAGCACACCGTGTGGCAAGACAAGGGCTGCCAGGAAGTAAAGCGTATCTCCCCCGGCAAGGGCGACATTGCCAGCAAAGTAACCGATGATTCCAATCGGCACCATGAGCAGAATCTCGGCCAACACCCCCAGGGAAAAAGCTCCCAGGAAAGTTGCCAGCGCCAGAGCGCGCACGTTATTGTATAAAACCCATCTCCAATCGAGTCCGGGTAATGAGCCAAAGCTTAACTCTGGGTTTTTCAGTGCTTCGCCGATTGCGTCAAGATTAACTAAATCTATTGGCAGGGTAAATGTCTCGGCTAATTGCAAACCAATAACGTAACCTACGGCAAGTATGCATGTTGTGATCAGAATTGCCCATTTGGCAGACGGCAGTGAACTTGTTAATACATCCTTATACCACTCTATCGGTGTCATAGCGCCATTTCGGAAGGCACGCCAAAACCGCTGCCACGCCCAACGTAGGTCAATGACATCGATCTCCTTACCCAATAATTCTTCTCGGTTGAAAAGACGCAACCCCATCCGCACAAATACAAGTGCAATCAATGACAACGCCACTACAATCCACCATAGAACCTCATACCTCGCCCAAAACATTATCACGCTTTCACCGATGATTAATTGAGCGACAGGGATGATGATGAAGGAAGCTAGCAGGTTGGCAGCCCGCACGGAGGTTGTCAGCGACGAAATTACCACTGCGCCACTGACCATCACGATTGCTTGAATGGTTGTGAGCATCAGAACCTGAAGCAGCAATTGCGGCGGTGGCCGCCAGTCAATCCGCAATGCCAGACCCACCAGGTAGACAGAGATACCTAAATATGCTGCCCCCAAAGGTGGAACCAGCGAAGCCACCATCTTCCCCAGGTACAATTGGCTATCAGTAAGTGGGGTTGCTAAAAGGGGCTCCAACGAAAGCCGCTCCCGTTCACCGGCAAAGCTCTCAAGTGCGATGACCATCGAAATCGAAATCGGGAAAAAGCCAACGATCAAAAGCAGGAACGGTATTAGACGATCACCAATAATGGGCGCGCCATAACGAGTGACAAAATCCACCGCCTGCTGAGCAGTGAAGTTCATCAGCAATGGGAAGAACAACGTGAGGATGATAATTGGGGTTAAAATCCGCCAATCACGCAATTGGTCACGTATCTCGCGCCTAGCAACAATCCATGTACCAGCAATCGTCCCAAGAACCTGATCAGCGCTTTGTTTCACCCCTCCCTCCCCGGATTGTTCTCCCCCTCGGCAATCACCTGAAGATAAACATCTTCCAAACTACGCTCCACCTCAGAGAGCGTTACCACCTTGACCCCTGCCTCCGTCATCGCCTGTAACACTTTCGGGTTGACAATTTCCGGCTGAGCAACCTGATAGCGTAGCCAATTCTTGCCCGTGTCAAGTGTCTTTATTTCTGGAGGTAGGCACCTCAACCCGCCATCGAGTGAGCCGGCCAGACGGAGTTCCATCACCGGATCACCGAGCAGTTTTTGTTTAAGTTCCTTAGGCGTGCCAAGCGCTATGATCCGTCCACGTAGAATGATGGCGATTGTATCGGCCAACATCTCTGCCTCGTTCAGATTGTGGGTGCAGACCACAATCGCTCGATTTGCAGAACGCAGGCCGGATATACTCTCCCGCACCATGTGAGCACTGGACGGATCCATGGCCGAGGTTGGCTCATCGAGCAGCAGAACAGCCGGGTCATGCAGCAACGCTCGGATCAGGATAAGCTTCTGTCTCATCCCCTTCGAGAACTGACCCAAACGCAGTTCGCTTGCCTCACTTAACCCATACTGGGCGAGTAAATCCACCGTTCTTTCCCTGATAACATTTGTAGCGAGTTTGTGAGTACTGCCGAAGAATTCCAGGTATTCTTGCGGTCGCATACGGGTGTAAAGACCATGATGTTCAGTGAGGAATCCCACCGAGCGTCGCACTTCGATGGGCTCTTGCACTACATCAAACCCATTTATTTGAGCCGTTCCCCGCGTTGGACGAAGAATGGACGCCAGCATTCGTATGGTGGTTGTCTTACCCGCCCCGTTGGGACCGAGCAATGCCAGAATCTCGCCAGCTTCGACGCGCAATGAGACACCCTCGACAGCCGCCAAGGTTCCAAAATGTTTTGTAAGGTCGTGGGTCTCAATTAATACCATCTTCTTTCGTTTTCCGAAGCATTATAGCAGTATGGTATTCCACTCACAATCAACCACCCTTCCCATATCAATATAAACAGGCTGATGCCATTCTACTTTCAGCCCTTTTGCTCAAGCCAGTACTTGAGTGAGACCAAAACGACCATCCCGGTCTGCAACAATTAATACCTGACCTTCAGACATTGGTTCGGACAATTCCACTGACCAGCTATGCGAAGAAAGCTAGCACTGAACGAACGATCTCCTGCAGCGTCTCTACGGGAAGCTGGAGCTTATGCTTGAGCAGGATGAACAGCCTTGAGTAAAGCGACCTCTTGCTGCTTCTCTGGGCTGGGGCGGATATCCGACATCGCCGTCGTCTCCTTCGCTTTGGTCCCTCCTTCAGATAAAGGTGGTCTCGAGTAGCTTCGCCGATCAACAGGCCAACGCTGTAGGCGATCATCACCATGGCGACCATCTTCTCCATGTAGACCTGGCGCTTATTCATCAGCTTGTCCAGGCACAGCAGGCTCTTCAGATCACGAAAGGATTCCTCGATCTTCATCCGATCCTGGTAGACGCTCAATGCTTCATCGGGTTCCAGGTTAGTGATCACCCACAAGGGCTCACCCAAGCCTTTCTTCCATTCTCCGGCGAGATTTACTTCCACCCGGCCCCTGTAGTAGAGACCCCGGTAAGCCTTGCGTTTCCCAGGATGAAGCGCCAGATCTACAGGCCGACCATCCTCGTTCACCAGATGTGGGGGATGCCGGCCCAGCTTCAGGCGTATGACGAAGCTTACGCCTTCTGCGATCAGCGCTTCAAAGAGGCCCTTGTCTGGCGGATGGGCTGCCTGGCATTCTGTGGGAAAGATCGGAAATTCGTAGTGAACGCGCTTCGAGAAGAGCTTCCAGGATCTTGCCTACCTTATCGTTCAATTTGGGCCGGTCAAACAAGTGCCAGCAAAACTCTTGCATGGCCTCCTCCTGGGCGCCGCTGGTAACCGGATCATCCAGGAAGGGGGCCAGTTTCATGCCAGATGTACCTGTCTTTACGTTTGATTGATCCGTTGATAAGAAATGTCCGAACTCTTGTCCGGAGGTCAATGAATTGGTTGATAGACAAGCATTTGTAATGTAGTATATAACCATATTAGTAAAATAGGAGATTAATATGGTCGAAAACTTTACACTTACCAAGGTCACCAGGAACGGACAAATCACACTTCCAGCAGCCGTCCGGCGGGCTGCGAATATCGAAGAGGGAGATCTCATCGCAGTGGTTGTTGAGGGTGACACGATCAGATTGAGTCCCCAGAAACTGATCGACAAGAGCCAGGCATATTTCTGGAGTGAGGATTGGCAGAAGGGCGAAATTGAAGCCAGCGAAGATATCGAATCAGGGCGCATCCAGGAATTCGATGACGTTGATTCCCTTGTTGACGCGCTTGAAGCTGGCGAAGCCTAATGCGCCTCATCCTCACCAATCGATTTCAAAAGGCTTATCAATCCCTGGCAGCTGATGACCAAGGACGGGTACAGAAAGCCATTCGTCTCATGTCAGGTGATCTTCGACACCCCAGTCTCCGCGTGAAGCGGATCAAGGGCACACGGGGTATCTGGGAGGCGCGCGCAAGCAAATCCTTGAGGATTACATTCGAGACTGAGGGTGATGCTCTAATCCTTCGCAATGTCGGCCATCACGATCAAACACTGAAGAAACCGTGAGGGGGAGTGCACTGTGAGCACAGACCTCTTATTAATCGATACTTGAGCAACTTAATTACTCTTAAGTTGAATATCTATTGCCAAATCTACTTCGCTTTTATCCACACGAAGCATGATTGTTCCTCAGGCCTGGTTCTAAACGTTGGTGATGAGCAGGTGTGTTCTATGGGGGAGGGCAGCTATAAGGAGTAGCCCTCCTAGACGGCTTCTTGAGGCCTTTGCCAGGGCTTTAAAGGGGGAGGGGGTTAGCATGACGGTTGATAAACTCCGTGACGAGGTTGCTCTTGGGGAGTAAAGCCCGAGATGCTGTTTTCCAGCCCGAGTTCCTCGAGGACCTTAAGTACTGGGTTCAGACAGATCGGAAGACCGCGCTACGCGTGATCTCTCTTGTTGAGGCGATCTTGCGCGATCCATTTAACGGAATAGGCAAGCCGGAACCTCTAAAGTACCTGGCACCGGGAACTTGGTCAAGGCGGCTAACCCAGGAACATAGAGTCGTATATCTTGTGCGCGACGACCGAATCGATTTTCTTCAGGCACGATACCATTACCAGATCAATACCAATAATAATGGGCTCTATCTCAACGCAGCATGCTGTTGGTAGATCTCCATCAAGTCGAGGTTGAGGCGACTTGAGTTTCTGGGACATCCAGAAAGGATGATCCCGGAGCAGCTGGCGTTCAACCGCAGCGAGTGTTTGATTATCTAAGGTGCACGCGCTGGCGACATTCCATCTGCCAGCGCTTCGTCGGTACCTCTTAGACCGGATGCCAGTGGGAAAGAGCAGGGCCAGGAGATGCCCATCCTTGCGTGTGACCCATACTTTGCCCAATACGAGGTGGAGACGATTTGGTGAGGGACGGGAGAGACAAGTGCGTTTTTCTTTTACACCGCAATGCAACTTAATTGCATTTAAGTGACATACGTAGTTGCACATGTGTAAGTGTAGGTGTATTATACTGGTGGAGGTGAAACATGGGCGAACGTTATTATCGAGCTCAGATCCTCTTTGAGCCCGAACAGCACAAAGAGCTGAGGGAGATCGCGAAAAGAGAGGAGCGAAGCATCTCCGACGTCGCACGGGAAATGATCGACCGTGGATTGAGAGTTCGAGAGGAGGATCAGCAATCCCGTCTGCGGCGAAGCAGAAAAGCGCTGGAACAATTGGATAGGATACGATTACAAATTCTTGAAGAATATGGTGTTTACGACGGCGATCTGATCGCCGAGGTTCGATCCGAGCGAGAAAAGGCTCTAGATGAGGCACGGCGAGGCGAATCCAAATGACGGTCGTTATCGACGCAAATATCGCTCTCGCACTAGCTATCCCGCTTCCGTATTCGGATCAGGCGAAAGAACATATAGACCATTGGCAGCAGGACGGGACTCAACTCGTCGCACCAGCTCTCTGGGGTTACGAGGTAGTCTCTGGCTTGTGCAAGGCATCGAAAACTGGGCTTCTTACGCTACAGCATGCTGCATCTGCGATAGATAATTTGTGGGCACTCGGAGTCGAGGAGATCCCGGCATCGAATGAGATGCACCGTCAAGCGCTAGTGTGGGCGGACCGGTTGGGACAAATGGTAGCATATGATGCTCAATACCTCGTCGTCGCGCAACAGCATAAGGCACCGCTTTGGACGGCAGACGAAAGGCTGGTAAGGAACGCCCGTAGTATTAGCGTTGACTGGATCCATTGGGTTGGCGAGACGGGATAATTCTTTTGTTAAAATCGACCTGGGGGGGTTCCAGTCTATTAATTTCGTGCCATTATCCATTATAAAGGTAACTACTCACCCTCCCGCAGGTTTAGATGTTATTTTGACATAGAATCGCGCCTCGACCGGATATCCAAACTAATAAATGCTCTCAGTCGTAACCTGCGGGAGGGTAGGCTGAGTAGTCACTTATAAAGACTATTAACCGTTGGTGCTAGTTCATAAGGCATACTGAGCGATGTGCAAGAGCCGATCATGTGGATCAGCCTCCGGATTGAGCAATCGGTTCAGAGATAGCAGCACATTGAACATCGCTGCAACATAGGCTAATCTTGCCTCGAAATAGCGACAGACGCGATGAAAAACTTTCTTCAAACCACAAACCATGGTCACCATCGAGAGCGCCGTCTCGATCAGCATACGCTCATTCCAGGTTCCCCTCGGACACAGCTTGAGATTAG
>Ga0209986_10002306_pt1 | contig 17547 bp, 23 predicted proteins | sample BlataG_FD_183168 | JGI IMG/M metagenome (GOLD analysis project Ga0209986, IMG submission 183168) | Deep subsurface microbial communities from Black Sea to uncover new lineages of life (NeLLi) - Black_00105 metaG (SPAdes) (version 2) | ecosystem: Environmental > Aquatic > Marine > Oceanic >...
AGGTCGTGCCGCCGGAACCCTTGCTTTTCTTTAAGCCTCCTTCCTCGGTTATCGGCCCCTTCAAACCCATCGTCTACCCCCTCCTGTCACAACAGGTGGACTACGAAGGGGAACTGGCTGTGGTCATCGGACAGCGGGTCAGCAATGTGTCTCCGGAGAAAGCGCGTGACTTCGTTCTGGGCTACACTTGCGGCAATGACGTCACGGCCCGCGACCTACAGCGGCGGGATGGCCAATGGACCCGGGCCAAGGGATTCGACACCTTTTGCCCCCTCGGCCCCTACATCGTTACCGACCTGGACCCCGCGCATCTGGCCATCCGGGCACGGGTAAACGGCGAGATCCGTCAGACCGCCTCCACCGCCGACATGGTCTTCAGCGTGGCTGAGCTGATCGCTTACATCTCGCAGGTCATGACCCTGGAGCCCGGCGATGTGATCCTCACCGGCACGCCGGCCGGCGTGGGGCCACTGCAACCCGGCGATGTGGTGGAAGTGGAGATCGAGGGAATCGGGACCCTGCGCAGCCCGGTGGTGAGCCAGGGCACAAGATAGGACCGCTGTGACAAGACGGGTCGCTCGCAGATCTTCTCCTCACTTCCTGGATGGCTCTTTCACCGCCACAACAACAGCCACCAGGGCGATGGCGACGCCGACCAGGTTGGCCAGGATGGGGGCCTGGAACCCGAAGCGGTCGTAGAGCAGGCCGCCGATGTAGGGCGCGGGGAAGCCGATCAGTCCCCGGAAGGCGGAAAGCCGCCCCATTGCCTCCCCTAATTGCTTCGTGGGGACGCTGTTGGCCAGGAGCGCCCGCAGGGCCGGCGCCCAAGTGGCGGCCACCAGCCCGAAGAGGGCATATAGAGCGGCGAAGGCCACGAAGCTGGTGCTGAAAAGCCAGCCGCCGACGACGATGATGCCAATTGCCTCCGACAGGGCCAGGAAGGGCTTGGAGCCGTAACGGTCTATCAGCCTCCCGATGGGCAGTTGGGAGATCGCCCAGGAGAGTGAGAGTGCGCCAGACATCACCCCTAACTGGAGAGTGGTGAAACCGTAGGTCTCGCTCAGCATCCCGAAGAGGAGGGAGCCCCCCAGTCCCCAGACGAAGATGTCCACGGCCATGGCCCAGTAGAAGCCCCGCAGCTCCCTGGGAGGCACGACCATCCTGGCCAGCACCCCTTTCAATTCGACCAAGGAAATCCCCCCGTTGACCCGGCTCAGTGTCTCTTGCAGGAGCCAGAGGATGAGGAGCAGCCGCAGGGCCTCCAGTGCGAAGCGCATCAGAAAGACCGGGGTGAAGCCCCAGCGGTCGGCGATGAATCCGCCCAGGGCCGGGGCGAAGACACCGGGCACGATCCAAGAGGCCATCTGGAGGCTGTAGGCCGTGCCGCGCCGGCCGGCTTGTGCCGATTCGGCGACCAACGAAGTCTCGGCTGGACTGGAAGCCAGAGTAACCCCCAGTAAGATTACCCCCGGCAGTAGCCATCGCCAGTCGCCGATGATGGCTGCCAGCACGTAGAATACCATGACCAGCAGGCCCAGGAGGCTGCCCAGAGCGACAAGGGGCTTTCTCCCCAGGCGATCGGAGAGCCAGCCGCCGATGGGCTGGAGCAGGGCGGTTACAATCCCTCTTCTCCCGCCCAGGCTCTCTAGGAAGCCCAGCGTGCTCATCGGCGCGCCCAGGCTGAGGACGAAGGGTTGCCACACAGCCCGCGTCATGGTGGAGAACAGGCCAGTCAGGAAGCTGGTGGTGGCAATAACTCGCAGATTCTCGCTTATCCTGTCCTTCTCTATACTATCACCTCTCATCTTTCAGAAAGGGTGAAGGGGTTCTTCACGTAGATTTCAGGGGGATAGGTAAATCTGTTCATACTTGGCCCCGCACTCCTTGTGCAACTGGAGCCACCTGTCCCGCCGACGCTGGTCGGCCCTTCGGCCAGGCTCAGGGCAGGCCCAGTATGCCTCCTGCTCGTCCAGCCAGGCCTCCACGCCGATGCGCCGTATCCGCCGCAGGTTCTCCAGGACGGGCAGGTGGGTCCGCCAGATGGGATCGTAGGCGAACTGGATGATGCGCGTGCAGCAGTTGTCCTGGAGTACAACTACAGGGGGGAAACCATCGCACTGGGCGCAGGTCTCGAGTTCTCTCTCGGTGACGCAGCAGTGGTAGATGTCGCAGGCACGGCGATGAGGCCCCGCCGCGCACTGGCCGCAGTCGCAGCCGCAGCCGTGGCAGACCCCGTCCAGAACAAGGTCGCTGCAAACGCCGCAGTAGAGACCGCACGGAGCAGCGAGCTTCTTTCGATCGCTCGGCATCTTGCACTCCTTCACTTTTACTTAGGCTTTTTCCTCAGCTTCAAGTCAATGCCAGCTTGCGAGGCCAATTCTTGAATGGACGATCTCATGGCTTTGGCCTTGGCTTTCAGGTCCGAACCATTAACCTGATTGTTGGTCAGCATCCTCTCCATCTCGGCTATCGCCTGGCGGATCAAATCGGGAGGCATCAGGGCGGAGGCCGCGCAGAAGAAGCTCATCGAGCGGCCCTCGTTGTAGTTGGCGAGGAGATGTTCCACCAAAAGCCGCCGCTCCTTTCGCTCCCCCAGATAGGTTTCCAGTCCGACCTCCCTGATTCTGTCCAGGTTGGGGAGGGCCGGCTTGTGGCTTATGAAGCTATCGAGGCTCTCCTCCACGCCCAGCACCCTTAGTAACCTCTCACATGGATACTCCTCGCAGTCAGCGCAGGTGAAAAGCCCTCGCTTGGTGACGCAGCAGCGGTAGACGCTGCAGTAGGAGTGCTGCTCACCCAAGTGACAGCTTAGGCACCTGCTGGGCGCTTTCGATTGGAACCTGGGGCACAGACCACAGTACAGGCCACAGCAGCCAGCAAGATACTTTTCCTCCAATATGGTCATGGTTATACCCTCCAAGTCAGGCCATGCTTCTCGGCGAGCCTTTGCGCCGTGGCCATCAGCGCCTCGTGGTAGGGCCTGCGGTTCGCGGCAACATAGCGGTATCCCTCCACCAGATCAGGATAGCGTCTCTCCAACACTCTTCTGACCTTCCCCCAAATCGCGCCGCTGAGCTTCATGCTGTCCACGATGATGTAGGAGACGCCCACCCTCGCCAGATCCTCGAAGAGGGCGTCCATCTGCTCCTCGCCGTCCGAGAGGAAGGGCAGAAGCGGCCCGCAGAAGGCCCAGGTTTTGATCCCCGCCTCCGCTAGCTCGGCGAGGGCCGCCAGGCGGGCCGAGACGGGCGAGGAGCGGGGCTCGAACACCCGTCGCGCCTCCTCGTCCAAGGTGGTAATGGTGAAGCCCACCTCCGTGTCACGGAGGCGGGGGAGGATGTCGAGGTCGCGCAGCACCAGGTCGGATTTGGTGAGGATGGAGATAGGGAAGTCATAGTCCGTGAGCGCCTCCAGGCAGGCACGGGTGATCCCGTACCTCTCCTCCAGTGGCTGGTAGGGGTCGGTCACCGTGCTGGAAACGATATTACCCCGCTTCGCCCGCTTCATCTGCCGAGCCAGCACCTCCGCCGCGTTGACCTTGACGTCCACAAATGCCCCCCACTCCTCCTTGTGTCCGGTGAAGCGCTTCATAAAGCTGGCGTAGCAATACACGCAGCCGTGCGCGCAACCTACATAAGGATTGAGAGCGTAGTCAACGCTTTCGATACCCGATTTGGTCAGGACGGACTTGCACTCGATTTCCCTGACGATCACGCTCTGTCCTGCTTTCAAAGAGCCTCCCGCAGGCTCCAAAACCTGCGGGAGGCTTCTCTATTCAGAGGCCCTGCCTGATCCCGTCCAGGGTGGCCTTTGCATCCGGCGCGAAGGCGAAAAAGCCCTGCAGCTTTTCGCAAGTGTAGTCGTCGCAGCAGGCGCAGTTGACGACGCCCCGCTCCACGCCACAGGCGCGGATCTCGCACTCAAAGCAGTGGCTGCAATGCCGCCCGTCTTCGGTCAGGCAACCGTCACAGATGACGGACTCGACGGTGATGTTGGGCGCGTTGTACTCCTCTCGCCATCGCGCGGCCACCTGCTCCAGCGCGGCGCGGTCGTCCGCCTGGGTGGCGATGTAGGCCGGGCAGTCGGTGCATACCAGTCCACAGTAAGCGATGATCTTGTCCATTGGATTTCCTCCTCATTGCAATGATTTAGCCTAGAAGGTCAACAGCATTCATAGAACCTTCTAGCTTACTCTCCGTACAACCGCTTCAGCACCCGAAGCACCAGGAAGGTGAGCCAGGGCGAGGGTTTTTTCTTGTCGGCGAAGGACCAGCCCTTCCAGGCCCGGTACATCGAGCTGGCGGTGTAACGCCCCTCCCCGTCCGCCTGAGCGGTGATCGTCTCCACCATCTCCAGAAAGCGGGGGTCGGCGTGGACGAAGGGGAAGCGGCTCAGGACATCGGTCACGTGCAGGATGTCGTACCAGATGAAGGGGTATTTGAGCTTGCGGAAGTCGGTGCCGATGCCGAACATGTAGATTTTGCGCTCGGTCCGGCGCTCCCAGTGACCCAGGAGCATATCGGCGCCGGTACGCGTGACCGAGCTGTCGAGCAGTTCCGGTGCCTGGGCCAGCGCCTTCAGCGCAAAGACGTTGACGATGGGGCAGGGGTCAGCCCTGCGGCCTGGCCCCTTGAACTTGCCCAACTCCGGCGCGGCGACGCAGCGCCAGCCGTTTTCGGCCACCAGGCCGACCAGGTGATCCACCGCTCGCTGCACGTGCCCTTCGGCAGGTGCATCCTGAGCGAAGTCGAAGGGCTCAGGACGCAGCTCGTCGTCGCCCAGGCCTGTCCTGAGCAAAGTCGAAGGGCCCATGGCCAGCAGGGCGTAGAGCAGCGTGGGCGCGTCGCACAGCATCCACGTCCACATGTCCTCGCCTGTCCCACCGAACGCCTTGCGTATGTTCACCAGACTCTGGAAAGCTCCCTCCGGCGACTGGTGGGCCATCACGGCCTCGACCACCTTGTCCATGCCAGAATCATCGGCCCGCATGCCGAAGTCAGCCAGTGTGCTGAACTTGTAGATGGGATGGCTGGCGTCGTTGTGTCGCTTGAGGACGTAGCCAGGCCAGGTAGCGGCCTCGGCGATGAGGGCCTGTACCTGGGGGTGAGCCAGCATCTCGGCGCGGGCGGCCTGTACCTCGGGGTCGTCCTTGGGCCGGTCCAGCAAGTCCACCAGCGTCCGGAAGCGAGTCCAGGGCTCGTCCGATTCCAGCAACCATTGAGTCAGATCGTTGTTCATTATTTCACTCCCAGCTTCCTCTTCAGTTTTCCTACCGCGACGATGAGGGCGTACACTTCTTCGTTGACCGAGGCCAACCGCTCTCTGAGCACCCTCAACGCGTCCTCGTCCCGGATTTCTCCCAGAGTTGGATGCCCATCAGACTCTCGTCCAGATCATCGCTATCGAGGATTTCCAGTAGCTCCCTGATTTGCTCTGTTTTATCCATTTCCATGGGCATGCGTCCAATGCAATCGAAACAGCCTAATCGAACTACTCACTCCAGCGAGCGACTTTCAAGTCGGCAGCAAACTCAAAACCCGCATATCCGCCTTTGAGAAATATCTGAATTCCCTTGCGCCGTACTCTTCGCGGAGCCTGACGGCATAGCTCTGAAGCGCTCTCAGTGCTGGCACGCCGCCGGCATCATCATCGAAGGACAGCTCCATGAACCATCCCCTTTTCCTCAACGCCCCCGTCGGCGTCAACCATCCCTCTTCCACCAACGGGACATGCTCACAGTGCACGCCGTATTCCCCCAGAGTCTTGAAGTAGTCCTTCACCCTTGAATAGCTCGAGTGTATCTTTTGCGCCAAGTAGGTCTCGCTGTCAATCACCAGGTGTAGGCCGGCTTCCTCCCTGGGTTCGCCAAAGAGTCCGAACGTCCACAGTATCTTGACCAAGTGCCGTCTTCTTTTCTTGAGCACTGTCTGCCGGGCGTATGAGACGCCGTCTGCCGATCCCACTGTGGCCAGAAGCCGATGAAGGGCTTCAAGCGCCGCCGTCTCTTCCTTGGAGAAAGGCAGGTCGTCGGGGAAGTTCACGATCCTGGGTCTTGCAGAGACTTTGGTCATCTCCACGATATCTTCCGGAGCAAGGGAGGCGCGTATGGCGTCCAAATGCCTCAAGCCTTCATAGGGTTCTATGAAAGTAAGGTAGTCTTCTTCTGGTATCGGTGTTCCTAATCGGGCAGCGGTTCTTTCCCTTGCGTCCGTGGACAGAGAAACCCTGGGCACATCTTCACAGGGATACGCAGAGCAATGCGCACAGGTCTCGACGCCGTTTCTCACTGCGCATCTTCGCACGTAGCAGTTCTGATAGCGTATTGGGTTTTCATCATCTGGCGCCTGGCAGCCGTCACAGAGGCGAAGCTTGCCAGGACTTAGTCGAAAGCCAAGGTATTTGTGCCATCCGTCGCTGCATCGCTGCCTGTCCTCGTCGGTCTGCAGGTTTTCTTTGTAGGATGGGCATCGGCCGCAGTTCACACCGCATTTGGAGAGTAGGTCTTTCATTCTTACGTCCTCCTGTCGTTCTGTTCTGAACGCAGCATCAGTTTTTCGCTGGCTCCTTTTGCTCCTACTCCTTGCCTCACTGGAGCACCCGCTTCAAAAACTGCCCTGTATAACTCCCCGCCACCTGCGCTACCTCCTCCGGGGTCCCCTGGGCGACGATGTAGCCGCCGGCGTCGCCTCCCTCCGGCCCCAGGTCCACGATCCAGTCCGCCGTCTTGATCACGTGCAGGTTGTGCTCAATGACGTATCACCAGTCCCAGCGGTGGATCAGCGCGTAGGGGGCGAGGTCGCTCCGCTTGCTTTATCACGCGCAAAGCTTTCAGCGTGATCCACTTGCTCGGTTGGCCCTTACGCTCGATGCGCACGGCGGTGGAGCCGCCCTCCTTGAGCCAGCGACCGTCGTCACTCTGCTTGGCGACGATATGCTGCGCCAGTGCTCGGAAGCGCGAGTCCGCTGCATAGCCGCAGGCGGCCAGTGCCTCCAGCGCGTCCAACAAGTCGGACTGGAAGTACCAGGGGAAGCCGAATCGCAGCCAGCGAGCTTCCTCACCTGTTCAGTCGAAGGGGTGGCTGAGTAGCGCCTCGGCCGTCCTAGTCATCGCCGTGTGGACTTCCTGAGCGGCGGGGGCGACAGTGAAGGCCCACAGTGCCTTGACTGCCAGCCAGTGGCAGGGACGCTGCTTGTGGTACCAGCAGATAAGGCCATCATCTCGCCCCAGCCGCTCGATCATCGCTCTCCAACCTTCATCCACGCGGGGATCGTCCCCATAGCCGAAGTACGCCAGGAAGCGCAGGCAGTTGGCGGTGTAACAGGGCACGATGCACACCGGTCGGCGCGTCGGAAGCCAGGGCTTGCTCAGCACGAACTCGCAGCCTCAGCGCGTGCGCTCATCGGGCGGTACCCCCAACCGGGAGAGGATGAGTAGCTGTCCCGATGCGCGTTTGATCCCGGTTGCCCGTTCCAGAGTATCCCACCAGCCTGCCGGGCGGTAAAGGTAACACCCTGCTCTTGCAGTGCCTCCAGCGAGGTCATACGCTTTTCCCGTTCCGCCCGCCGCAGGTAGAGGTTATGGGCGATGCGCAGCAGCCAAGTCTTGACACTGGCCTCACCCCGGAAACCATCCAGGGCGAGCATAGCTCGATAGAGAGTCTCCCCAGTCAGCTCGTCGGCAAGGAAGCGGTCCCCGGAGAGACGGAGCAGGTAGCCGAAAACCGGGCCAGAGTATCGCTCGTATAGCTCTGCCAGGTTGCGCACTTCGTCGAAACCCATCGCCGTCTCTTGAATATGCTCTATTTATATAGACAGCCAAAGTGCGAGAAGGTTACAGGAGGGCGAAGTATGGACTATGGGACTTCCTTCTCTGCAGCCTCCCACCGGTGGAAAACAGCGATCCAAGGGCTGCCGAAGTGTTGCCGCTCGTCGGACGTGGTACGCCGCAGGTAGCGCCCCTCCTCCGGCTTCCAGCCCACAGGCATGGGTTGTAGCAGGCCCGGCGTCTTGCGCTTCGAGTAGCTGCTGAGCCGGTTGCTCAAGTAGGTGAGCGCCGAGTAGCGGGTGCCGGAGCCATAGAGGCCATACCGATCCACCAACTGCTGCCAGAGCTCGGGGAGTCGCTCCTGAAAGGCCTCAACGAAATCGAGGATGGTGAAGGCGTCGGGCATCTGGCGGATGATCGGTTCGAGTTGTTCCACGGAGACACGGGATGTGCTCATGGCACCTTCTTTTGCGATGTTGATGATACCACATTCTCACAGGCGGGCAAGTCTGGAAGCACCCGCGGCCGGGGGCGCTGTTTGCGCCGGAAGCCGCGCAGCTAACCAGTAACCGCCCACTGCAAGGGCAGGCATTGCTATCATAATCGCTGCGCAGGGCAGTTTACTCCCACCGCCAGAATTTCGTCGCCAGCGCCAGAAGCGCCACCGCCACCCGCCCAGCACAGCAAAGTCCAGCTACAGCGGGTGGAAGGGCGACGCACCGACCATAATCTGCCGCAGGGCATCGGTCAGGTAGGTGAGGGGCATGAACGCCACCTGTGGGTCTTGGCGGCGGCGCTGCTGCCGCTGGTTCTGGCGGGGCTGTTTGTGTTAGGGGTGCAGATCCAGGGCCTGGTGCGCTACGATCCAGCCCATTTTTCCGAAACCTACGCCGAACGGTATGACTCGCAGGTGCGGTGGCGAGAGCGTTGGAGCGCGTGCTGTGCACCGACGACCGGGAGTTGTTGGTCGAATTGCAGGGTTTGCGGCGGCCAGCGGCGCTCGAGACGAGTCCTAATCTGATTTTCGTCATGCTGTGGGAGCACAATGACCGTTACATCTCCTACTTGTACTTCGACATGCAGACCTACGAGCGCTACATGCACTACGTCGAGCAGGTGGGGGGGGCGGTGGGTCGTTGCGCCACCTGATGCGTACTATTATTTGCATTCCGGGCGCTGGCTGGGCATTTTCTTGCCGGTCGCCATCGTCTGGTGGTTGCTCAAGATCGTGGTGGCACTGGCAGTGTGGCTCTTCCGCGCCTCGGCACGTCTGCGGGCGCGGCTCTGTGGTGGCTAGGAGCCAAACCAGGATGCTCTTGAAAAGGCTCATGAGCCTGGCCGGATTGACAAAGTAAGATTAGTGTGATATATTGCCAAAGGTGAGGTTCCAGCACCGCTCATAAACTTTTGAAAGGACAGGGACCATGAAACTGAGCGATTACGAGCGTTCGCGCAACCCACGCGGTATGCACGGTTGGGGTGACGTTTGGGACCGCTATGACGCCTGGTATGAGAAGCTGGTGCAGATGAAACTGGGCTGGATCAAGATCCTGGACTATGGCGGCAACCAAAGACATGCCGCCCAACGCTTCCGCGAGCTTGGCATCATGCCCGTGATACGCCTCTATCGAGGGGAGCCCAATCCGGGTACTTTGCCCCAATCCCACTTGAGCATCCTCAAGGAATACGTGGACCAGGGCATAACTCGCTGGTTCGAGGTCAACAACGAGCCTAACCTCGACGGCGAATGGAAGCAGGGGTATAAGGGCATCGTCCAACACGGCGCTCCAGAGATAGTCATGCCCAACTGGCTCGACGACGCCGAGGCAGTGATCGAGCGTGGTGGCTACCCTGCCCTCCCCGCTCTGGCCACCTCTGGTCACGATGAAAGGCACGGGAGCATCACCACCTACCAGGGCTACTTTCGATGGCTCGCGGAAAACGCCTTCGACCGAGCCAAGGCGGTTTTCGAGAACGGGGCATGGATAGCTATTCACCCCTACTTTGCTAACCACTTCTACCGAGACGCGGATGGCGAGTGGCACTTCGAGTATCCCGATGACCCCATCTGCCAGGCCGATGACCCAGGTCGCACGATCTTTGACGACGACGTGAGCTTGATGTGCGGCGAGGTCCCCCAGACGCTGCTCCGCCAGTATTTCGGGCTGGAGGTGCCCCTGATCGGCACGGAGGGTGGACCATGGGTCCCCAGGACGGGCCAGGTGATTCAACAAGACAATAGGTACCCGGGCTATGACCTCCAATGGCACGCCGATGCCACGGTGGCCATGTTCGAATGGATTGCCGTCAAGGCGCCCCCATACTTCTTCGGGCACTGCGTCTGGCTGCTGGATGGTTATTATCCCGGTGGTAAGGCGGTCCCGGCGGTTAAGATGTTGAGAGACACAGAGCCTGTCTTGCGGCCCAAGTTCGATGAGGAGGAAGAGGTCGAGGGGCATTATCGCAGCCATTACTTTCTGTTCCCACAAGGCATATCGTGGGATTGGTACGAGGCAGCGAGCAACTATCTGATGCATTTCGGAGTGACCCTCGGACAGAGTCACGACGACGCAGGGGTGGTGCACGGCGACCTTGGCCATACCATCACGGCCATCAATCTCGCTGACGACGTGCTCGAAGCCTTGGGGAAGTTCGATGCCACTTTGGACGTCATCCGCGCTGATACGCCTGAAGCGTTGAAGGAGCTTTTGGACGCCAGAGTGGAAGCGGACGCCAGATTTGGCTGCCTCCGGCCCAGCCTCCAGCCCAGGCTCCGCCCCAGAGGGGCTTCCGCCCCGGAGGGAGGGCCATCCGGCCCGAAGGGATGAGGAGTGCTGGCCCTGTGGAATATGTTATTCCACGGGGCTGGCTAGACACGCCACCAATGCCGAGTAAGCAGCCAAGTGAGGCGCCGATTTCGGATCGGGGCCTCACTTTCTCAATGCCTGGGGTTCAGGGCAATCTCCGCCAGAGACGAGGCTGATCTCATGAGTACTTTAGAAGAGATTGTCGGCCGGCTTTTGACCGAACAGGGGCTGACCATTGCCGTGGCCGAGTCCTGCACCGGCGGCCTTATCGCCCACCGGCTGACCAACGTGCCTGGGAGCTCGGCCTATTTCATCGGCGGCGTGGTGGCTTATTCAAACAGGGTCAAGGAACGAGTGCTAGAGGTATCTCGCGAAACCCTCTCAGTATACGGGGCAGTTAGCGAAGAGACTGCGCGGGAGATGGCTCGTGGCGCTCGCCGCCTCTTTGACACCGACGTAGCCATCTCGGCCACAGGCATCGCTGGCCCAACCGGAGGCACGCCCCAGAAGCCAGTAGGCCTGGCCTACGTGGCCCTGGCAGCCCAAGACCTCGAGCGCTGTGAGCAACATTTGCGGCATGGGCGAAGGGTGAGAAACAAATGGCAAGCATCCGAGGCAGCTTTAGAGATGCTCCGCGAATACCTGGAGGCGAGGCGATCATGAAACTGGTAGAGATACCGACCGGCGTCGAGGCCCGCTTCGATGATGCCGGCAGGGTTACCCCCACAGCATTCAACTGGCAAGGGCGAGATATGCACATCAGCGACGTCGGGCGTCGGTGGGTAGAGCCGCATGGCCCTCACCAGCTCCGCCACTATCTGGTCATGACCCCAGGCCAGGACACTTTTGAACTCTGCTTGGACACGGGCACCTTGCAGTGGAAGATAACGAAGATTTGGGAGAGGGGAAGAATGGCCTGACCTAAGAGCACGTCTGGAAAGTGATAGCGATTGGCCCTCACCATCCCCCTAACTCCCTTCCTCTCCCAACCCTTCGGCTTTGCTCAGGGCAAGATTTCGGAGAGGAAGGGGGTGCCGAGCAGCGTCCTGAGCCTGTCGAAGGACGAAGCGAGGCGGGGGATGGTGAGGGCTTTCCAGAGCGCTGACAAATCTACTTTCCTCTCTTTGCTTCGACCCTCTCCGTAAACCTCTCCAGGTCAATGATGGCCCGCTTGTGCTCTCCTTCGCCGATTCTCTCTACTTCGTCGAAGGCCTCCACGCGGAAAGTAAGCTTGCGGCCCTCGACAGCGGCTAGCTCCGCCTGAACCCGGACCTTCATGCCCACCGGAGTGGCCCCCAGGTGCCGGACATCCACCTCCACGCCCACGGTGCGGTAGCCATCGGGCAAGAGGTGGTCAACGGCAGCCACGGCCGCTTTCTCCATCAGCCTGACCATCTCCGGAGTTGCCAGCACGGCTACGTTCCCGCTGCCCAGGTGTCGGGCCGTGTTCTCCTGACGCACAAACATCTCGCTCTGTCCTACCAGACCGGGTACGATTTCCTCCATATATCATTGCCTCCTTCGCGGCTCGGATCACCGGCTCGTGATGCTAATCGGTTCAAGCAATAGCCTATCGGCAACAGGCTGCCCCCCTTCGAAGATGGCGAAACGCTGCATGTCCGTCCGGGAATGAATCCCGATTTCCAGTTGATATTCGCCCATTGGGACATCGGAGGGCAGCGGGAAATGGTGCACCTGGACGAAGATGTCCCCGGCCTCCCAACCGGCGGTCGAGACGCTCAGGATGTCCCTCCCTCCCCAGACGGTGCTCTGGCTGTCAAGCAGGTGAACGAACATAGCCAGGGGTAAGGGCGACGCGATGTCCTGCAGGACTCGCCAGTAGGTCGTCAGATGAGCCCACTCCCCCCCCTTCGGCCCTTCGACTGGGCTCAGGACTTGCTTCGCTCAGGGCAGGTGGGGCTAAGGTATCGCTGGCAAGCTTGTAGCCTAGAAACTCCAATTGGTGGTTGAAATCCACGGGGAAGGAGATGGAATGGCGAAGACCCTGGGGATCGCCTGGGAGGAATTGGACCTCCGAGCTCCAAAGGGCGGAGGAGCTGCCCTGGAGCACCTCTCGGGCCTCGAGTTCGTAAGCGGAAAAGGCCAGTTCGCCATCGGGGAAGCGCTTTTCTTGCACCAGACGGGTGCCTTGGAAAAACTCCTCTTTCAGCCCTGGATGGAGGGGGGTGGAGGCAGGGAAGATGTAAAGGGCTCTCTCGCCCCCGTTTGGAAAGACTAAACTGTATGGGCCGTCGTACCATTTGATCTTCGCCTCCTTCTTCAGCGTGAAATCGAAGATGAAGGGGTCCAGGTCGTGGGGGCTGGAGAAGGACAGGCAGACGGTGTCAGCGATGTCGCTCTCGTCCAGATAGTGGGCGGCCTCAGCCAGATCGGTCTGATAGACGAAACGCACCTCGGGTTGCTCCGCCCAGATGGTGAAATAGTCCCGATAAGTCCACCAGGCGTTGCCGGCCAGGAGGAGCAGCAAAACGACGGTCAGCCCGTAGCAGGCCCTTCGGCTTCGCTCAGGCGATGTTCTGAGTTTATCGAAGGGACAGGCCCTCTGGCCGAAGCTCCCGACGAGCCAACGCCAGGAGGCCTCGACGGCCAGGGCGGGGAAGATGTAGACCACGGGCAGGGCACCGCTGGCCCGCAGGAAGGAGGGAGCGCAGTCGGTGAGCATGCTGGGCACCAGAGCGATGGGCAGCCAGAGGACCCAGGAAAGCGTATCGTGGCCGCCGCCAGCGGAGCAGGGCAGAGGCCAGGCCAAGGTAGAACAGGGCACCGCTGATAGGCTCGAAGACAGGCTGCCCCGCCAGGTTGTAGCGCCAGACGGGATCGCCCCGGAAGGTGAACATCTTCAGGGTATCCAGGGTGAACTTTATGACCAGGCGGGGATCGCCTTGGACCAGCAGACCCAGGGGCTGGCTGAGCTGCTGCACTCGCACATCGGCCTGGGGCTGAGTCCATAAGTACACACCTATTGGGACGGCGACGAGAGCAGCCAGGACGAAGGAGAGTAGAACGCCTTTCCATCGCTCTAATAGCAGAAGGCGGCGGTGTCCTGAGCCTTGTCCTGAGCCCTTTGTCCCTGGGCCAAAGGACCAGGGGCCCGTCGAAGGGCTGTCGAAGGGTGGAATAGCGCCAGATAGAGTACGAAGAAGAGGAAGATCAGGGGGATCATCCGGCCAGCAGGATAGCAGGATAGGTGTAGAGGGTTCCTCCCAGGAAGACACCAGCCAGAGCGAAATAGACCCACAACCGGCGTCCGACCGTCGGCTGCCTCAGCCCCGCCCAGAAGAAATAGGCGGCAGCAGCGGCCATGGGCGGGTGGCTGGCAGCCCGCAGCCCTACTCGGCTGATGAAAGCCGGCCAGAAGGAGACAGCCAGGCCAGCGCTCGCCAAAAGGGCGACCCCATAGCCGAAAGCCCTTCGCGCCAGCAGGTAGGCAAAGATGATGGTGACCAGACCGCACAGGACGGCGGCGAGGCGCATGCCCAAATAGTTAGTGCCGAAGACGGCGATGGTGCCGGCCATGAGGTAGACGAAGAGCGGCTCGTTGCCCGCGTTTGATTCAAAGTAGATGAGGTGTGACTCCACTTGCAGCGCGACAGAGGCGTCGTGGCCCTGGAAGACCTCGTCGTGCTGGAGGCCCGGTGGCGCTGCCTCCAGGCGATAGAGTCGAAAGAAGGCAGCTAGCAGCAGGATCGCCACCAGCAGAACGACCTCCCACCGTCGCGGCGATGATTCCCCTCCCCGGTTCATCGTTTATTCTATTCCCTCCAAAATAGCCAGCAGGAACTCAGCGCATTTGACCATGTCAGCGACAGCAACTTGTTCTTCCTTCGTGTGCACTTTCTCCATGCCCGCGCTGATGTTGATCGTCGTTATGCCCGCGGCGTTAAAGATGTTAGCGTCGCTTCCCCCGCCGCTGGGCACCAGGGCTGGCGTCAAGCCCAGGGTTCTGGCTGCTGCCACGGCCCTCCGCACGATGCCGTCCTCCTCGCTGAGCTTAAAGGTGGAATAAGAGCGCTGCACATCTATCTCCACCGTAGCCCCATGCCGATTCGCTGCCTTCTTTAACGCTTCGGTCATGGCCTGGACTTGGGCCTCCAACTTCCTCTCGTCGCGGCTGCGGGCTTCGCCTTCTATCTCGGCCTGGTCGGGGACAATGTTGGTCGCCGTGCCTCCCTGGATGCGCCCGAGGTTGGCCGTGGTCTCCTCATCAATCCGCCCCAGGGGCATGGCGGTGATGGCCTCGGCCGCCACCAGGATGGCGTTGATGCCCTTCTCCGGCTCGACGCCGGCGTGGGCCGCCTTGCCGTGAACGACGGCCCTGATCTTATCCTGGGAGGGGGCGGAGACGACGATGGTGCCGATCTCTCCTCCGCTGTCGAGGACGATGCCCTCTTGGGCGCGAAGTCTGGTCAGGTCCAGCCCCTTAGCGCCCTTCAATCCCTTTTCCTCACTCACCGTCAGTGCTACCTCCAAGGGCGGGTGGGCCAAATCCTGCTCCACCAACACCCTGAGAACCTCCAGGATGACCGCGACGCCCGACTTGTCATCGGCGCCCAGGATGGTGCTGCCATCGCTTTTGATAACCCCATCCTCAATAACGGGCTTGACCCCTCGTCCCGGGTGGACGGTGTCCACGTGGGCGTTGAGGAGGATTGGCTGCCCTTCTTCCGCCAGGCGGGCGATGATATTGCCCGTTGTATCGCGTTCAACTGTCAAGCCCAGGCTCCTCAGCTCGGCCGTCAGATGCCGTGCTATCTCTTGTTCCTGGCCGCTGGGGCTGTCGATCCGAACGAGTTCCAGGAAGGTTGAAACCAGTCTATCCCGATTGATCATTTCTTGTACCCTCCGCGTATCCAAGATTGCTCCAAGGGGATTGCCAAATCCCCGCTTTTGGCCTGGATCTGGCGATCCGGGCCGAGCCAACTTGTATCTACTGATCCTCCGTGTTCGATTCCTCCACCCGTCTTATCTCGAAGACCACGGGATTAAAAGCATCGGGGCAGGCGTGGGTAGCCACGTCTTTGTCTTCCAGCCAGGGGAAATTGGCCCCATAGCGCATGGCGAAGACCTTGGGCAGGAAGCTGTAGAGCGCGTGGAGACAGACCCGCCCCTGCACCGTCTCACCGTCGAACACAACTTGTTCCCCTACTCGATAGCCGAAATCGCAGTGCCCCTTCACCGATTGAACGGTGGCTATGATCTGATAAACTTTGTCCATTTTATCCCCTTCGATTATTCTCCCCCGTTGGGCACCAGCACACGAGGCAACTCCTCTGGTTCGTCCATCTCCCCGGTCATGTAGATATAGACGGCCTCTTCCCGGTTGCTGAAGGCTGCGTGACGGCCGTCCTTGTCCAAGGCGACAATGTTCATACTGCCCGGATAGAGGCTGGTCAAGGCGTGGAGGTCTTTCATGGCCTGGCGCCCGGCTTCTTCCAAAGATAGTCCCATCTTCAGGTAGAGGACAACGCTGCGAGCTGTGCCAGCCAGGATAGCCATCTCGCCCAGACCAGTGCAGGCCGCAGCGCCATACCGGTTGTCAGCGTAATTACCAGACCCGATGAGGGGCGAATCACCGACGCGACCGGGGTACTTCCAACCCTGACCGCTGGTACTCACCCCGGCGCAGATGTTGCCGTCGGCGTCCTGGGCGAGGAAGTTGACTGTGCCCCCGGCCCACGGTGACTCCCTTACCCGCTTCACCCACTGGCGCAAGGCTGGCTCTTCCTTCAGATTTGCTAGCATCGTCTCTGGTATTGCCTTGTGCAGCCGCTCTTCCCAAACCTCCTTGGCCTCCTCGGTCAATAACTCTCGGCGATCGAAGCCCATCTCGGCGGCAAATCGCTCCGCACCAGAACCGACAAGTAGGACGTGCGGCAGCTCCTCCATTACCTTACGCGCGATGGATATGGGGTGTTCATAGCCCTGCAAAGCTCCCACGGCACCAGCAGCCAAGATCTGCCCATCCATGATACTTGCATCCAGCTCCACTTCGCCCAACAGGTTGGGAATTCCTCCGAGGCCTACGGTCTTATCCTGGGGGTTGCTCTCTACCAGGCGAATGCCAGCTTCTACCGCGTCAATGGCTGAGCCGCCATTTCTCAGCACCCCCATCGCCGCCGAGATAGCCACCCTGGTGTTGCTGCTGGCTACAACTATCATTTTGCTCCTGCCACAAAACGCTCTTGTTTTTGGAGTAAGCGTTCAGCCAAGTCAGTCACCCAGACCTGGAATGAAGAAGAAGCGGGTGTGTCATCGCGAGCCCTTCGATACCTCAGGATAGACTCTGCGAAGCAATCTCCTGCCAGGTTGGGGATTGCTTCGTCACGGAGTTTGCACTGAGCGTAGGCGAAGTGCTCCTCGCAATGACAGCCTGAACGGTTACGTTCTTGGGAAGCCAAAACTTACTTCCCCGGCATCTCTTCCAGGGTCTCTCGTACCCTTTGCACTGCCCTGGCCCGGTGGCTGATCTTGTTTTTTGTCTCTGGTGGCAGGTCGGCCATGGTCTTCCCGCATTCTTGCAGATAAAAGACGGGATCGTAGCCGAAGCCGTGCTCCCCCCTGGGCGCGAAAGCAATGATCCCTTCGCAGGTTCCCTCGGCGATGTGAACCTGCCCCCCCGGTGTGGCTACAGCAATGACGCAGCGGAAGCGAGCTGTCCGCTCCTCCCAGGGCACCTCCCTTAGCTTTTCCAGGAGGAGCCGATAGCGCTCTTTATCGCTGGCCCCTGTTCCGGCATAGCGGGCTGAGTGTATACCTGGCTCGCCACCAAGGGCATCCACCTCCAGCCCTGAATCATCGGCCAAGGCTACGAGGCCGCTGGCCCTGGCATAAGCGGCGGCCTTCAGTCTGGCGTTCTCGGCGAAGCTTGCCCCCGTTTCGGCCACTTCGATGTCCAGGCCCTCCTGGGCGGGGTAAGTCAGCTCCAGGGGCAGGCCAGCCAGTAGTTCCTCGTAC
>Ga0209986_10002307_pt1 | contig 17541 bp, 21 predicted proteins | sample BlataG_FD_183168 | JGI IMG/M metagenome (GOLD analysis project Ga0209986, IMG submission 183168) | Deep subsurface microbial communities from Black Sea to uncover new lineages of life (NeLLi) - Black_00105 metaG (SPAdes) (version 2) | ecosystem: Environmental > Aquatic > Marine > Oceanic >...
TCCGAGCCGAGACGTTCAGCGGCTTCCTGCTAGAGGACTATGCGGACCGGCTCGACGAAGAAGGAGCGGATCACCTGCATACGTTGAAGAACGCCTCGGCTCGGATGCGGCAATTGATCGACGACCTTCACGATCTCTCCAGCATCCACATGGACGCCACTTCGTTTGAGCGAGTCACCGTGAAGCGCATCCTGGAAGAGATCAAAGAGGATCTTGATGTTCGCCTGCGCGGGGTCAATCTGCAGGTGGAAGACGATCTGCCAGCGGTGATGGGAAGCAAGACGCGCATCAGTCAGCTATTCCGTAACCTAATTGTCAATGCAGTAAAGTTCAACGACAAGGCGCTTCCGACGGTACGCGTCGGCTGGTCAAAGGAGTCAAATAGCAGAGGAACGGTTGCGTTTTTCGTACAGGACAACGGAATTGGAGTAGAATCTCGATATCATGAGAAGATTTTCGGACTATTTGAGAAACTGAACCCTAGAAAGCACTATGAAGGTACCGGAGCGGGCCTTGCGATCTGCAAGCGGATCGTGGAGGAACACGGGGGGGAGATCTGGGTGGAATCGGAGGTTGGGAAAGGAACTACGCTCTACTTTACCATCCCCAAAGCGGCAGCCAAGAAAGAGGTGAACATCCATGCTTAACCCAGAGAAGATCAAAGTCCTTGTCGTCGAGGACAACCCCAACGACGTCACGATCATCAAGCGGGCCATGAGGAAGAGCGAGGTCAAGTGCGAGCTGTCCTTCGCCCGTGACGGAGAAGAGGCTCTTAACTTCCTCTACCGCCAGGGCGAGTTCGAAGACGCGCCACGGCCCGATCTGATCTTACTCGACTTGAGACTCCCCAAGATCGATGGACTCGAAGTTCTGGCCAAGATCAAGGACGACAATCGCCTGCGGCGAATTCCGGTGATCGTTCTCACCATCTCCACATCCCAGGAGGATATGGTGAAGGCCTATGATAGCGGCGCAGCGAGTTATATGACCAAACCGGTCGACTCAAAGGACTTCGAACGCCTGATTCAAACCGTGCAGGACTATTGGCGGGTCGCCAGGACACCCCCCGAATAAGTAAGAAGGACATACGACACTCTCTTACTGGACTGGTGAGTCCACCATTCGTCGCGAACAACCGCTGCTTCCTTGACCCCTGCCCTCATGCAGCCTGCTTCCTACACGTAACCTATCGATAGCTTTTAAGACAAGGAGCAAGAGATGCACGTTTGCTGCGAGGAACCTGGGGACTCAAGGGGAAAAGGCCCTTATCGTTACCTCCTTACCGGTTCACTCACCGTTTAACGAAACATGGTGAGACCCTCTGCCCCTTCCTCGCACAGCCGTATGACATCTCCAGCCAGCGGTTGTTCAAAAGACGCTTAAGGAAGAGGTGTAAGAGAACAGCCAACGGTTCTCACCCTGGGAAGGCGGGTAAAAGGCAGCAGGCCCGCCTTCCCTAGCCCCCAATACTTTCGCTAATTGAGGCACCTCTTCTGGCTTTCTTCCACAAGGTAAGCGTAGATCGTACGCGCGAGGGTTACTACTTCCTCCTGCTCTTGCGGGGTAAGTTTCCTGCCACTAAAGAAAACGAGAGAGTGGAGCCCCTGCAAGACCTCTTCGGGGAGATCCTCTGGTGGAGCTGGGGTCTCCTCTGACCCAAGCAGGATCTGTTCGAGACTCAAGTTGATCTGCTCGATTTCCTCCTGGTTGATAAGGGTACGGATAACAAAGGCGGCATTGAACATCCACTGATCTCGCTCTTCAGCCAGGTTCTCCAGGGTGAGAGTAAAGACCTCGTCAAGGAGGGTCCTCAACTCCTTGATCTCTGCAAACAGACCTCTTTCCGATGCTTGCGAAAAGAGGGTGAGGTCATTCTCTTCCATGGCGGCGATCGCCGCGATCTGTTCTTGGTGAGTCGCGCAAAAGGAAGCGACGTTCCCCTGCAGGTCGGCAAGATGGGCGAGCACTTCTACACGCTGTGAGTCGCTCTGAATAATTAATCCCATATGCAGCTTCCCAAGGTGCTGGGATAACTCCTCGCACGCCTCGTCCAGGCCGGAAGGGACGATCACCTCAGAGCCGGTAAACAAGTAATTGGCATATGAGTCATGCAAGGCATACAGGGACGCAAAGGCGGTGTAGACGTCGGCAAAGATGGAACCAAGGCGGGCGTAAGATCCGGCCGCAGGAAACGAGAGCAGGAGCAAAGCGATAAAGGCCAGCAACAATAGACGATGAAACATAAACCTCATTGTAAGGCTGAAAGCACCGGTGAACAAAGTAGTCCGTTTAAAAACTTGGTATCGCCTTCCTATGTGTGTAGAATGAAGTGAAAGAGGGCTGCTGGATTATCCAGCATTGGGCTAGAGGAAAAGGAGGTACCAATGAAGAGGATTTTGACCCTGTTGGCGGTAGTATTGTTGGGGATCTCCCTGGTCGGGATGATCGGCTTGGGGAACGGAAAGGTAGCTCTTGTGTTGGATGTCGGCGGACGAGGGGACCTCTCGTTCAACGACATGGGATTTTGGGGAGCGGCAAGGGCAGCCGAGGACTTCGGGTTGGAAGTCGTAGACGTCTCAAGCGCGACCCCGGCCGACTACCTGCCCAACATACAGTTAACGTCCGCATCCGGGGAGTACGATCTGATCATCGGCGTGGGATTCCTGCTTGGCGATGCGATGAACACCGTCGCACCCAACTACCCCGATCAGAAGTACGCCGCGATCGACGTCGACACGTTCACGGCCAACCAACCCAACATCATGAATCTGGTGTTCAAGGAAGAGCAGATGTCGGCGCTGGTCGGGGCTCTCGGCGCGATGGCAGCAGCGCACTACGGCTACCGCTACGTCGGAGCGGTTCTAGGAATGGAGATTCCCGTTCTGTTCCACTTCGAGGCTGGCTACCGCTTCGGAATCGACTGGGGCCTTCAGAAGTACATGGAGCACGAAGGACTCGCTGAGAAGCCGGAGGTCGGCCTTCTCTCTGTGTACACAGGATCATTCGATGACACTGCACTCGGGAAATCCACCACGGAAGCACAGTTGGCGCAGGGCGCCGTCGCGGTCTACAACGTTGCCGGCCCCTTGGGGATCGGTGACCTCGAGGCGATCACGGAGTACCACCTCAACGCCAGAACCGAGACGGGACCTCCGTACTACTTCGGCGTTGACGCCAATCAGGACTGGATGGGCAACGGGATGCACACCCTTGCCAGCGGGATGAAGCTCGTGGACGTTGCCGTGTACAAAGCGATCGAGTCGGTGGTGAACGGAACGTTCGCAGGCGGGTCCAACGTGTTCGAGTTGAACAACGGCGGAGTCAAGATCAGCAAGGCCAAGGACTTACTCGACTCGATCGAAGCGGGTCTCGAGGGCAAGAGGATCGAATACGCGGATCAATATGCGGTCATCGAGAACTGGGCTGAGAATCGTAACACGGTTCCTGCCTGGATCTGGGAGGCGGTTGACGAGCTGGAAGCGGCGATTCTCGACGGGTCGATCGTGGTTCCGACCGCGAATACAACCGATGAGATCAACGCAATCCGCGACAAGTATCCGTTGCCGTAATTTGGTGTAACGGTTCTAAATGAGGCGGGAGAATGGGAAATCCCCTCTCCCGCTTCTTTATACCCCATACCCCCTGGGAGAACGGATGAGTACCGAGATTCCTGAACCCGGGCTCCGATTGTTCGGTGCGCCGCAACGCGCCTTGATCGGGCTCAACCCAGCGCTTGAGTCCTTGTTGGCCGTCTTCGTTGGGCTGCTCATGGGCGGTATGACAAGTAACGAGGGCGCATGAGGGAGAACCAAGGGACATCTGAATTCCGTCTCTTGCGGGGTGTTCATCGAACTTTAACCGGGCTGCACCCGGCTTTGGAATCGCTCCTCGCCGCCGTGGTTGGCATGGCAGTCGGTGCCATCCTCATGCGTATCTGGGGTTACAACCCTTGGAAGGCCTACGCTGCATTGTTTAGGGGCGCGTACGGAAGTGCCTTTGGGCGGGCAAGCTCACTCGCCCGTGGTGTTCCTCTCGTGTTTACGGCGATGACCTTCGCGATCTGCATGCGAGCGGGGATGTTCAACATCGGAGCCGAAGGTCAAGTCTTCCTGGGAGCCGCGGCCGCGATTACTGTGGCATTCTTCCACCTGCCCCCCGGACTTCACCTGATCGTCGGCCTCGTGTTTGCGATGATCGCCGGAGCGGCGTGGAGCATCGGTCCAGCGTTACTGAAGGTTACGCGCGGAGTCCACGAGGTTATCTCGACGATCATGTTCAACTGGATCGCACGATTCCTTGTGTTCTTCTTGGTTACCAACGTGCTGGTTGACCCGCGTCGAGCCGAAAAGACTTTCAGCATACCGGTTTCCGCCCGCTTCCCGGTTCTCGTCTCCCGTACGGACCTTTCCTACTCAATCTTCCTCGCCATTGCTTTTGCTCTCGTGATCTACTTCGTCCTTTGGCACACGGTAGTCGGCTACGAAATCCGGGCCGCAGGGCTTAATCCAACTGCAGCACGATACGGTGGTATCAACAGCAAGCGTACGATACTTCTCAGCTTCATCCTCGGTGGAATCGGTGCCGGACTGGCAGGAGCCAGTATTGTGATGGGACAACCCCCTACTTACGCGATGTTCAGCGGTCTGCCAATGATCACGAATACCGGGTTCGACGGAATGGCCGTAGCTATGGTGGGCCGAAATCACCCGATCGGAATCCTTGTCGCTGCTGTCTTCTTCGGAGGGTTGACCGCAGGAGGCCGAACAATGCAGATCTTCGCATCAACACCTCTTGAGGTTGTACGCGTGGTCACAGGCGTCATCGTGATCACAATGGCGATTCCCGAACTGCTAAGGATCTTCCCCCGCACCAAAGGGGAACTTGTGAAGATCTTAGCCTTGATCCGAAAACTGCGTCAGAAGCGTGCCTCACAATCAGAGGAGTCGCCCTAGGAGGCTCAGATGGACATAAGCCAAATCGGAAGTATCCTAATCATCACGCTGCATGCGATGGTTCCGATTTGCCTGACGGCGGTCGGCGAGATCATCGGTGAGACGGCTGGCCTGTTCAACATTGGGTTGGAGGGAATCCTGCTTACAAGTGCCTTTACTGGGGTTCTCGGAGCCAAAGCGGGGGGTGCGGTGGTCGGACTCCTTGTTGGAATGGGCACAGGAGCGATCATCAGTCTCATCTTCTCCGTGATCAACACATATTGGAAGGGAAACCAGATGATCACCGGAATCGGGATCAATCTCTTAGCACTGGGGTTTGTTGCCTTTGGTCTGATCGTTCTCGGCTCTCCAGGATTCCATCCTGTGCCCCCAGAGGGACGTCTGGTCGCGATTCGGACGCCCTGGGGCAGACTCAGTCCGATTATCTTCGTCGCGTTGGTTATCCCGTTTGTGGCTCACTGGTTTCTCAATCGAACGCGCGCTGGCCTGATTCTGAAAGCAACAGGAGAGAGTCCCGAAGCAGCGGACGTCGCTGGGATTCGCGTCAACTTGGTGCGCCTCCTTGCCACGACGTTTGGTGGTATTCTCGCCGGCCTTGCCGGGGCGTACATCAGCGTTTCATGGATCGGATCGGTCACAAAGCAGATCTCCGCAGGGCGTGGATTCATCTCCCTTGCCACAGTGGTGTTTAGCGGTTTGAATCCCCTCCTGGCCCTTCTCGGCGCCTTCGTGTTCGGCCTGTTTGAGAGTATTGCAACATGGATTCGCAATCTCCCAGCCGCACGTATGATTCCTTGGCAGTTTGTCGCTATGATCCCTTACGTGGTGACACTGCTCGTCGTCTCGGGAGCGATCGGACGGGTTCGCTTTCCCAAAGCCCTGGGAAAACCGTACATCCGAGAGTAAGGGCTAGCTCCTCACACCGGCCATAAGTGAGCCAACCTCTGCCCGGTCTGCTCCCTTTCCCTCGACAATCGCTACCATCTCTCCTTCAAACATAACTCCTATGCGATCCGATAGGGACATCACCTCATCTAAGTCTTCAGAGACGAGGAGGATCGCTGAGCCCTCTTCTCGCAGGCTCATGAACAGATTCCACGTTTGGTTTAGAGCCTTGGTATCAAGCCCTTCTGTGGGGTGAACCGCTATGAGCACTCTTGGCCTTCTCCAGGTCTCCCGAGCGAGGATGAGACGTTGAATATTCCCCCCTGATAGGATCCTTGTCTCCGTCCTCCACAGGTCAGGCACAATGGCATTGAAGCTCGAGATCAGTTCTTTTGAGTGTTCCGTAATACGCGTCCTCCTCAAGATACCACTACTGGAAAACGGAGAGGTCCTATAATCCTTTAGCATAACGTTTTCAGCTACTGTCATCCCTTCGATGACCCCGGCCTCTCGACGCTTCTCCGGAATGTGTGAAACCCCAGCCTCGATAAACTTGCGCGGCGGGCGGTTGGTCATATCCTTGCCAAACAGGGTGACCCGTCCCTGTGTAGCCTGCCGCAATCCAGTGACGACCTCCACCAACTCGGATTGCCCGTTCCCTGCAACGCCGGCGATCCCGAAGATCTCTCCCTCGTGCAGGTTGAAGGAGACACCACGCAGCGCCAATCTGCGTTCGGCACCAAGGGCGTGTACACCCTGAACCTCCAACACTACTTTCTCGGATCTATTCGTCTCCCGTTCAAGATGGATCGGCGTATGCTTGCCGAAGACCCACTGTGTCAGTTCGGCCTCGCTTGTCTTTGAAGCCATCGTCGTCCCCATCATCTTGCCCAACTTGAGAACGGTTACCCGGTCGGAGACCTTCATCACTTCCTTCATCTTGTGAGTGATAAACACGATCCCATACCCTGCTTGGGTCATACCCCGAAGGACGGCAAATAGGCTGTCCGCCTCTTCCGGCGTCAGCAAGGAGGTCGGTTCATCCAGGATGAGAACCTCAGGATCGTGATAAAGGACCTTCATGATCTCCACCCTCTGCTGCTCCCCAGCAGAGAGGTCTTCGATTCTCGCGCTGGGATCGACCTTAAGGCCAAATCGTTCTGAGAGCTCCCTTAGCTTCTCCTCAATCCGGGAAAGAGGCACGGTGAACCCGCCATTGGACAGACCAAGTGCAACGTTCTGCGCCACTGTGAACGGCCGGACAAGCATCAGTTCTTGATGAACCATACCTATCCCGTAGGCGAGGCCATCCCTCGGTGACTTGAAGAAGACCTCCTTACCTTTCACATAGATATGCCCGCTTGAAGGAAGGTAAAATCCAGAGAGGATATTGGCTATCACTGTTTTTCCAGCCCCATTCTCCCCCAGGAGGGTGTGAACCTCACCTGCCCTCACATCAAAATCTATGTGATCCAGTATGAGGTGTTCCCAAACCCCGGGGAAACCCTTGGAGATCTCTTTTGCCTCTAGGAGAATCTCATGTTTAGAAAACTGCTGTTCAGATACGTCTTTCAACCTTATTTCCTCACCCTCAACGTTGGTTGACATGGCTCACGCCCTTGGGATAGTACTACGGTCATGATTTTCGTTACACCTTATATAAGCGGTGCACAGAAAGAAGTCAACACTTCTCGCCCAGTGTAATGCCCAAGATGTTGTTACCATCCTCCGATGCTCAGTTGGGACTGACGCGGTCTAACAAGATCAGTGAGAACCAAGCGCTCTCCTTGGGTAGGGCATAGGCCAAGCAAGCGCTAATGAAAGGATTGACATCAAGGGCGGGCCTGATACACAATCGCATAGTCCCCTCACGAAAGGGGTTAGGGTGGTGAAATAACTTGGATCGGTTGATCCTCTAGGAGCGCGGGTGATGTCATGAATCTGCAAGACTGGATTCGCCGAGAAGGTACGGTTTTGGGGCCGGAGTTCCTCCGGGTGGATGGCTTTCTCAACCATCGGATCAATCCTCGGTTCATCGAAGAGATTGGCAGGCGTCTAGCAGAAAGGTTTTCCGAACATGAGGTCAACTGCGTGCTGACTGCTGAGGCCGCTGGCAACGTGGTTGCCTACGAGGTGGCTCGAAGGCTGGGCGTTCATGCCCTTTACGCGAAGAAGGGTCTCGCCGCCACGATGACCGATCCCCTCTTACGCACGGTTCGTTCGGCCACGAAAGGGGTAAAGGTCGAGCTGGCCGTTTCCCGCGACTATCTGGGACCGGAAGACCGTGTGCTCATTGTGGATGACTTTCTCTATCAGGGGCGCACAAGTGCAGCCCTGGCGGACATCGTCCGAGAAAGCGCCGCAAGACTTGTTGGCTTTGGTTTCGTGATCGCCAAGGAGTTTGGTGAAGGCCGACAGGCACTTACCCGGTATGATGTACCCATCGTCACCCTTGTCTCGGTGGTGCGGATGGACCCCAAAAGTGGGGAAATCGTCTTTGGTGACAGGACGTTGGACTGAGGTCCACGGAGGACGCACCCTATGAGCGTTGTCATTCTTGACCTTGGTTCCCGCTATACCCAACTGGTGGCCCGTCGGATTCGAGAGTTGCACGCATACTCGGTCATCCTGCCTGCCACAGCCTCGGCGGATGAGATCCACAACTACCAACCAGAGGCCATTGTCCTCTCCGGCGGGCCGGCCTCGGTCTTCGACCCCCAATCCCCGTGTCTCGATCCTCACATATTCTCATGTGGTCTTCCGATCCTCGGCATCGACTACGGGATGCAGTATCTCGTCCATCACTTTGGGGGACGGGAAGAGCGTGGTGACCGCCGAGAATACGGCCCGGCGCACCTCACCCGCTACGGAGGGTCCCTCTTTTCCGGCTTGAGTGGAGATATTCAAGTTTGGGTGAGCCATGCCGACATCGTGAGTGAGCCTCCACGAGGCTGGCGAGTAGTGGCGGAGACCACAGAGAATCCGGTAGCTGCTGTTGAGTCTGCAGACGGCCGCTGCCTTGGTGTCCAATTTCACCCTGAAGTGGCCCACACCCCTGCAGGGGCTATCATATTGGGGAACTTCCTTGCGTCTGCGAATGTCTCGCGCGATTGGACCTCTGAGCATTCGTTGGATCTTCTGGTTCGGGGGGTGCGAGAACGGGTGGGAGATGCGCGGGTCTTACTCGCCACATCCGGGGGAGTGGACTCCTCCACCCTCGCTCTCCTCCTTGCTCGGGCCGGTGTGGATCACACGGCGATCTTTGTCGATCACGGCCTTCTTCGTCTCGGCGAACCAGAGGAAGTGGAACGGACATTGCGCGACCTCGGGGTCAACCTGGTGACCGTAGAGGCTGCTGACCGATTCCTCCACGCGCTCAAGGGCATTTCCTCTCCTGAGGAGAAGCGCAGGGCCATTGGACGGGAGTTCATCGCAGTATTCGAGGAAAAAGCGAAAGAGCTAGGACCGTTTAGATTCCTTGCCCAAGGGACCGTCTATCCTGATGTGATCGAATCGACCGGATGTGAAGGGGCGGGGGTGATCAAGAGTCACCACAACGTTGGTGGGCTCCCTGAGACTTTCGGGTTTCAACTCCTCGAGCCGTTCCGGCATCTGTTTAAGGACGAGGTCCGCGAGATCGCCCGCCTCCTTGAGCTGCCGGACGCGATTCGCCGGCGGCACCCCTTCCCCGGACCCGGCCTCGCCATCCGCATCCTGGGCGAGGTGACTTTCAAGCGATTGGACATACTACGTCGAGCAGAGGCGCTGTTTATCCGTGCCCTCAAGGAATGGGGGCTTTACAACGAGATTTGGCAGGCGCTGGCTGTATTGACCCCGGTGCGCAGTGTGGGAGTCATCGAGGATGAGCGGCACTACGGGTATGTCCTTGCCTTGCGGGCAGTGACCAGCGTGGACGGGATGAGAGCGGACTGGTTCCCCCTTCCCTCAGGGCTCCTCGACGAAGTCGCTCGCCAGATCATCCGGCGTGTCCCCAAGATCGGTCGGGTGGTCTACGACATAACAAGCAAACCACCGGGAACGATCGAGTGGGAGTGACGGGATCGGCACGGCCTCCCAGGAGATCGTAACGCGATTAACCTTTGCCCGTTGAGCGGTTGGAAAAGCCCAGTTGCCCCATCCCTATTAATCGGTTATAATGGATTTCTAATATGAGGGGACCATCGAATGCGAATGCGGCCGACTGGAACGGCCGCCATTTTATTGATTCCCTCGATCTATCACCTCCCGAATACGAAGCGCTCTTTGATGTTGCCAACCGGATAAAGGAGGGCCCTTCCAATTATTCGTCCCGATGCGTTGGTAAGCTCATGGCAACGCTGTTCTATGAACCGAGCACCCGCACCCGCCTCTCGTTCGAGGCGGCGATGATGCGACTGGGCGGGCAGGTGCTCACCGTCAGTGATGTTGCGACCAGTTCCGTGGCAAAGGGAGAGAGTCTTGCCGATACGATTCGTACCGTCGGAGGGTATGCCGACCTTATCGTGATGCGACACCCCAGGGAAGGGGCAGCGAGGCTAGCTGCCCTGTATGCGCCGGTCCCATTGATCAACGGTGGTGACGGGGCACGTGAGCACCCCACGCAGACCCTAACGGACATGTACACCATTCGGACGTTCAAAGACCGCCTGGACGATCTCACCGTCGCTTTCTGCGGGGATCTGCGATACGGTCGCACCGTGCATTCGTTGATCAAGGCTCTGGCACGCCGGAGTGGGATTCGCTTTGTCCTCATCTCACCGGAAGAACTTCGGCTCCCGAATGCCACTAAGGAAGAGGTGCTCGCATCCGGTTCTGGTGTCAAGATCCAGGAGAGCATCAGGATGGAGGATGGACTGCGCGATTGCGACCTCCTCTACATGACGCGGATCCAGAAGGAGCGATTCTTCAACGAAGAGGATTACATCAAGCTGCGAGACACCTACGTCCTAACTCCCGAGAAGATGAAGGAGGCCAACAAGGATGCCATTATCATGCATCCGCTGCCCCGGGTTACTGAGATCTCTCCGGAGGTAGACGAGGATGAACGAGCAATCTACTTCCAACAGGCCCGATTGGGGATGCTGGTTCGGATGGCACTTATCATTCGCCTGCTGGAGGAGGAGTAGATGCTCACCGTAGATGCTATCGCCAAAGGGATTGTGCTCGATCACATCCGAGCGGGAACCGGAATCAGGATCTTCGAGCGGCTTGGCTTGAGGAGCGTCGAGTATCCCGTGGCCCTCGTCATGAACGTTCCCAGCAGTAAGATGGGCCGTAAGGACATCATCAAGATCTCGGACACGCTGGCGCTCGATCTCACCCTGTTGGGACTTCTTGGTCCGGACATCACCGTAAGCTACATCGACGAAGGCAAGGTCACCGAGAAGGTCAAGATCGGACTCCCCGAGCGGGTCGAGGGCCTGATCGAGTGCAAGAATCCCCGATGCATCAGCTCCTACGAGAGGCACGGCCGGTCCCTGTTCACCCTTGTCGATAGCAAAACCAAGGAGTATCAGTGTTTCTACTGCGGAGAGCGGGTTAGGGTGTGAGCACCGATATCCTGATAAGAAACGTCCGGCTTGTCGACGCTATGCTGGAGCGATCAAGCGATCTTTACATTCATGAAGGATGCATTTCGGCCATAGGTACTCGGTTATCGATTCCCGGCGCTTCCGTCATCGAAGGCGATGGCCGAACGCTGTTGCCGGCGTTTGTGGACCTTCACGTCCATTTCCGTGATCCCGGCTTCACGCACAAGGAGGACATCCTCTCTGGAAGCAGAGCGGCGGTGGCCGGTGGGTACACCGCGGTGTCTGTGATGGCCAACACCGATCCAGTGTGCGACCATCCTGAGGTGGCTCAGCATATCCAACAACGGGCCAAGGAGGCGGGCCTGGTGGATGTCTTTCCCGTGGGCGCTATCACCCGAGGCCTCGAGGGTGAGGTATTGAGCGACATGGAGGGGCTTAGTCCGCACGTCTGGGCGTTCTCCGATGACGGGAGGGGTGTGCAGAGAGACGATGTGATGCTTTCAGCCTGTGAGAGGGCGGCTTTGCTTAACCGTCCGTTGGTGGAGCACTGTGAGACCCAGGGGGTCACGGATCGAACGCTGTCCGAAGCGCTGATGGTGGCACGCGATCTCGTGTTGTCCCGCCATAGCGGCTGTCGACTTCACATCGCGCATGTCAGCACGGCAGAAGCCGTGGACATGATCGACCGGGCGAAGCACAGCAACGTCCCGGTGACCTGTGAGGTGACGCCACATCACTTGTGTCTCGATGAGGAGGTGAATTACAGCGTGAATCCCCCGCTTGTCGACCGGGCGGTGCGGGAGGCCCTCATTCGCGCGCTTGTCGAGGGGCGAATCGATGCTGTCGCAACCGACCACGCGCCGCATACGCTCGAGGATAAGGCAAGCGGGATGTCGGGAATCTCCGGAATCGAGACCGCCTTCGCCCTCCTTTATACCCATCTGGTAAGGCCAGGAACGCTTTCCCTCTCGCAGCTTTCGCGCGTCATGTCTCTGAATCCCGGCCACATCTTGGGCCTTACCAAGGGCAAAGTTGAGATTGGCTATGACGGCGATGTGGTGCTTGTCGAGGAAGATGAATCGTTCACCGTATCAGAGGATGGACTGATTTCCAAGGGCAAGAATACCCCTCTGTTGGGGACTACCCTTTCGGGGAAGGTGTGGGCGACCGTTCACAAGGGAGACGTGGTCTACGTCGACGGACGGATCAAAGGGAGAGATTTCGATGATTATCGACAGGTTAGCTGACGCGGTGGCGGAGCGGGGGCCGGTCTGCGTCGGCTTGGATACCTCAGCCAAACTTCTTCCTCAGGCGCTTCACTCCGCGTCTTCCCTTCCGAGCGCCATCCTCGAGTTCAATCGTAAGACCATCGACGCCACCGTCGATGTTACAGCTTGCTACAAGGTGCAGATCGCCCATTACGAGGCCCTTGGGGTGGACGGGCTTTCTTGCTACCGGGAGACCCTTCGATACGTCAGGAGCAGGGGAGCACTCGTCATCGGCGATGTCAAACGAGGGGACATCGCATCAACCGGAGAGATGTATGCACAGGCGCACTTTTCCGGGGACTTCGAAGCCGATTTTGTCACCCTCAACCCGTACATGGGCTCCGACGTCATCGCCCCCTACGCCCCGCACCTTCAGAAAGGGAATAAGGGCCTGTTTGTGTTGATCAAGACGTCCAACCCCTCGGCTTGTGATGTACAAGACCTCTTTCTCGCCGAACAGCCGTTGTTCATGCACATCGGCGAGCTCGTTCACTGCTGGGGACGAGAGTACCGCGGAGCGTGCGGCTACAGCCTTATTGGAGGGGTCGTCGGCGCGACATACAGGGAACAGCTGGCGGCTGTACGGAGCGCTTTCCCCTCACTCTTTCTGCTCGTTCCCGGCTACGGGGTGCAAGGAGGGGGGGGGAAAGACGTTGCCCCGGCATTCGTAGGCGGGAACGGCGCCGTGGTCAATGCATCTCGCTCGATCCTTGGTGCGCATCTAAGTAAGCCGGATGGCGAGGAGCGGTTTGCAGAGTACGCGCGGGAAGCGGTATTGGCCATGCGGGAGGAGATTCGCCGATGGATGGGCTAGCGGTTCGTAGCGGACCAGTGCTCACGAATAAGGAGGTCGCGCCCGGCGTCTTCAAAATAACGGTGGAGGGATCCTTCCCGGGAAACCCCGCACAGTTCTACATGCTGCGGGCGTGGCACCTTGACCCACCGCTCGCACGACCGATGAGCGTCTTTGAGCGAACCGACGATAAAATCGCTTTTCTGTACGAGGTTCGTGGGCGTGGGACAGAGCTTCTCAGTCGACTCACAGCGGGTGATCCGCTGTCGCTGTTCGGTCCGCTGGGGAACGGATGGGAACGATCGGATGGCCGAATCGCCCTGGTTGGAGGAGGTTGCGGGATCGCTCCACTGCTTCACACGGCAAAGGTCTTCAGGGACGTGGACCTCTATTTGGGCTTCGCAGACCGGCCATTCCTGGTAAAGGTGTTCGAGAAAGTAGGCAACCGCGTTGTTATCACCTCCGCAACGGGAGAAGGGGGCCGGATGGGGCTTGTGACTGATGGTTTCGATCCGTCCGGCTACGATGCCTGTTATGCCTGTGGGCCTGCCTCGATGCTCAAAGCACTCGCCCAGGGGTGTCAGGCAGCTGGGGTACCCCTGTTTGTCTCCCTCGAGGAGCGGATGGCGTGCGGGATCGGCGCCTGTCTTGGATGTGTCGTGAGGATAACCACAGGCATCCACCGTGTCTGCCGGGACGGGCCCGTGTTTCGCGCCGAGGAGGTGATCTGGGATGGCTGATCTAGCGGTTTGCGTTGGTGAACTTACCCTTAAGAATCCGGTCATCGCGGCGGCGGGAACCTTTGGGTTCGGCGAGGAATATGGTGAGCTCTACGATGTATCCCGCTTAGGCGCCGTGTGTACGAAGGGGCTTACCCTTCATCCCCGGGAGGGCAATGCCCTACCCAGATTGTGGGAGACCCCCTGCGGCTTGCTCAACTCGATCGGCCTGCAGAACCCCGGAATAGATGCCTTTCTCGATGAGATACTCCCGAGGATGAAGGCGAGCGGAATCGTCACTATTGCCAACGTGTGGGGCGAGACACCGGAAGCCTATGCCGAGGCGGCGGAGCGGCTCTCCCCGTCAGCGGTCGATGCCATCGAACTGAACCTGTCCTGTCCCAACGTACCTGGGAAGATGTTGTGCCTCCAACCGAAGGGGGCACGAATCGCCGTGAAAGCGGCGCGGAGGGTTTGCAAAAAGCCGCTTTGGGTGAAGCTTTCGCCCGATGCCGGCATTGAGGTCGCGCGAGTGGTGGAGGAGGCAGGTGCGGATGCCGTGTGCGCCGTCAACACATTCCGCGCGATGGCCATCGATATCGAAAAGGGAAAACCGGTGTTCGAGCGTGTGTTCGCCGGCCTCTCCGGCCCCGCCATCCAGCCGATCGCGCTTCGCATCGTGTACGAACTCTCTTCCCGCTTGAGGATCCCACTGATCGGCGTGGGCGGAGTAATAACCTGGGAGGATGCGGTGGCATTCCTCATGGCTGGAGCAACGGCGATTCAGGTGGGGACGGCGAACTTCATCGATCCATATAGCGGGATAGAGATGGTGAAAGGGCTGGAGCAATTCATGAAGCATCGAAAGATTGAGTGTTGGGAGGAGATTCGAGGCTGTGCTCACTGAACGTGAGGTATTGGATGCCCTTCTGAGGACCGGTGCTGTTCTGGACGGTCACTTTATCCTATCCTCGGGAAAGCATGCCAGCCGGTACATCCAATGTGCTCGGCTCCTGCAATACCCCGATCGGGCTCACCAGGTTTGTCAGCTGCTCGCGAAGCGCGCGCGCTCCCTGGGACCGATCGATGCCGTGGTCGGACCGGCACTGGGGGGGATCCTTATCGCGTACGAACTGGCACGGGTGCTCGGCGTCCGCGGCCTGTTCACGGAGAGAAGAGACGGTCAGATGACCCTGCGCCGCGGATTTGAAGTCGCGGCCGGCGAGCGGGTTCTGATCGCCGAGGATGTTGTCACCACCAGCCGTTCCTCCCTCGAGGTGGCACAGGTCTTGATGGAGTACGATGCAGCGATCCTCGGGATCGCTTGTATCGTGGATCGCACGCTCAACGTAGGGGATTTGACGTTTCCACTGATTTCTGCGGTTCGATTGGAGATCGACGCCTTCGAACCGAACGATTGTCCCCTGTGTCGGCAGGGTCTCCCTGCGGTCAAACCGGGAAGCCGTTAAGAAGAGCCCTAAGAGGTGCGATCCTCGGAGAGCGCAAAGAACTCTGGGTGCTCTTTCCTCAGATCGTTGCGCAGACTCCCAAATACAGCGGGAGCAATCGGATTAAGCTGCTCGAGCATCCGCACACACACTTCTCGGATCTCCCATTGGGCGCTTGGGCTAATCCGCAAACGGAAGATATGCAGTGCTTCGCGGAAATTGAGACTCATAATGAGCTTAGTAACTGTTGCGTTCGGCAACACGAATCGACTGTCTTCCTTGGGGATGCCAAGTTCTCTAAGTGACTTGTAAGCCTGTTTTGAGCGGTCGAGGAAGCCAAGAAAAATGCCGCGAGCCTTCGCGTTTTGCGCGATGGAAGGGGGAATAACGAAATCGGCATCGTCCTCGGTGACATACCGCTGGCTGCGTTGGGAAAAAGAGCAGAGACGGTGGCGAACGAGTTGGTGACTGCATGCGCGACTGATTCCACTGATAAGAAACGATGCACTGGCGTGCTCGATCAAAGAGAGGTGTCCCTCGTGGATGCGGGCACGGAGAAACTTCTCTGCATCGCTCATCGTGCTGGCGTAGCACAACCGCCCCGCGCGCTCTAGAAGTGTCTCTGGGTTATCGTCGTCCAGGCATCTACTAACTGCTATTAGTTTTACTTTCATTATTTCTCCCTCCGTGTCTAGTTTGGTGTATGAATATTATAGGTATAATATCGCTATGGACGACAATCGGCCATCGTGGGATGCCTACTTCATGCAACTGGCGCAGCTTGTCGCCACCCGGTCCACCTGTTTGCGCCGCAAGGTCGGGGCAGTGCTCGTCAAGGACAAGCACGTCATCTCGTCGGGGTATAACGGGGCGCCACGTGGATTGTCACACTGCCGCGAGCTGGGCTGCCTACGTGAGCAACAGGGGGTTCCCAGTGGAGAGCGCCATGAGCTCTGTAGAGCAACCCATGCCGAAGCCAACGTCATCATCCAAGCCGCATTTCACGGGGTGGCCACAGCAGGGGCAACACTATACTGTACCACCGCCCCATGCACCATCTGTGCGAAAATGCTCATTAATGCTGGAGTGAAACGAGTCGTCTACCAGGATGGCTATCCTGATAAGTTAGGATTAGAGATGCTGGAACAAGCTGGTGTGCTCATGGAAAGGCATCAATTTTCTCGCCACTGAAGCCGCGATTGGGCTGAAGAACCATAAGATCATCTCCAAGCACTCTTCCCAAGGTAATTTGGAGATATTACAAACGCGAGTAAGGCCAGTTGACTAACGGTTGGTTTTGCAATGAAGGTGCAGAGTTGGCATGGTAGGATATTGTGCAGAAAGAACTGCTCATCGCGAAGAGGAAGAAGGCCCGACAACTGCACCAGCAAGGATGGTCGACCGATGCCCCGGCCGAGTTGAGGGCGATGGGGATCCGTTGGGAGTTGTGCGACGATCCTGAACTGCTGCTGTGGGATCGCTACAACAACAAACTGGTACGCGAAGAGATCCGTTGGAAAGGAGTCGACCTGCGCCTTGCAGTTGAAGAGGACTATCCGCACGCGTAGGAACGGTTGTAGCCAGTAAGTTCGATCACCGTGTCGAGGATCCTCCCTTTCACCTTCTTGCCTGCACGTTTGTAATTGAGCGCCAGTTGCTTCGTTACCGCCTGTTTCTCCTTCATCGTTAGCCCCATTCCTGTCTCCTCACTCAATCCATACTTTGGTGAAGAGACACCGTAGCCTTCACCCTGTGGAATATCCCCATCTTTCTTATTCCACGGGGTAAGCCTTCCGTTTCGAGTACATTTCTTAGATGCGGCAACGATACGGTTTGGAGTACTTTTTTAGCGAGGCAATGCGAATCCTTGACAATGAGGCAGCCAACGAGTAAAGTGGTTTCATCCAACAGTGAAGGTGGTTTTCGTGCAAGCAGTTAATCGGCC
>Ga0209986_10002308_pt1 | contig 17518 bp, 17 predicted proteins | sample BlataG_FD_183168 | JGI IMG/M metagenome (GOLD analysis project Ga0209986, IMG submission 183168) | Deep subsurface microbial communities from Black Sea to uncover new lineages of life (NeLLi) - Black_00105 metaG (SPAdes) (version 2) | ecosystem: Environmental > Aquatic > Marine > Oceanic >...
GTGGCGTTACATCGACGTCTGGGAACGTTGGCATTCCTGTCAATAGCCCAGTAGAGCCTAGGCATAAAAAACCTAAGCTTTCCACAAACCAAACTACCTGAGATTTGGAATTAGTGAATCAAATCGAAGTGTATAGATTTTAGGTAGAGTGTGAGTGTAAAGAATGGATGGATGGTAGTAATTAGTCACAATTCAGTGAGGTGATTGGAGTTATGAGCAGCTGTCAACCAAGCAGTTTGTTCCTCGTCCCCAAATACTATGGTTACACTGGCTGATCGAGTTGGGCAGCGACTGTTGGAGGAGGAAGACGGGAATGGTGGAATAGTGGAGCAAAGGTGGGATAAGGAAGGTGCTGCTCGGAATATAGCACCACATACACCACCTCCTGCTAAAAGTCGCTCATTGACAGCGTTTACTATCGCGTCCCCAGTAAATTTAGTGATATCATCGCGATGCAACAATAATCTAGTTTGTTGAGTGATCCGGAAAGTTGCAACCTCTGTCGTCACCAGTACACCTAAGGTTTATTGCTATATGTCAAAAAATTGTGCCAAGGCATTCAATCAACGCTGGACTTAAGAAAAGAGATCCTATTTTCAACCTTTTTGAAAACTCTGCAGATGGAATTGCAAGTTCTTCTTATATAGCAAAGAACCCATGGCACGCCATTAAATCAGCGTAACTTTGATTTTCTACAAACGTCATGTCGTCATCTATGAGTCAATATGTCACATTCCTGGAGAAAGATGTAGGTTCTGCAACTGCACTGGTCCAAAAATTGACATCTAGAAAAGAAGAACTGCAAGCATCCCTACCCGTTGGAACCGATCCATTACCTAGATCCGACCTAGCATACGCCGATGGACTGCTCTTTACCTTTCATAAAAAAATAGGCGCTGGAGTTTCCATCGACACTGGCCATGGTTTCATCATCGCCAAGCTTCCAGCTCCTCCGGACTCTCCAATCCCTTGGCAATGGAGTGCCCCTCTCTTCATAGATATCAGCTCCATTGGCATCGGCCTCACTCTAGGCTACTCAGAATTTGAGACCATCACTGTCCTTGACGATTCAGAAGCGGTCCAAAGTTTCACCAAGTCGATGATCGAGCTTGATTCCGACATTGGTGCAGCAGCAGGCTCTAAAGCTGGCGTCAAGCTTCCCTCCACTGCTGTCAACCTGGGTAAAGCCTCTATGTCTGGCAAGACCTTCTCCTATTCTCTGAGTAAAGGTGTCATGGTAGACCTTAGTCTTACTGGTCTTAAGTATTCTGTTGATGAGAGGCGGTGTCATGCTCATTACGGTCCCTCCATCTCTCCTGCTGACATCATAGCAGGCCCAGCAGCAGGGGCTCCTCCTCCTCCTGATATGATGACAGAGTTGTATAGAATGTTGGATCAGATATTAATTGAGTTTTATAAGGATATGCAGGCCCTGGATGATGCTAAGAAACAACAACAACATGCAGAATGAAAAGAGGAATGTGATTGAAGTGAACTACAAGTTGTGTTGTGTGACTTGTTTGATTTATTTATTCTTTTTGTTTGTTGCACAGAAGAGAGTAGGGTGATGATGTAAAACAAAAGATAAACCGACGATCTAGGTTGGTGTTACTTTGCATGCATGTGTACCGGTATATAAAAAGTGGCAGGAGCCAAGGACCCTTTTTAATTATGAAAACTAAAACATGTAGGTAGGTATTGTAGCATCATCATCAATCAAATAAAACAGAGACACACCTATGCAGACTGAATGCTATTCATCAATCTATAAATGACATTAAAAAAGAGAGAAAATTGTTGTTATGTTATGTAAACACATCCGCCCCCGCCCTTTTTGAAGTATTAGTATTATCTTGTCCCTTTTCCCTATTATTATTATGATTATTATTGCCAAATAACAACACCAAATGGAACAGACCTACTCACTCACTCACTCACTCTCTATTTTCTTCCTCCCTTTGCCATCACATCCATTTCATTATTGTTGCTTATCTTTATATACCGGTAGATCCAAAACACCTTTTGTTTTCTCTCCCTATCTAGATGTACCCAAAGCAGCAGATAACCCTCCTGGCGTCATTGTAGGCAACGGAGCTGCTGCCATGTTCCTAATGTTCACTGCTCCACTGGATGGAGACGAAGCTGAACCAGTGACATTGATACCACTACTACTTGATTCTTTTAATATTACTACTTCTCGGATGGAGTCAATCACTTCAGCAGTAGGACCAAGAGCAGCTCCTTCTGTAGCTTCCAAAAAACCAGTTGATCTCAAGATTGCATTTCTAGCCAGCAGTTTCTCTCTTTTGAAATCAGTACTAGGAGAGACACCACCTTGGCTCATGATGTTATCTGCATCGGTGCCTGCCATGCCTACTAAATGAGGAGGGATAAAACCAAATGACGTCTTCCCTGTCGTCTTCGTCGTCGCTCCTGCTGCTGCTGCTGCTTGACCAAGTCCGTCACTACCCTTGTTGCTGTTGTTACTGGAACTCAATTGAAGTCTCCTTCTCCCAGCAGCAGCAGCTGCTGCCAAGCTATTAGCTGATGGGATTCTGATTGGCATTGAGGTGCCCAGTTGGTATGCAGAGCTCATGTCGTTGGGAAGTCCAGTGAAGGGGTCGATGTCGATATCATCATCGTCACCAATGTCATGTGTGCTGTTGTCGGTGAGATGTCGTTCAGATGCAAAGGCTCCGAGGACTCTGCCTGCACCTCCTCCAGATCCAGCTGCGTACGTGGGTAGAGATGCAGCTATGGAGAAGTCTATGGCTGTGTTTTGCCTGACATCACCAGGGTAGTGGTGGGTGTGATTGTAATGACGCTGTTGTTGCTGATGACTACCGACCATTGATGATGGTTGATTGCTGAAATTTCTCAAAGAGCCAACTAAGGAAGTTGGTCTGCTATTACTGTCCAAAGAGGATCTAGCTGAAGGAGTGGGGATGTCAAGGCCTACTATGCTATCAAATTTATCTGCTAATTGGTGGAGTTGATCATCAACGGTGGAAGTGTTGAGTTGGAAGGCGGCTTCGATTGCACTGTCGGCTTCTGTATCTACGGAGTGTTGACGAGCTGAGGGTTCTCTGGAGACAATATTGCTATTGTTGTGGTTGGAGGCCTGGTCATCATCAAAGAAGAGGGACTCTTCCAGTTCGACGTCATGGGTGTGGTGGTCAGGCTTGAGGTCGCCAGTCATCTTGGTGGCAGACGTTGAGGTGGTAGAACTTGACCTAGTGTGTTTGATTGGCGTGGGTCTCGGGGATCCTATGTTGGTTGTTTCTGTGGATGTCCTAGTCGAGGAGACTGGGTGCTGCCAGAGGGAATAAGGGGAGTGTTATAGTAGTGTCAGAAATTCATGTCCAAAGAAGTATCAAAAAACAGCTATCTGGGTAGCTAGATGTGATTAATACGACCAAGATATGTTAAACGACCTTAGGGAACACGAATGTGCTATAAAAAAAAGCCTTTCGACACATAATCAGTGGGAGCCAATTTCTAAACCTTTCAAAAAGTAAGACTTACCTTGAAAAACGATGAAAGTCCTCCTCTGTGCACCTGTTGTCCAGGGCCTGAGGCTCTTGGTCGAGGCTCCAGCTTTGAAACGCCTTGGGACTTGGAGATTTCCAAGTAGGAACTATTTATTAGCTTAATTTAAGTTGCTTGGTACGCAAAAACAAGCTATTAGAACCCGCGAATATCAATTATAGCTGTGAATGTATGAAATGTACCCGATTACTGATCGACATACCTGGTTTATACACATGGTGGTGGTAGCTTCCTGTATTTTAGAAATTGGGCATCGACCCCGCCAGCCTGGCCGCGAAACGGTTTTGTGACAAACAGGGATAGGGTAGTAGGGTTAGGAAGATAGAGAATGCTATCTCCATAACATACACTAGAAAAAACTATATAAAAACTATGGATCCACACAATTGTTGGGAATAACAAAGGGAGCTAACTGGTTGCATACAAGGAATGTTGAATGAGGATTCCAAGATTTCTAGGTCCACAGTATGGATGTGGCCATATTTATGTTGATATTTCAGTATGTTGCTCATTGAAGACTTGGTGGCATCATGTAATCCATCACAATAAATTTGAATTGATATTTCAAGTCCCAATTGGTACCACTGCCTCCTGTTGTTCAGAATGATGTTGCTTACCACAGGAGAGAGACAGAAAGAGAGATCTCTAGAGAGCAAAAAAAACCATTGTTGACTGATGACCCTGACCAGCAACAGGGTCTCTATAGATAGAGCCCCCACACACTGCAATTTAGCACCGTTCAATCAGTTCTTATATAATTGATGCAGTATCGTGACTTGTGTAGTGCTCAATTTGCTGGAAGTCTGATTTCATCCACCTTGAAGAACTGCTCTGGACATAATTAGAGGAGAAATACGCAACAATTGTTAAAACTGTTGATTGCACAAATCTAGAGGTATGCGAGTTTAATAGAGATCATGGAAACGAATCAGTCACGTCAACACACGGTCTATTCACACTTGTCTACTCCATTTCCAAATGTTTGGTTTCTAGTACTCTGCAGGTACCATGTACCGTGAAAAAGCTGCCGCTTCTACAAGGAGTGGTAGAGTGGTCAAGCCTAAGGTCAGTCAAACGTAGCAGTATGCCAGAATTGGGCTAGAACGAAATCAATCGTTTCAAACCTCAGGATGTCAAGGTGCCTCTAACCCTTTGCTCTCACTCCAATTACCACTTCAATTGACCTATATTACCACTCATCACCATACAGATGCATAAGGATGGCACCGTAACAGCTCCAGCAGCAGTTGCACTGAAGCAGGATCCCGATGTCTTTGATCCCTCTCCTTCTCCCTCTGGTCGCGATGACGGTCCAACCATTTCCGGTAGATGCATCGACAGAAACGATTTTCTACATGAGAACGAGCACAGCTCACATGATGGCTCTCCCAGAAGCAACTCTGCCGACGGTCACCTTGACCCAAACGGTCAGCCATCTTCCCGCCCTCCTCGCTACCCTCGCACCTCCAACTCCCGCAAACCACCATCAGGAGGCTCCAAAGGAGACAGAGTTGGCACCAGTGGAGGTGGTATCTTCAAACAAGCAGCTGTTGAAGTCCTCAGGCAAGAAGGCAGACTATTGACCACTGGAGAGATTACTCGTCTCGCTCTTCATCGTCAACTCATTAATTGCTCGGGCAAAACTCCCGAGGCCACTATGGCCTCTGCTCTCTACACAGACATAAAAAGAAAAGAATCACAGAGCGTCTTCATCCGACCAAATGAAGGTAAATTTGGTCTTAGGGAATGGGTGGAAATTGGCGGTCTTCCTGCCCGCTTCTTCCTCACCTCCATCCAAGATGCCGGCTTGGTTAGCGACCCAACTGTGGCAGCCACGGCAGCTGCAACTGCCGCGGTTGTATCAGGAGCTGGCCCAGGCACACTTGCCATTCCACCCTCATCAACAACTTCAGCAGCAGGAGTGACGGTACCACCTTCAGTACAGTTCAACATCCCTCTCCCTCCACAACAACAACAGTACCACTTATCTAGACCCTCATCCTCAACAGCACCTCCCCCCCCTCCTATGTTCAAAGACATGCCAGATGGCTTGATGGAGCTGTTGACTGCAGCTGAAGTAGCTGGTGAACTCAGTTCTGACGACGATGATCGTGTTGGGTATGATGATGAACAAGGCGGCTATGCAGCGCATGGTCGTCATCAATATAGCGATATGATGACCGTGTCACTGGAAAAAGGAGATAGAGGTGGTAATGGTGGTGAGGTTGGTACTTATGGAACAAGGAGGGGTAAACGTAAGGTTGGCCGACCAGCCAAGTATAGACAACCCACTTCTTCTGGAGCTGATTTCCTCGCCGAAGTACTGAGGTCACAAGCAGGTGGTGGTGGTGGACCAGGAAGGAGGAAGAGAGGAGCATCAGGTGGTGGTAGTGGCGGTGGTGGTGGTAGAGGACCATCTCGTCTGGGTCAACAACAACAGCGTGCTACCTCTAGTGCATACGCAGACGAAGATGAAGACGATTTGCTGGCTCGTCTAGGCCTGTTGGAAGATGGTGTCAATGACGAAGACGATGAATACGAAGGCAGTTTCAGTGCAGCGATGATGGCAATGATGGGAGGAGGAAAACGGAAACGTCCTGTCTTCACCCTTCCCCCTCCAATCACATATGAGGCTCCCAGGTATGTGCCTCCTCCTGTGATTAGCCCTGAACAGGATGAGGAGGAGAGAAAGAAGGGAGGGGAAGCTTCATATTATGCTCCTGGTGCTATGGAAGAGAAGGGCAATAAAGAACAAATTAATTCATTGAATGTGAGTGGTAGTGGACGTAATAATAGAAAAGGAAAACGTGGTGGTTTTGCAGCTCAACAAGGAGGAGCAGCGGCAAGAAAAGGAGGAGGAGGAGGAGGAGCAAGTGCCCCACCACCACAGCAGCAGCAACAACAGCAAGCAGCAGTAGAAGAAAACCTCTCTCTGCAACAAGTAGAAGAAAGAGTAGCCTCTCTAGAACAAAGCCTGGGAGCCAGCCACCCCGAGGTAGGTAAAGGCTACTTGTATCTAGCCAGGAGGCTCATGGCAGACAGCACCATGCCAGAACAATCACGCCGCAGAGCAGAGCTGGCCCTCACCAGAGCCCAAGAGATCATGACGGTATGTCAATATGCTATGCGAAGGACAGAAGGACCATCTTGTGGATTATCATTTGCTATGGTGCATCAGCAGATCTACTTGGCTGCAGCTGCGGCAGCAATGCAGCAGCATCAGCAACAGCAGCTGGGTGGTGAAGTACAAGGTGGACCTGGGACGACTGATGGTGCTATGGATCCACATTCATTGGCTGCTATTGCTGCAGCTGCTGCAGTGGCTCCCTTCCACTCACCATGATAGTGATGACAATGATTTATGAAAAAAAAAAAGATTAAATAATTTGATCCATAACTGACTGACTGATAGATAGAGAGTTCTATTCATAAAAACAAGAGAGGCAGAATATATCTTTGACTGGGGTTTCCCTCTTTCTGATTCTGAGTGACACTAAAAGCATTTTCTTAAAAAAAATTGGGTGGTATATAGTTTGCTTTTTTTTTCCCCTTTTACATTCGACACTTGACTTTTTAAACTTTGTAAAACATAGTTCCTGCAATATCGTCAGTTCTAAATGATATCACTTTTAAACTATTTCAATCATTCATTGCCCTTCTTCATGCAATGCATCTGCAGTAGCCCATACCAATCTACTCAAATATTCCAACTGTTTCTTCAACTGCACCACCATTATTTCACCATTATGTTGCTGCTTCTTGCCAGCCTCCACCACAGTTGCAAGAGCATCATCCACTATTACTCCAATCTTTTGACCCAGTATGGTCCTCAGTGCCATTCTTTCTTCCTGCATGACTGTATACCTCCTTCTCAACTCTTCTTCCTCCTCCTCCTCTTGCTGTTGATGAGATGGCACCGCATTCTTCTTCTTCTTCTTCTTCTGATCACTTGCGACAGTATCAACTACAGATTTACTGGTAGTCGACTTGACTGCACTGACCTGTTCTTTCTGCTGTTGGTGCTCACCATCATCCTTGGTATCAGAGGAAGATGAGGAACCGTGCCGAGATGTAGGGCGACTGCCATCATCATCATCAGTAAACATATCTGGAGTGACTTGCTGAGGTCCTTCCAGTTGAGGAACAGTAGTAGAACCACCATTATTATTAGTAGCAGCAGTGTTGGATGATATAGTCCAACCATCTTCCTCCTCTTCTTCTTCCTCTCCACCACCACCACCACCACCACCACCATTTCTTGCTTGTTGCTGTATTCTTAACAAACTAATAACCTGAGCATTCTTCGCATCCAATTTATCCTCCAACTGCTTCACTTCCTCCTCTGCTGCCTCTGCTCTACTCTGTAGAGCCAGGACCTGATCATCTCTCTCACTCAATCTGCTTGCCAGGGCCAGCATGATGTCTCTTTGTTTGATGACCAATGATTTGAGTCGTTCAGTCTGGGCCTTGTTTTCAGCTACTGATCTTCTTTCTTCTTCCAGCTCTTTCAGGCGAGCTTCGTATTCTGCTCTTATTTTAGCTTGTTCTGCTGCCAGCAGGGATTTCACTTGGGGATTGTCCTTCACACTGCCTTTTAATCCACCACCACCACCACCATTAGCTCCACCATTTCCACCTCCAGCCATTCCCCCACCTCCTTGTCCAGAAATGAGCAGCTGACTCTGCATACTAGCAATACGAGTCTGCAGGGCAGCCATGGCCGCTTTATGTCTTGCAATCTCCTGACTCTGCCTCTCCAAAGCAGTAATAGCAGCAATCTTATCTGCCTGCTCCCTTCTCCTAGCCTCCTCCACCTCCAGTATCAGTCTCTTATCAACCAGATCTTTGGATTTGGAAGCCAGCTCGGCCCTAAGACGGCGGAGCTCACGTTCGTATTTCCTCAATAGGGTGGCGTGATCTGATCCGTCTTCGTTGATTTTAGGCGCATTTCTAACCTTTTTAGTTCTCTTGGCAAATTTCAGTGTGGACAGCGTTTCTGAGAAGGCTTCAGCTGCTGGGGAGACACATGCAAGGAAGGTGGTACGGCAGTTACCTCCAAGGGAATCTTCCAAGATACGTGTCAATTTGGAATCTCTGTATGGTATGTGTCTAATGGCCTTTTGATTCTGATGAGGGTGATAATGATGATCTCGGCTACTGAGACCACCTCGTGCAGCCAATGCAGCATGAGCAGCAGCAGCTGCATGTGGATCAGTCAATGCAGCAATGACATTGCCCAGTGCAGATAGACTACTGTTGATTCTCTTACTTTCTTCCAACCTCTGTCCTTTTGCCCCAGTCACTGCTACTCTTTCACTACCAGCCAGGTCTACCAAGTTCAATTTACCCACAATCACAGGACCGTCTTTAGTACCACTACTACCATTAGGTGAATGCCCTTTACCACCACCACCACTACTACTACAGCTGCTACTATTAATACCAGTAGTACGTTCAACAATGAGAATGAAGATAGCATGAGACCTAGAAGAAGCTTCATTCAACTTGGTAGCCCCAGTGGCCCTCATTTTAGCTCCTCTCCTCATCAACTCATACACCTCCTCAGGAGATCTCACCACCCATTCAGAGAGACCATCTACAAACAGTCCTCGTTTCTTGTCTTCTCTTATTTGCAGTCCTCCAGGTGGTGCTTTTCCATCTGGTTTTAGTAAATCAGAGATGATTTCGTTGTAGATTTGTAGATAAGATGCTCGCACTAGGAATTTAGAATGTGCTGATCCTGATGATGGTGATACTAATGATGAGGGGAGGCATTTATTGCTGCTGCTACTGCTTCCAAGGGTTATCTGGGAGTAGAGATCTTCAATGGCTCTAGGAATGATGCCTCTATGGGAGAGAAGGTGGGGATTGATTGATGATGATGATGATTGTGTGGGGGGAGAGAGGGGGTCACAGCCTTCCATAGTAAAAGTCTTTCCTGCACCTGTTTGTCCATCTGTTAATATTTATAAGGAGGAAAGAGAGGGGAATGGGGAAATGCTTGGTTTAGTTAGTGTTGGTGGTTGGTACGGTCAACTGGTACATCAGAGAAAAATATCTTGAAACGTACATGCAATGACAGAGGCATTGTAGCCAGATAAAACAGCTTGGACAGCAGGCTTAGCACACTCATCATATAACTCAGCTTGTGTAGTCTCTGGAGGGTAGACTCTATCATAAGTGAAACCATGGGTGGCAGCAATGAGGCCATCTGCACCGACAGGGCCTCCACCGAGGTTTTCGCTGAGGGTAAGTGCACGGCGATCAGAATCGACAGAAATAGCGTTTTGGAAGGGTCTGTAGCCGTTGAGTTCTCTAGGAAGGGGTGGTCTAACTCTGACGACGACTTTCACGGCATCTTGTGCTGGGGTCTCTTGGAAATCAACAACCTCCAGGTCTATGTTGCCATCACTAACAATGGGAGGAGCCTCAGTGTGTGGGGTGTCTTTAGTCTTTGCGTCCCATCGTGACGCTGGTAATGCAGGTGTTTCAGTAGAAGTCATCACAATGTTTTATTTTGAAGAAAATTGGAAGTCAGCTATAAGAAAATGGAATTAGGCTCTGTTTGAACGGTTATATATCGCTTGCCACGGGTAAATAATCCATATTCATTTTCACTAGTCGTTCCAATATGATGACAGATACACGGAAAGATGTGTGCACAAAGTGTCAACCACCAAGTTTTTAAACTCTCCCCGAAGTGCTTGGCGAACGAGAGCTAAAATGACAATTCCAAGCTTTTAAGCTATCGTATTTCAAATGATATCAAGTAATATCAATATAAAAACGTGTGCTCATGATAGATATGTCTTCAACCCAAAGAAATACTTTCGTATAGGTTTAATTAATCCTCTAATTGCCCTCCTAGATTATTGCTGATCGCTTCTTTCATGGCGCACATCTGCAATTACCTCCTATCCACCGCATCCTCAAACCCGTCAAGACCACTCTTCCTCCCCAATACCCTCCCCAGCCAAGTACTACACGACGTCACCTCCTTAACAACATTCCTCCGCTCCGACGTGCACGTCCAATTGGGCGACCGCGTCTGCCTTTTCACCCTCACCACCGCCCACGGCCTAGAAGCTCTTCTCGCATCCACTGCGGCAGGATGCATTGCTGCTCCACTTAATTGGAGATGGTCCCCCACTGAAGCTATCAACGCAGTCTCTCATTTAGGAGCCACCGTCATCATCACAGATCCTGCGTGTTGTCGTCTCGCTGTACAAGTAGCGGCATCATGTAGCTGTGTTGCCACCCTTCTCCTTCTTGGATCCCCCAAAGACTATTTTTATCAAGACAGCAGTAATAAGAGTAAAGCTTCTCCCATTCTCACCTCTATTCCAGTGACACTGAGGCATGCCTTTTCCCATGACATTATTCATACTGCCAATAATAATGCCTCACCATCATCGATATCCTTATTAAACCCCATAAAGCCACTTAATGATGCAGCTGCCATCATATTCACCTCAGGAACCACCAGTGGCACTCCTAAAGCCGCTCTTCTCTCACACAGCTCCCTCCATACCCAATCTCTCATCAAACTCCTCACCTGCCACTACTCCTCAACAGACACCTACCTCCACACTGCTCCTTGGTGTCACATAGGCGGCCTGTCATCCGCTCTTGCCACCCTCCTCGCTGGCAGTCAACACATATTTCTACCTAAATTTGATCCACTTAGTGCAGTTACAATCATGCAAAGATATAAAGTTACTGCCTTTATTGCTGTTCCTACCATGATTGATGATATAATTAGTGCTGCAAAGCAACGGTGGGTCACCAAGTTGCCACGTATTGAAAAGGTACTAGTGGGAGCTGGTGGTCTGAAGCCACATCAATTCAAGGGTCTGTATTCATTAGCGCCCAGAGCAGTAGTACACACAGCGTATGGCATGACTGAAGCTACCAGCTCCTTGACATTTGACACTACTCCATCTAGTATGAAGAAGTCAGGTACTACTACTCATAGTAATAAGGGTGATTCAATATTATTACTAAATAATGTACCCATTCCTGGTGCAGTATATGTAGGAAGACCACCGCCAGGTATAGAGCTGGCTGTATTATGTGGAGAAGAAGAAGAAGAAGGAGGGGAAGGATCATTATCGGTGGTGAAGCTTCATAGTGCAGTGGGAGAGTTGGTGACAAGGGGACCTCATGTGATGTTGGGATATTGGCAACCATCCACCACCACTACTACTAATAGTTGTACTATATACGTAGATGGATGGTTCAAGACTGGTGATCTAGGGGCAATAGACACCAGAGGAGGTATCTGGCTGACTGGACGAGTGAGCGACGTAATCAGAACTGGCGGTGAAGGAGTATCTGCATGGGAAGTAGAGACATGTATTGCCTCTCACCCTGGTATAGAGAGTGTAGCAGTGGTGGGTGTTCCTGATGATAGGTTAGGAGAGTTGGTGGCTGCTGGTGTTGTGTTGAAGAAGGGGTGGAAGTGGCATGGAGGGTTGAGGTGTCAAGATCTTAGAAATGATAATAGTAATAAAGATGGCAGTAGTAGTTATAGTTCTGCTAGGAGTGGACGTCTTCCACTTGGAGTTGTTGATGGGATGGCTGTCCAAAACTATTGCAGGAAAACATGTCAGTTGTCTGGATATAAATTGCCAAGAGTTGTGATGGTGTTTGGTGGAGGAGGCAAGGGAAAGAGTAGCAGTGAAAATGATATGGCAATGCCGAGGACCACTTCAACTGGGAAAGTGCTCAAGACAGAAGTGAAGCAACGTATAGTAGATGCTCTAATGGACTACAGTGATGGTACCAAGGATGTAACTAGATCAAGGCTGTAAATTTATAGTAAGTTACACCACTACTGACTTAGAGAGATTTGTAGTTATAGTATCAGTCTAGAAGCAAGTTCCCCCTCCCCCCTCCCCTCTCTCGTCTCCCCCCCTTCTTGTACTTGATTATCTATCTAACTGCAAACACTTCACAAGCCACAAAGATATCCTCATTCTGGAAAGTCTCTGACACTACCCCATCAGTCTCATTATTCCAAATGCAACGAGACATCAGCTTCAAACCCTGACCCTTCTTCTGCCCCAAGGCAATGTTGACGATGAATTTATGTTTTTTCAGGCCCAGGTCTCTCAGGCGGTCCATGAGGTCTCGGGTGAGTTTATCAACCAGTTTTTCTGCCATTTCATCGTTCCATTTAAACCCTCGGAAGTATTCTTGCATCATTGGTCTGAGGATGTTGACCACACGGCTGGCTGGAAGGTTGGGCAAGGTGGGCTGAAAGAAGAAGAAGGTTGAGTTGAGGTGAGTAAAATATGATTGATGAATGGAAGGGATTTGGACGTTTTAAGAAGAGAAGTGGTGTTGTCATAGCAATGACATTGAAGGTGAGAGAGAATTATCCCCATATGATGAATCTTCATCGTCTTTCTTATGCTACTACTACATCCTCTACTATTGAAAACCTACCTCAGTAGAGCCATCATGGTTATGATGACTATGGGTATCAGTCACGGGTCCCTGACTGACAATCTTACAACCATGAACGTTGACCAGCTCATCAGATGAGACTGTCATCTTTGTTAGCTGTGGGGAGAAAAGGAAAGGATGAATGGATTTTAATGAGGTTTTAAAGTACTTGAATGGTGTAGTTAAGAATGTCTGGTGTTCCATAGGACCTGGGGGAACGGATGGTGCTGTCGTTGGAAAAAATGGCGTGCCCACTGGGTCAAGGGCGGGGTTGATTGGTCAGTCGGGGGAAGGTTATTATGGGTGGCATTGCTAAGATTGGTAGTAAATTAAAATGAAAACCCGTCTAGTAATTCTATGCGATGATATATAACATATAGTAGCATATATATTCAACAAATTAGAGGTATGAGGCGTAATCTGTTCCCTTTAGAAATAGTTGATTGAATTCTTTCGAAATAGGAGATGATATGGCCCGGACGGCCAATATCATCTTGATAGCTGCCAGTTTCATTACGATAGGATCCATTACTTACGTGCACAAGCAACAAGAACTAGAAAGAGCCGTGAGTAATTGCCTTCCCCGGCGCCTCTTTCTCCCTCTTCCCCCAGCCATATTGTCTGACCTTCTCCCATATATCTCACCCCTCAACCTTCAGAACCTCCATAAAGGTGTAGAAAGAGATGAAGTGATGTACCAATTGAAGAAGAAACAATTCCAGTCTCTTAATAAAAATGCACTCAAGTCTAAATAGCTACAGCAAAACGTGTTACAAAGAATCGTCACACAGCAACCCCTTGTAAAACAAAGAAATGGAGATTTGAATAGAGCACTTGATTGTCATTGATAGAGCAGCCAAGAATAATAAAACAGTAATTTACTGACGTCATTCTTTCGTCATCTAAAGATAACAGAATTAGTAAAGCAAAAAGGAATTGATAGCAGCAATGAAGAATCAGGGGCGAAAAACTCTAAATCTAAACACCGTGGCAGATGTCTGCCACGCCCCTCCCAAAATTTCATTCCCATAATGTTCTGAGCCCCTCCTTGTCTTGGAGTCTTCCTCTTGATGCTTCACAGCAGAGGATGTGTGGTTGGCATCCAGAGACCTCTTTCACTGTTTCCTCTCACTTCTCTTATACTTAATTACACACATTGCAGCTTCTATACAACAGTTATCATACCCCAGTACAACCTCTAATTCTTACTCTCTACCAATGCGGCAGCCTTACCTCTCATCCTCTCCATCCATCCTCTTCCACCCTCCTTCCCCAACCTGCTCACCACCACTCCACTCAACTGATCTCCATATGCCCTCCTCACCTTGTTCTCGTCATCTACACCTCCCAACACTAGATCCTTTAACACCACCCTCATCATGCCACTACAATTATTACTATCGTCCAACCAGTCAATAGCATCATCAGGGCCCTGAAGCTTCACCGCCAACATCCAATCATTACCCTCATCATCATCATCATCATCTATACCAAGCAGTGAAGTATCAGTCAAGAAGAGCCACTGCATGAAATGACCTGGGCAGTTGGGGTCAGGGTACTTGGGACCAGCATGGACAAACATACCACTGTAATCAAATAACTCTACTTTCAGCATACTATTACTGTTATTATTATTATTATTATCATCATTAGATTGCTCTATCGCCATTTGCATATTCCGCATAGTTGCCAAGTCAAGTTTCTGTCTAGGAGTGAATGCACATTGTAATAGTGATGATGATGCTAGTGGTAAGTCTTCTACCTTCTTTTTCATTGGCCTCCACATACTCATCTTTCCTCCTCCTCCTCCACTATTAGTAGTGAGGTGGGTCCAAGTAGCAAGACGACCCCCAGCACCGTCTCCATCTCCACCAGGAGAGTATCCGCCACCACTACTGCTGTCAGGTGATAGCCAAGTGACGCTGTACACTCCACCTTCCCTTAAACTGTCCATCAGCTCTTCAGAAGGTCTGCTTATGGTGATTAATGCTACTTCAAGCTGCTGCTCTTGTTGTTCTGTATGAGGAAGAGAAGCATCATCACCACCACCACCACCATCATCCTTCTTCTCACCACCCTTCTTCTTCTTCTTCTTTTTTGGCTTGACTTCTTGTGCTAATACAGTCACCACTGGGTGAGCAAACAGAGGCCTTTCTCCTACATTTCTCAGTAATGGAAGCAATGCCTCCCTCATCTTGTTATCCAGGTCTCCCTTTTTCTTTTCTATATATGCCATCAGAGCTCTGCTATCTGGTCCATTGAGATCTGAAAAGAAGGCTTCAAGCACACTGCTGTCGATGATATCACCACTTCCATCCTCAATAGCTCCAGCAGCTGCTGCTGCATGTTTATATAATGGTGATGATGACCCAGTACCGCCAGTCATCATGGTAGCGTACAATCTATCCTCATGTGACATCCCACCTCCTTGTTTACCATGCTTCAACCACCTTTCACACATCTCCTGCTCCTCCTTCTTCACCAGCACCTTAGCCTGAAGCACCGCTTCAGAAACACCCTTTTCAGCTCTCTTCTCTACCGCAGCCAAGGTGCGTTGCGTCATGAGTACTCTTGCCCCGCTGGGCATGCTGGCCAAGGTGAGTTGAGGAAAGATACGCTGAATGACCACCATAGTCTGAGGAATAAGGCCTCCTCCTCCTCCTAGTTGTCCATTTTTTTTTATCGTTGCACTACTGAGGGGAAGATAAATACCAGCTTGAATTGCAGCAGGATGCACACGACCTAGTTTACTGAAAGGATCCACTGGCCTAGCTCCATTCACAGTAATCTTGAGCATTGTTGCAGCGCACGCAGCTGCTTCAACTGTATCATCACCTGCTGGGCCAGGTGATGCTAGTTCGGCTCCACAGATCCTCAATTTCATCCCTGGATGAATAGCCAGCTGATGATGAGCAGTATTACTACTACCACTATTATCAAACATTGCTTTTACTCCATACCATCCATCAGTCAGTTCTAACTGCATTGTTTCATTACCATCACCACCATTAACCCCTCCTCCTCCTCCTCCTGATACTACTGAGGCTACCATCACCACCATGGGAGTTGCAGGGGAGATGTTATGTTGAAGAATGCCTTTCAAGATAGATCTGTGACCTCTATTAAACTCCCTCTCATATCTATACTTGAGCTGATCTAGCACAATATCTGACCTCAGAAGGAAAGGTGCTGCTGCTCCTGCTGCTGCTCCCGCTTCATCTTTAACGTCCTCTTGGTTGATCACAAGCTGCAAAGTGAGTCTTGCTAATTTATATACAATCCATCTATAGTGATTCTGTACCCAGGAGATGGTGGCATACTTGGTGTTGATCAAAGGTCTCGTTTTTGGTGGTTGCTGTCCTTCTTGTTGACTGGTACTGACACTAGATATGAATTGTCCATATATTTCTTTCCAGCCAATGAATGGTGTAGCCTTTTCTACAGTTTTGCCATTGCCATGTGACATGTCGGCAACGAGAGCATCCTTTGCTTCTATGCTACCAAGATATTTCAAGTACAACTGCCCTACTTCTCCTCCTACTGTTGATGCTGATGCAAGGTGTTGTTTCAATACTGATGTAGTCAGAGGATGCACTGGCTCCATCTTACTTGCTGTATTCGCTCCTTGCTGCTGCTGCCGTTGTTGTTGGTGTCTAAGTGGAGGTAGTGCCACTGACCTTGGAGTCATAAACTTTCTAGATACCCCTCCTCCTTTTGCAGATACTGGTACCACAGCACTACCATCACCATTGAATCTACTTGGTCCTGCAGATCTCCCTCCACCACTACCACTACCACCGGATCCAGGAGTAGTGTAACCAGGAAGCTGATGAAGTCGTGATTTCAACACTCGTCTCCTCAAATCAGGTGTGTTGTTGTTATTATTATTATTATTATTATTATTATTATTATTATTTTCGCTGTTGTTCTCAACTACTATCCTGGGAGTGGTGCTCTGTTGCTGAGGCATTCCAAAGACAGGTACCTTGAAAGCAGCAGTAGTCGTAGTGGTGTTGGTATTAATTCCAGCTGTTGTAGTACCACCACCGCCATTGATAGGTGAAGGTTCACCATCGTCCTTGAACATTGCTTTAGCTCTCTTCAACGAATCATCTGAAACTGCACATGCTGCTCCACTAGCAGTCTTGAAACCAAACCCCCCCCCTCCTCCTCCTCCTACGGGTGGTGGTGGTTTTGTTCTTTCTGCTGCCATGGTCGTCTCTTCTTCATGTTCATGACGGACCTTTTTCCTAATACTCGGCTCGTCATCAACTTCATCATCATTATCTTCACCCAATATTGCCCTTGCCCTCTTGATTGCCGATTCTGACAATGCACAAGGAGCTCCAGTTCCAGTCGTAAAACCAACCACCTGCTGTTGTTGTTTCCCTTCAGTTCCAGTCGTAAAACCAACCACCTGCTGTTGTTGTTTCCCTTCAGTTCCAGTCGTAAAACCAACCACCTGCTGTTGTTGTTTCCCTTCAGTTCCAGTCGTAAAACCAACCACCTGCTGTTGTTG
>Ga0209986_10002309_pt1 | contig 17514 bp, 16 predicted proteins | sample BlataG_FD_183168 | JGI IMG/M metagenome (GOLD analysis project Ga0209986, IMG submission 183168) | Deep subsurface microbial communities from Black Sea to uncover new lineages of life (NeLLi) - Black_00105 metaG (SPAdes) (version 2) | ecosystem: Environmental > Aquatic > Marine > Oceanic >...
GGCTTAATAATCACCGCAATCAAAGATGTTACTCCTTTGCCGCACAATGGTTGCCGACCACCAAGACGAAGGAGGGTGTAAAAGTGGCACGTTATATCGGGGCAAAATGCAAAATCTGTCGCCGCGAAAGCGAAAAGCTGTTCTTGCGCGGAAGTCGTTGTTACACTGACAAATGCGCGTTTACGCGCCGGGGCTATCCGCCTGGCAGTCACGGTAAAGTTGGCAGACGAAAACTAACGAGCTATGCTATTCAGCTTAGAGAAAAACAGAAAGTTAAGTCGATCTATGGAATCCTTGAAAGGCAGTTCAGGAAAATCTTTAACGATGCAACAAGAAAAGCCGGCAACTCTGGCGAGAACCTTCTGATCGCTCTGGAAAAACGACTAGATAACGTCGTTTACCAACTTGGCATAGCGTCTTCCAGAACCCACGCAAGACAACTGGTTAGACATGGTCATATTTTGGTCAACGACAAAAAAATGAACATCCCTTCGTATATGGTAAAGGTGGATCAAGTTATTAAACTTGTCGACGCACAAAAGAAAAATCCGCTTGTCAAGAAAGCACTTGAGGAGCGCGATCCAGAAAAGATTGTTAGTTGGCTCAAGCTGAATAAGGAAAAAATCACTGGTACAATAGTACGCTCACCCAAACGCGAAGACATCCTAATGCCAATTCAAGAAAATTTGATAGTTGAATTATATTCTAAATAAAGGGGTACTATGGCCTTAAAACCATTTGTCATGCCAAAAAGTATTGAAGTTGACAAAAAACTCACAAATGACACGTTTGGTCGTTTCATTTTATCGCCCCTGGAACGCGGTTTCGGGATAACTCTTGGCAATGCCCTAAGGAGAATATTATTGTCATCAATTCAAGGGGCGGCGATAACTAGAGTGAGGATTGGTGACATCTTGCAAGAATTTTCCACAATCCCTGGTGTCTACGAAGATATTGTAGCAGTTATCCTGAACTTGAAACGTATCAGAGTGAAATTATTGACTGATGGTCCCAGCACCCTATATTTAAAAGTCAAAGGAAAAAAAGAATATACTGCTGAGAACATCGAAAAAAATCCTGATTTAGTAATAATGACACCAAAACAAAAAATATTGACGGTAACTGAAACCAAGGTGAACCTCCCCATGGAAATGACTGTCGAAGCTGGCCGCGGGTATGTTCCGGCAGATGCTTTCAAACTTACTGAGGCACCAATTGGAACAATATTCATCGATGCCATATTCACACCTATCTTGTCAGTCAATTTCAACATAAAGAATACGCGCGTCGGCACCAAGACTGATTATGATCATCTCTCGCTCGAACTCAAAACTGATGGCAGTCTAACTCCAGTTGAAGCAATTGTTGAAGCATCAAGTCTCCTCAAATACCACCTGTCTTTTATCACCAGCCTCGGAGTCGAACCACAGTTCACGTCAAAAGAGCAGCTCAATGCTGAACATCGCCGCATCCGGGAAATACTGAAGAGGAGTATCGATGAGCTCGAGATATCAGTCCGAGCATCTAACTGCCTTAAGAACGAAAACATTCAGACAATTGGCGACCTTGTCAAAAAGAGCGGGAAAGAATTGCTGACCTATGAGAACTTTGGACGAAAATCGCTCAAGGAATTAGAAAAGAATCTGTCCAAGGAAGGGCTACACCTTGAAATGGATGTAGATAAATACTTGAAAGAAGACATATAAATGAAGAAGGCTCAGACAAGACAGAAGAGGGCAAAAACAATATTTTCGAGGTGAGCGAATATGAGACATGGTGATCGAGTAAAGAAATTGGGTAGAAAAAAGGAACATCGCATTGCCTTGCTGCGAAACCTATGTCGCTCTCTGTTCATTTTAGAAAAAATTAGAACAACCTTGCCAAAAGCAAAAGAAGCAAAGAAAATGGCTGAACACTTGATAGAATTCGCCAAACGCAATGACCTTGCCGCCCGCCGACGCATCTATCGTCAGATTCAAGACCATAAACTCGTTAAGATTATCTGTGACGAAATCGGCCCAAGGTTTAGCGAGCGTCACGGAGGCTACACGAGAATCTACCGACTCGGACCAAGACTCGGCGATGGTGCGGAAATGGCGATCCTTGAACTAGTCGAACAAAGTAACCCGGATACAATTACTATAAGAAGAAAACTGATCGAACGGCGTCATCTAGTAGAAGCCCAAACCAAGAAAAAGGCGAAGAAAGAGAAGAAGCCAAAAGAGAAGAAGGTAAAAGAGAAAGATACGCAAGCCGCCGCTAAGAAAGAGAAAAAAGAAAAGAAAGTATCTAAAAAGAAGGTGGCTAAAAAGAAAGCAAAGAAAATAAAACAGGAAAGAAAGGCAAAAAAGAAAACCAAAGAGAAAAAAGGCAAGAAAAAACGTAAGAAATAACACGTCCGATATTATGGTCGTTTAATAATAACTATTAACATCTATGCTTGGTAATATCATCAAATGAAGGAGAACTTGATTTTGCTGCCGATTTCAATATAATTCCTCTACTTTCCAGAAAAATGGAACACAATGTTTGATATTCTGACTTCAATACTTTCAAAAGTAGATGCAGACTATGCAGATATCCGTTACGAGATCAAAAAAGAGGTGATAATTTCCTTGCTGGCAACCTTTATAAAACTCTGCAAAACATATACGCTATTTGACGATGTTAGTGTGGCAACAACAAATTGATTTTATAAGAAACAACATATCCTATCTATGCGTGCTGATGGGTCTTGTGACCTGCACGCTGAAGTACCAGTCTTTCCACTATCCTACGATAGAAAAAACAGCCGTCGCTGATACACTTCACGGCACCGTAATTTTTGACAATTATCGCTGGCTCGAAAGCAGTGAAGAACCTCGTGTGCAAACATGGTTACAAAAACAGGAGAATATAACACGGTCTATAATAGACAAATTACCCCAACGCAAGTGGCTGGTTGAACGCTACACTTCCTTATGGCGTTATGATGATGAACGAACCCCTCAAAAAGTACTCGGTAGTGACCGACTCTTCTTTTGGGCAACCAAGAAAGAATGGGAACGCTGGGCATACTATTATAGAGACCACGAATCTGCTCCGGCAATCCTTCTGTTGAACCCAAATGAGTGGGGACCAAGAACACTGAACCTCGTCCAGCCCTCACGCGACGGGAAATACCTGGCTTTTGGAACTGCTGAAGCTGGCAATGAACAGATTATTATAAAGGTAATGGAGGTCGCGAGTCAAAAAATCCTTTCTGATTCACTCCGTGGCTGGCGCCAAAGCGGTGTTGCCTGGCTACCTGACAATTCAGGTTTCTGTTATTCTTCTTGTCCTTTAAAAGGAGAAGTGCCTGAAGGAGAAGAAAACTACTGGCGCAAGGTCTATTTTCATAAATTAGGTTCACCTTTGTCACACGATATTGAAGTCTTTTCCCATGACTCGGTAAAAGAATATTACCACGCTGTGTCTGTAACTGAGAATGGCAAGTATCTGTTGCTTTACCGCGGGATATTCAATAAGAACGAGGTATTCTTGCAAAGAATCCAAGATAACAATCAGATGGTTCCGGTCACAACCACTTTTGATGGACAATATGATATTGACATCATCGAAGACAAACTCATTATTTGGACTGATGTCCAGGCGCCAAAAGGAATGGTCTATATCGCAGATGTGGACAAACCAAACAGAGAAGAATGGAAAGTACTAATCCCTGAAGCCGATGACAACCTCTTATATATTGCCGGCATTGCCGGTCATCTTTTTGCAGTATACACGCATAATGCCCATACAGTGATTAAAATCTATTCAATAGATGGTGAATATCTAAAAGAGATTCCGCTGCCCACTTTGGGAAGCGCACGGGTATGGGGCTATTGGTCAACCTCTGATATCTGGGTGCAGTTTTCATCATTTACTTATCCGCGAACCACTTTCCAATACGATATTGATAAGGACGAATTGGAGATCTTTCACCGACCGCCTATTGAGATCGATGTATCAAGTTACACGACTGAACAGGTGTGGTATGAATCAAAGGATGGCACCAGGGTCTCTATGTTCCTCATCCACCGTAAAGATATCGTAAGAGACGGCACAAATCCTACGTACCTTACTGGATATGGTGGTTTCAATGTGCCAATGGAACCTTATTTTTCAACTATCTATGCCCTATGGCTTGAATCCGGTGGTATGGTCGCAATACCCAACCTGCGCGGCGGCGGTGAGTACGGTAAAGAATGGCACGAAGCTGGCATGCTCGACAAGAAACAAAATGTGTTCGATGATTTCATAGCGGCGGCTGAATGGCTTATTGAAAATAAGTACACCCAGCGCGATAAGCTGGCTATTGGCGGCGGCAGCAATGGAGGATTGCTCGTGGGAGCCGTCGTGGTCCAGAGACCAGAACTCTTCAAGATCGTGTACTGTGCAGTACCTTTGCTTGACATGCTCCGATATCACAAGTTTGGCTATACAAATATCTGGGCTGAAGAATACGGCAGTGCCGAGGATCCCGAACAATTCAAGTACTTGCATGAATACTCTCCTTATCATAATGTAATCGATGGAACTGCCTACCCGGCAATGCTTTTTGTCGGCAGTGAAAATGATGCTCGGTGCTATCCGCTGCATGCCATGAAAATGGCTGCGCGTATGCAAGAAGCAAACCCTTCAGGTGAACCAATCCTTTTGCTCGTTCGAAGAAAATCCGGACATGGTGGCGGGACAACAATCACTGAATCAATTGAACAACAAGCCGAAGTCTGGGCATTCTTGATGGACAAAGTTGGCTTAACCCCACCTCAATAAATCCCATATTCATTTTATCATTTTGTCAATTAACGAAACAATAAAATAACAACGCGACAATCGTAGGCTTTGTCCATCTTTCATAGCAACAAACAGGTGTAGGCGTTGACATTTCCACAAAATTACGATATAATAAACGCATGGTTTTCGAACGTCTGGTTGTTGGAGAATTAGAAAGCAATTGTTACGTATTAAAGTCCGTAGATATCGGGATAATTATCGATCCGGGCGCTGAACCTGACAAAATCATAGCCGCAGCATCGAGTCTTGAAATTCAACTCATCCTTGCCACGCACCGCCATTATGACCACGTCGATGCACTGACCGAGGTTAAAAAAGCAACCGGCGCAAAAGCCGCGATCCACCCTCTCGACTGGCTACATACTTTTGATTTGAAGCTTCAAGACGGGCAGATAATTAAATTCGGTGACGAGCAAATTACCGTGCTCCATACACCCGGCCACACGCCTGGTGGATGTTGCTTTCTTATTGGCACTGATCTTTTTTCCGGGGATACGCTATTCCCTGGCGGACACGGCAATATCTCTTTCCGTGGTGGCGACCAACAAGCAATTCTGAAAAGTATCAAGGAGAGACTTATGGTCCTGCCTGATAAAACAAAAGTCTATCCAGGACATGGTCCAGGAACAACGATCGGTCAGGAGCGGAGTTTGTATTGAAGATCAGCAGTCTTCAAGGTATCGCGTTTTGTATTAGAAAGGAATCGCTCAGCTTGTACACTTGTGACCTGCGTAACTCAATAAAAAGGGTCGATCCAAAGCTGGCTATTGACATTAGCATCTTAGACCACCCTATTGAACTGGAGAACGCTCCTCAAGCCGTCGTCGCAGAGAGTCTCGCCTCAGGACAGACTATCTTTGTCGCCCGGCATCAGACAAAGCCAATCGGATATCTATCTGCGGCGACAGATCGATGTTGGGTAGGAGAAGTACAAGATAACCTTACAGTCGGTCCCAAAGAAGTATACTTTTTTGATGCCTATACGTTCACAAAGTTTCGTGGCCGGCGCATATATCCTGCCCTGATTACGCATGCTGCACAGTATTACAAAGACCGATTCTATACAAGGGCACTTATCTTTACCACCGCGACCAATACAACTTCACTCAGAGGGATTGAGCAAGTAGGATTTGGTTGCTACGAGAACATAAATTTTCACAATCTTTTTGGCTGGAAATCGTGGAATCATAACCGGGTAAACAATGATGTCCAATCGCGCTTCTGCCATGAAATTTGAAAAAGTGAGTCGATGTTCAGCAATCTGGAATGAGGTCTTTTCCAATGCTGTAAATGTATCACCATTTGTGAGCTATGAGTGGTTCAGCGCCATGTGTCGCCATCTTCTTCATGATGACCCTGAGGTGATGATTTGCTGGAACAAAACCAAACCTATCGGTATCATACCTGGGATAGTCAAGGACCGAACCCTGTCGTTTCTTGTCGATAATAGGATTACTGATCTCGTCGGCATCATTTCTCTGCCTGGTTATGAACAACAGATTATCGAAGAACTGGGAACGTTTGTTACAAACAATGATTTGCACCTGGATATCTCTCCCCTTGAGGCAGAAAGCGCGCTCTGCAAATTATTCCCGACCATGGTTAGTGACGTGAGTATTGAACAAGCATATCTCTGTCCAATACTCACACTTGCAAATACCTGGGAAGGATATCTAAGCGGTCTTTCGGCAAAATTGCGTCATGAACTCCGGCGCAAATTGAGAAAAGCAACAGAAATTGAAATAAGAACGGTCGCACCAGCACACCTTGATGTTTTTTTCAAACTCATGGCTGCCTCAGACCCCGGCAAAAAGGATTTTCTCCAGGAAGAAATCCGCGATTTCTTTACCGCTATTGCCGGTTTCTTTGATGCGCATCAGTGGTTGAGAATGCGCACCGCGTTTTTAGATTCAAAGCCGATTGCCGCACTTTTCTCATTTCAAATGAATAATCATATTTATCTGTACAATTCTGGTTTCGACCCAGACTTCTTCCAGCTTTCACCAGGCATTGTCATCATCGGAATGGATATTATGGCGGCGATTGACGAAGGCGTAAGACACTATGACTTCTTGCGTGGAGATGAAGAATACAAGTTTCGTTTTGGTGCAGAAAAAAGATATACGGTAAGGTTAACGAGATGAGAATTTGTGTAGTCTCGTTCCATACATCACCCCTGGCGCCAGCTGGCTCAGGAAAATCAGGTGGTATGAACATCCTCATCACCAACCTCTATAAGCAGCTGGCAACATTGTGTGAAATTGACATCTATGTCTACGGTGATAAAAATATTAAGAAATTAGGGAAAAACATCCAGGTCATCTATCTCAAGCAGAGTAATTTCCGCGATTTTGCTGAAGCGATCATCGACCAACACCATAATCTCAATTATGATATCCTGCACACCCACTATTGGCTATCTGGGATAATTGGTATGCGCATCCAGAGAAAACTGCATATTCCGTGGGTACACAGTTTTCATACTATTGAGCGGTTTAAAAATCCTGTACAGGATAATTCAAGGGTTGCAATTGAGAATGAGATCATCAGGAAATGCGATCTTGTGATGTCGCCAACAAATAGAGAAGCTTTTGACCTACACCAATTCTTCCCAAAAGCACGTATTATCACAGTACCCCACGGCGTTGACACAAATAGGTTCAGACCCAGCCCTAACGGACATTCGACACTTCTCTTTGTCGGACGAGTAGACCCAATCAAAGGTCTGGATGTTCTGATTGAGTCGCTCAGATTAATAAAAAACAGCGTAAACCTCAATATCGTGGGTGGACCTTCTAAAGGTGAAAAAATCTATGAAGATCTAAGGTCTTATGCTCATAACCTAAGGGTCAATTTCGTCGGCCGAGTAAAACATGAACATCTTGCCACCTACTATAACAACGCAGGCATAATCGTGATCCCATCTTATTATGAATCTTTTGGCCTCGTTGGTCTTGAAGCGATGGCTTCAGCGCGACCAGTCATCGGCTTTGATGACACCGGTCTATCTGAAACTGTCGGCAGAAATGCCGGGGTACTCGTCAAGAGAAATGAACAGAATCTGGCAGGGGCAATCAAGTATTTGCTCAAGAACCAAAAACTCCGCCACAAAATGGGTACCACTGGTAGAAAAAAGGCTCTTTTGCTTAGCTGGCAACGTATCGCTGAAAGGTATTATCAAATCTATGAAGAAATCAGCAAAGAATAGACTCATCATAATGGCTCACCCTGACGACCCTGAACTTGCTTGTGGTGGTACTATTGCTCAATGGGCAGAACGCGACAGGGTTCACTATATCATCGCGTCCTGCGGAGAAAAGGGTACCTGGGATAAGAATGCAGAACCGCTGGCTATAGCCCGTAATAGAGAAAAGGAAGCAAAGACAGCCGCCAAGTTCCTCGGTGTTCACCGGGTCATTTTCCTTCGCCACCCAGACGGCGAGATGGCATTTACTCCAACTCTGAGATTAGAACTCGCTGCGTTGATCCGCTCTATCAAACCTTATACCGTTGTCACCCACGACCCATGGCGCAGGCAATTCCATCCTGACCACCGCGCAATTGGTTTTGTTGTCATCGATGCGATAATGATTGCGCGCGACTGGCATTTCTATCCTTTCCTCAAGGAAATTGGACTGAGAATCCACCGGCCAAGAGAACTTCTCCTCACACCTTCTGACAAACCGACTTTTATCAATGATATCACGGCTAATTTTGATAAAAAAATCAAAGCCATAAGCCTACACAGAAGCCAATTACGCCAGCTGCCTGAATGGCAAAAGCGTATCAAACAGCGCGCGCTTAATGATGGAAAACTCGGTGGTTACAAATTCGCTGAGGGATTCTACAAAATGCGCGTGTAGTTCCTGAACCACTCCTGTCTTTACTTGTGATTTTCTTTTAAGTATAATAGCTCATGGATGTAGCCATCCCATATTTAGGTGAAAGTTTAGCCCTGCTTACTGCTGTAGTTTGGGCATTTGCAGTCATTCTGTTCAAAAAAAGTGGGGAAACAGTCCACCCTATCGCGCTCAACTCATTCAAGAACTTATTGGCGGTTGTCCTATTTATCCCGACTATATGGCTCTTTGGTGAAACATTACTGCATCCAGTTCCGGCGCATGTCTACATACTTTTATTGCTCAGTGGGGCAATCGGTATAGGCATTGGCGATACACTTTTTTTTAAGTGCCTGAACTTGCTCGGGGCTGGTCTGACTGCGATTGTCGATTGCCTGTACAGCCCTTTCATAATCGGACTGTCTATTATCTGGTTGAAAGAAAGCCTCACTTTGCTACAGATAGTAGGTGCGCTCGTGATTATATCTTCAATAATGATTGCAACCGGCATAACAGGAAGAGAAAGAATCAGCCGCAAAAACCTGGTTAAGGGGATACTCTACGGCATACTGGCGCTTGCCGCTATGGCGGTGAGCATTATTATGATCAAGCCCCTGCTTGAACAGTCTCCTTTATTATGGGCGATAGAAATTCGCCTATTTGGTGGTGTTATGGCTCTGGTGCTCATTCTAATTTTTCATCCGGTACGACGCACAATCATCGCTTCACTCTTCTCACACCATAGCTGGATCTACACGATTTCAGGCTCATTTTTCGGTGCGTATGTGGCTATGTTTGTCTGGCTGGCAGGGATGAAATATACGCAAGCCTCAATAGCCGCTGCATTGAACCAAACCAGTACCATTTTCATCTTTATTTTTGCGGCTTTTTTCTTGAAAGAACCGATAAATCTAAAACGCACAATAGGAATTATCCTTGCCTTTATTGGTTCTTTTCTTGTGCTGTTCGGGTGATAACAGGCTGACCGAGAATTAGGAGTAGGGCCTGTCTGCGTGCGAACGCACAGGCAGGCGTTTACGCCCAGCGTATTTCGGAGTTTTGAAGATATGAGGCTCTGAACTTCTTAACCTCGTAACTTCTTAAGTTCATCTTTTCCCATTAGCTAAAGGCTTTACTCAAACAAAGCTTCAACAAAAGCCGTTGGATCAAACTCAACAATATCGTCGATACCTTCGCCAATACCGAGATAAAGAACCGGTAGATCTAGTTCATTACATATTGGTATTATCGCACCTCCTTTTGAAGTGCCGTCGAACTTGGTGAGGATTAAACCGTTAATGCCGATTTCCTCGGTGAATATACAGGCTTGCTGTATTGAATTCTGACCAAGATTAGCATCGATTGTCAAAATATTCAAATCAGGTCCTTCTGGTCTGAATTTTGTAATCACCTTTCTTATCTTCCTCAATTCAGCCATCAGGTCGGCTCTCGTATGGAGCCGACCAGCCGTATCAACCAGGACTCTGTCAATAGACTTTGCCTGAGCTCTTGATATTGTATCAAAGACCACGGCTGCAGCATCTTGCCCTTTTTGTGAAGTGACGATCTCAACATTTGCCCGACGCGCCCAGATTTCCAGTTGCTCGCTCGCTGCATCACGATAAGTATCAGCGCACGCAAGGATTACTCGCTCAGATCGCTGATAAAGGTTTGCCAATTTTGCCACGGTCGTCGTTTTACCAGAACCGTTCACACCGCTCACCATGATGATTACTGGTTTCTCAACATCGATTTTGGGGACATCTATACTAAGAAGATTGACCAATTCCCTTTTCAGAACTTCAACAAGGTCAACACCATCTTCACCTATCCGTTGCAATATCTCGTCTGTGTACTTAATGCCGACATCAGCCCTGAGCAAGATATCTTCAATTTCATTAGTTGATGCGCCTTTAGTGCGGGAAAACAACTGGCTTGCTTTGCTTAACGCCTGTTTAAACTTGTTAAGCATCCAGATTTAGTTTTTCGAGGTCAGCAAGCTTTGCTGAAATTACCTTACTTTGACCACGTTTTTCCATGGTCAACCCGTAGAGATAATCAGCATACTCCATGGTCGCGCGGTTATGGGTAATTATAACCACCTGTGTTCTTTGCGAAAGGTCGCGCAGAAACTTATTAAACCTTACCACATTTGCGTCGTCAAGCGGTGCATCAATCTCGTCAAGGATGCAAAAAGGAGCGGGTTTAACAAGGTACAAAGCCAGTAGCAGACTTACTGCCAGCAGAGTCCGTTCACCTCCGGAAAGTTGATTGATCACTTTTAACCGCTTGCCCTTCATACGGACTGCAATATCAACCTTTGACGTCAAGGGATTACTCGGATCACTCAGCACCAAATCTGCCTGTCCACCTTCAAAGAATTTTGAAAAAACGAAATTAAATTCTTTCTTAACTTCATCGAATATCGCAACGAAACGCTCCCGGGCGCGCGTATCAAGTTCGTCAATCGAATGCAGTAGGCTACTCTTCGCAGTGATTATATCATCACGCTGACCAAGAAACTCATCAAGCCTTTTTTTCTCATTCTCAAAAAGTTCCAGACTGAGTGGGTTTACTTCGCCAAGCTTTTCCAATTTACCTCTTACTTCAACGAGCCGTGCTTCAGTATTTGGGATATCTTCTTCAGGGACGTAGTCTCGAAGATCGACGCTGAATTCTTCTTCGCCTTTCTTCCAAACTTCATCTTTTTTGTAATTGAGTTGAAATAATTCGTATTTTAGCTGCATGATTCTATTCTGAATCTCTTCGTGGCTTTTTTGCTTCTCCGCGAGTTGATCAAAAATCTTGTTGAGTCGATGGGTCAGGTCTTCAGCAAATTTTTCAGGCAGCAACGCCTCGATATCAGCCTTCTGGCTCTTCTTCGATTCCATCTCCTCTTTCAGTAGAGCAATCTGGCGCTCGACCTCATCAAGGTTCTTGGCACCTCTGTCCTGCTTGAGCATACCTATCTCGCTCTCTACGGTCGTCATCTCAGACTTGAGTTGCTCAATACCCGTATCAATACTGCTGAGACGTTCATTATGAACAACCGCTTCCATTTTCTTCTCGTTCAGCAATACATTCTTGTCTTTGATATCACGTTCGATATCTCGGCTGTTCTCTAGCAAACTCTGCCGCTCATTTTCGATCTTCTTACTTAGTTCTTCCACTTCCTTGATCTTTGCTTCAATCTCTTGGATTTTTCCGGAGATTTGCTTGATATCATCTCTTGTAACCCTTTTATCGTTACCAATACTATCGTACTCTTTACCCACTTTCTCCAAATGGCGTTTCAACTCCTTCAGCTTCATTGATTGCTCAGATTTCTTGACATTTATTGCGAAAAGCCGATTTTTTTCTTCATCTATTCGGTTTTTTATCGCTTTTTGTTCATCGATAAGTCGTTTCTTTTCTTCATTGACAAAAAGTATCTCATTCTTTAAGGTTTCAAACTTCCCTTTATGTTCTTCAAGACGCTGACTGATTTTGAAGAACCCGATCTCACCCCGCTCAGTGATTATCATACCGTTCTTAATGAGTATTCCATCCCTAGTTACAAAACCACAATTATGATATTTGCTGGATAATTTATGCGCCTCGCTAAAATCGTCGACCAGGAAGTAACGAGTGAGTAAATTCTGGAGGACCATCTGTGACGACTTAAACTCAACAAATTGCGCAGCCGGAGTAAATTCCTCAGTTATCTCGACGGACGATTCTGCTTCGTGCGTTGCCTTCACGTCGATAAAACCAAAACGTCCTTCAGGGATATTGCTGAAATCACTAACCTTGTAATCATGTATCAGATAGTAATTCAGAATATCCCCAAGGCATATATCGATAACTGATTCGTAACCTGAAGTAACAGTTATATTATCCCTTAACAGACCCATGTTTCTGTTTTTAAAGTTCTCTTTTATCTCTTTAACACTATTCTTTTCTTTGAGACGATGGGTCAATGTGTCGACAATGAGTTTGCATTCGGCCAAGCCATCCTGTCTATTTACCAAATCAGTCTCCAGCTCAGCCAGCTTTTTTTCATTACCCGTCAAGTCGCTATTGGCTTGTTCTAATCGCTGAGCAAGCTCATCCTGTTCCTTGACAACTGCATCCAACTCCACTTCCGACTGTTCCATTGACCGCCGAGCCGTATTGATTTCTATTTGATGGGTATCGTATTCTTCATTAATGCGGGTTAGTATCGTCTCTTTATTTTCTTTTTCAAAACGGAGTTTTGTGATCTGATTGCGGTACGCCTGGATGTCTGCCTGACCACCAGCGATCAATTTATCTTTTTCCTTAAGTACCTCAGCAAGAGAAAAATACTTGCTGTCCGTAGCTTCCAATTGTTCTTGCTGCGCCTGAATGGAGGTTTTTACCTGATCTATTTGATCGGCAAGCTCAACTTTCTTACGGCCATATTCTTCAAGCCGATTTCGAGCGTTAACCAACGACTCCCCTTTTTCTTTAATGCTGGTTATGGTTCGTTCATTAGCAAGGGTTATCAGCCTTGCTTCTTCTTCTTCATCGTTGATCTTCATGAGCAATTCTTCAAGAGCTCTATCAACTACGGCAATGTGTAAAAGGGTATCTTTCTTCGTGGTTTCAACTTGCGCCATCTTTTCCTTAAGCTGTTCTCTCTCTTCTTCCAGTTGTTTTATTTCTTGTATAATAGACTGTCGCTGGGTTTCGATACTGTCTTTCTGTACTTGAATCTTCGCTAATGCATCGAGGCTACTCACAAAATCGTTCTTGAGCATGAATAGGGTCAAGACCTTGTATTCTTCCTTTAGTTCTTGGTAAAGCCTGGTCTGTCTTACCTGACGCCTAAGACTTCTCAGGGACCGCTGCATCTCGTGTATGATATCTTCGAGCCGCAGAAGATCCTGTTCGGTCAACTCGAGTCGTCGTTTTGTCTGTTCTCTACGTTCTTGATACTTGAGAATGCCGGAAACATCATCAAACATCTCCTTGGTGTTACCGTGTATTATCTTCTCGATCTCTGACAACTCGAGAAACGAATAGGTAAGCGTTCCAGAATTCAAAAATAATGCCTGGATATCCTGGAGTCGACACCTAACCCGGTTCAAATAGAATTCACTTTCGCCAGAACGGTAGAATTTCCTTTTGATCTCAAACTCGCCGCCAAATTGCGGAAAAAAGTCCTCATTATCGATAGTAATGGAGATTTCAGTGAAATTTGCATCGTCTTTGGGAACTGGTGATACGTAAATCAAATCTTCTATTCTTTCACAACGTAAAGCTTTCATGGACTGCTCACCAAAGACCCATCTGAGCGCATCAAAGATGTTCGATTTCCCACTACCATTGGGTCCGACAAAAGCCGTTATGCCCCGGTCGAGAACAATTTTGGTCTCGCCGGGGAATGATTTGAAACCGTAAAGTTTTATCTCTTTGATTTTCATAGAAGGCGCATCCGAACCAACATAAATCTCGCCGCCATGTTAATCCTCCTCACGCAGATAGATTTCCCGTTCTAGATACGGGTGGTAATCACTCCACTCCTTTTCCATCCCTTTATTTTTCTTCCTTTCGCTCATCATGATTTCAGCCTTGGAATCCAGATTATCGATAAAGTGCAGAACTAGTGCTTCTAAAAACTTCGGTTGTTTAGGCGACCCCCATTCGTATTCTCCGTGGTGTGACAGTATCATGTGCAACAACCTGAGTCTCAAAGACCCGGGGAAATCAGGGATTTGCTTAATCCTTTCGGCAACAAGCTCATAACCTATGACAATATGACCCAACATTCTTCCTGGTGTGGAGAAATCAAGTCTTCGGGCATAAATGTATTCATAGACCTTGCCGATATCGTGCAGGATACCCGCGGTGATTAATAAATCACGGTTCAGAGCTTCATACACAGTTTTTATTTTATCCGCTAACCTCAGGACGTTACGGGTGTGAACGACCAGACCACCGAGATAGGCATGGTGAACCCGTTTTGCGGCCGGCGCACGCTTGAATTTTTCAATGAGTTCCTTGTCGTCAAAGAAGGCATCCAGCAACTGCCTAAGGTGCGTATCTTTAACTTGCTTGCGAAAGCTTTCTATCTCTTCAAAGGCATGGTTAATGTCCTCATCCGCTTGAGGAAGAAAATCTTCAGGTTCTGTTTCGTTTTCAGGAACACGTTTTATTGAATTAACAACAATCTGTAGACGGTCGTTATACTCATTTACATTGCCAACAACAAAAACAAAATCACCCGCCGAGAGTACATTGATGTCGTCAACTGTATTATCCCACGCAATACCCTCAATACTTCCGCTGCGGTCAGTAAATTCAAGGACTGCGTATGCCCCACCGCCTTTTTTGTCTTTGATCGATCTCCTGGAAAGAACAAAAACCTCTTTGACGGTTTGACCTGATTCCAGTCCTTCGACGTATTGACTTTTCATCTTACAGCAGATTTAACCCGGCAAATGAGTTTGTTTTGTTATCACAGCAGTCAGTGTGCAGATTATTTCTTGGGTGTCTCCAGATGTAGAATTTTTCTCTTTATCAAATCCAGTTTTTCGTGTAGGGTGCGTTCCTCTTTTTTCTCCGCCTCAAGGGCACTGTGTACCTCTTCTCGCTTTTGTGATAACAAGGAAACCTCTTTATTTAACCTTTGTTCCTCTTCCTTTTGCTTTCCCAATCGACTAAGTATTGCCGCTTCAGTCTCCTTCAGTTTCTCAATAGACTGCATGATTGGGTTTTCTTCAATCTCTCGTTTTTTGGCATTGTAGTCATCTTGCAGTTGTTGTAGAGATTTCTTTGCCTCGTTTGTTTTGCTTTGCAATTCATCGAATTCCTGCTGGGCACTTTGCTGTTCCTTTTTCAACGATTCAATCTTGGGCGAGAAAACCTCCTCTTGCCGTTTGTTGATATTCTCAACTATCTTCGCCTCCAAATTCCGTTGCATTGAGAACATGATAATAAAGACTGCAATCGCTAACACAATACCAACAGCGAGAACAATCGGGTTTGAATCTGCAGCCACCTTGATCGCTGGAACATCGGGTTTAGCCCCAAAATAAAGTGCGCCAACTTGCGTCTTGCCAACTTTGATGCTGAACCCACCTTCAAATAGACCGTTGTTCTTTTTCACAACACTCGGACCTGATTTGAGAAGGGTTGAGCTATAGGTTTTATCGATGCTTTTAGGGTCACTTGATGCGATGACTTTGTTTTTTGCATCGGTGAAGTGAATATATATCAACTCTGGTTCATCACGACGGAAGCGAGTAATTATTTCGTTCAGATTGCCAGCTTCTTCCATAATGATCGCATCTTCAACAAAAGGAGCGTGGGCTATCAAATTACCAACATCGATGAATCTTCTTATCAGCACTTCTTTTACAGCTGTGTCACCGCCGGTTGTTTCCGAAGCCAGAAACTTAGGACTAAAGAAAAAGAAAACTGAAAGAAGAACAATTAGGACGCAGGGAATTATCGCAAAACTTATTTTTGACATCTATCCTCCTAGGCTCACAGACAATCTATGACACCCCCCAAGATCAAAATAAGGGGAATAAGTATAGTCAATGCAGAGCGCTTTCGTTCTTAGTGAAAAGCCAGCCGTCAGTCCGGCAAGAAACTCCAGACCACTACTTTCGGTTCTTATCGATGAAAGGAGTGTATTATATGATGCCTTCAACTCAAGATTAGACACAACTGAGTACCCGCCTCCGACTCTAATGCCGAAATCCATCAAGGCTGGTTTTACAATATCCAGTCCAAGCCATACATCAGTAAATCGTTTCACACCACCAACATTGACTTCATAAGGAAACATCTCTATAGTCTCAATAAATGGCTTCACACCTGAACCGATGTTCTTGACGGCAAAGCCAACTTGAACATCGGGTTCTTCCCAGAGGTATATCGTACCGAGATCAATACCTGCACCCAAGGAATACAGCGTATCAATCTTGGCATATACTGCCTTTATTGATACTCCAATTGCGACATCTTTATAGAAGAATCCTTTGCCCACATTGAGATCTATGAAATGAACGCCGAAACTACCGTGTTCAGCACCCCACTCATCGGTTTTTTTTATTTGTCCACCATAAAAATATTTAATGCCTAAACCAAGCTGATTTTTTTCGTAGCCCAAATAGCCAAAATGGGTATCACCAATATATGACAGGTATGAAGTTGAATAAAATGAACCGTAGTTATATGCTAAGCCGGCTGGATTATAGCTCACACTGTAACCATCCCCGAACTGCGCATAGCCCATACCGACCCGATGCGCGATCGGATCAACTAATAAATGTTCAAACCCGATATTAGCTGTCAGTAGTAAAATAAGTATCAACATTAAACCTCCAACGAAAAATTATAACAACAATTACAATAAAGTCAAGCATTTTCTGATTTTACAATCTCTACAACATTTGGCAGCAACTTACCTCGCTTACGAAAGTAAGCATCCATGATCTTGGCAAACACCAAGCCCAAAGCAAACCCGCCAAGCCCTGATATGACCATATACCACCCGCCACGCCGGGTAGTAATGAGCATAGCGATTAAACCCAGCAGGACTGGAAATACGAAGAGAAAAAAGAGCGCAATCATACTTTGCCTTGCTGAAGTCTCCACAAAAACCTCATCGCCAACCTTTGCGCCGATCCTGTTACCTGCCTCCATGATCATAGTTTTGCCAGCGGGCCGACAAACGCTGGAACATGGACAGCTTTTGCATGCTTCACTCGGCTTAATACTGATTCGTGCGACAGAACCTGTTATTTCGAAGACTTTCCCTTTTTCTCTCATTGAAAGAGTATATATTTATTGAACATCGTGTCAATAAGCTATACCCTCATACCCCCCTTCCAGAAACTTGGAC